>Ga0182011_10004215_pt1 | contig 11569 bp, 12 predicted proteins | sample 711E1DmetaG_FD_120481 | JGI IMG/M metagenome (GOLD analysis project Ga0182011, IMG submission 120481) | Permafrost microbial communities from Stordalen Mire, Sweden - 711E1D metaG | ecosystem: Environmental > Terrestrial > Soil > Wetlands > Permafrost | place: Sweden: Stordalen | collected... | reverse complement strand
CCAACCCCGCACCCCCACTGACCACTCGCCCTCAACCCTCCCCACCGTCCAAGCCGTCGCCGAAGCCCCCGCCCTCCGCACTCCTCGAACCTCGAACCTTGAACCTCGAACCTCGAACCTTGAACCTCGAACCTCGAACCCCACTCCTCGAACCTCGAACCTCACTCCTCGAACCTCGAACCTTGAACCTCGAACCTTGCCCCGTATAATCCAACCATGCCCTTCGAATCCGTGCGCCAGCTCGCCGATGCCGACTTCCCCACCCGCTGGGGACACTTCCGCATTCTCGGCTTCGAGGGCGTCGTCGCCAATCCCGGGCCCTGCAACGCCATCGACCCACCTCCCCCCAGCCGCGTCGAGTCCGCCATCGCCCTCGTCATGGGCGACCCCACCACCCCCCCGCCCCCCATCGTCCGCATCCACTCCCAGTGCCTCACCGGAGACGTCTTCCACTCCCTGCGCTGCGATTGCCGCCAGCAGCTCGAGCTTGCACTCGCCGCCATCGCCGCCGCCGGCCGCGGCATCCTCATCTACGAGAGCAAGGAGGGCCGCGGCATCGGCCTCATGGCCAAGCTCCAGGCCTACCAGTTGCAGGACCAGGGCCTGGACACCGTCGAGGCCAACCTCGAGCTCGGCTTCCAGGCCGATTGCCGCCAGTACGAACTGCCCGCCGCCATCCTCACCCGGCTCGGCGTCCCCTGCGTCCGCCTCATCACCAACAACCCCGAAAAAGTCGCCGCCCTCGAGTCCGCCGGCATCCAGGTCGCCGAGCGCATCTCCGCCCAGGTCCCCCCCCAACCCGCCGCCGCCCGCTACCTCAAAACCAAGCAGAAAAAAATGGGCCACCTCGTCAGCTAGGCAGTCTGCCGATCCGGGCGCGTGCCCATTCATCGCGGCTGCATTCGCGATGGTGGATACAACTAAAGCGGTACCCACTCGCGGTAAAGGCGTATGGATCGCCGCCGATAAACGCCAGAGAATCAATAACTGCGGGAGCGTCTAGTTTTCCACAGAAACGCACAGGCGCATAATCCCTAGTATTGAATTAGTCAATACAAAATCCTGTGATTTACACCGTTTACGGTGCAAATCCCCACAGGAATGGACTTGACATTTTTCTCGGATTGCAGTAGACAGGCCGTCTGGCCTAAGCTACCATTACTGTGTGGGTTGCGTCTAAAGATGTTGAAGAATAAGTGAATTGGAAGCATGAGGATCGTCATGGCACTCGAAAAAGAACTAGCTACCTATAAGGCAAAACTGCCCGATCTGAAAGAGCATCAGGGCAAGTTCGTCCTCATCCACGGTGATGAGGTAGAGGACTTTTATGAGGCATATGAAGATGCGATCAAGGCTGGGTACGAGAAGTTCAAGCTGGAATCTTTTCTGGTCAAGCAGGTAAACTCGGCTGAAACTGTTCAGTACTTTACGCGGCACATTATCCCATTTAGCTCGGTGGGGGCCGCGTAAAGTGCCCCACTTCACACTTTCACATACAACGCAGACCGGGCCTGTACTAGATATGATTGTCGGTGTTAGCGGGCCGCGTCTTGAGGCGTTGCAAGCCAATGGTCAAACCGCGCCACCAGTCCAAAGAATCCGTGCTTTACTCGATACTGGTGCGAGTTGTACATGCATAGACCCTACGGTGTTGTTGGCGCTTGGCCTTCAGGCCACGGGGAAATCGCTTATGATGACTCCAAGCACCGGCATTGTTGCTGTTGAAGCCGATAATTTCGATGTATCTATCATCATCCCCTCAGGCAATCAACAGCCTCTGATACGCCCAATCATGTCAGTCTGTGCAAGCGAGCTAATTCATCAGGGGTACCATGCCCTGTTGGGAAGAGACATCCTTAGGCACTGCCATGTGGCATACAACGGATCGGCTGGCTACTTCACACTCGCATACTAGGCGGCTCGAAATAGCCCGTCTAGGATCGATTACGGCTCGATCAACCTCACCACATCGTCAATCGTCCAGACCCTCCGATCTAGCTCTTGCGCTCCCGCCACAGCCGGTACACGCCCCACGCCGCCGCCGAGCAGCCATCGACGATCGTCCCATCCAGCAGCATCGCCTCGAACTCCGCCACGCTCACGCGCCGCACTTCGAGGTCGCTCTCCTCGGCGTCCGGCTCGCGTTCGCCCTGGGTCAGTCCTTCGGCCAGGAAGATGTACTGCTTCTGGTTCAGCACGCCATAGCCGATCCGCAACGTGGCCAGCAGCGTCATGCGTTCCGCCGTCAGGCCAGTCTCTTCGCGCAGCTCGCCGCGCGCCATCGCCTCCGGCTCCGCGTCGGCCGTCTCCCAGCCGCCCTGCGGAAGCTCCATGTATCGTCCGCCCACCGTGAAGCGATACTGCTCCACCAGGGTGACGAACTCGCCCTCCGCAGTCCGCTCCAGCGGAATGATAAGGCAGCCTGGGTCCTTGTCGACGACGCCATAGACGCCGCGCTCGCCGTCCGCGCGCTCGATCACGTCCTCGCGCACCCGCGTCCAACGGTTGCGGTAGACCTCGCGGCTGCTGATCGTCTTGATCTCACGCATCGCAACACCTCCTCTGGATGCAGCCTTCGCGCATTGCGACAAAAGGGCCTCCGCAATGGAGGCTCTCTTGCCGCGTTGCAGCGGGACTCGCTCCCGAAGCTTACTTGACCTTGATGAAGATGATGACGAAGGTGTACAGAGCGAGCGACTCGATGAAGGCGAGGCCGAGGATGAGGAAGAGAAAGATTCCAGGACGCGCGCCGGGGTTGCGGGCCAGCGCTTCGGTGGCCGAAGCGGTTGCCTTGCCCTGGCCGATGCCACACAGGCCGCTGGCGAGCGCCATGCCCAGTCCGGCGGCGAGCGGCACCCAGGTGTTGGCGGTTGGACTGGCTCCCGCCTGCGCGAAGGCCGGTGTTGCCAGCAGCAGCGTGGCCAGCGACATGAAGAGAAATTGCATTTTACGCATTGTGTGCAGCTCCATTCTCCCAAAGTTCGCCGCCAGTGGGTGGTTGATGCTCACCGTGCTGGCACCCTCACGCTGGACGGCGATGTTGCGCTCCGCAAAGCGGGAGAGAAGCTCCGCGGAGAAACCTGAACTTGACCCTTCGGAGATGAGTCCGGAGTCGAGCGAAACGCTAATGCTCTTCCGCCACGGCGAGCGAGAGATAGCTCATCGCCAGCGCCATGAACAAGAAGGCCTGCACCACCGATACCAGCACATGGAGTCCGAGAAAGAGGATGGGAAGAACCACCGGAACCAGCGAGAAGAAGGCCAGCGTCACCAGGTCGCCTGCGAACATGTTGGCGTAGAGACGGACGGTGAGCGACAACAGGCGGGCACAGTGGGAGATGATCTCCAGCGGCAGCATCAACCAGGCCATCCACCAGACGGGGCCGAGGAACTGCTTGATGTATCCGAAGCCGTGCCTGCGGATTCCCTGGACGTGGTAGAAGACGAAGGTAAGCAGCGCGCAGCCCAGGGGAACAACCTTGTCCGCGGTGGGCGACATCAGGCCGGGAACCAGCCCCATCAGATTGCTGATCAGAATGAAGACGCCCAGCATGGTAAGAAAGCTGAGGAATGGCTCGTACCCGTGGCCAATGATCGCTTCAGCCTGTTCAGTGACAAACTCGTGGGTCATCTCGGCGAAGTGCTGGGGCGGCGCGGGCCTTTCCACGCTGAGCGTGAGGCGCACGGCCACGAAATATGCCAGCAGCCCCACGAAGATCAGCAGCTCCATCGCAAATGCATCGCTGATGGGCTGGCTGGGATAGGCGGGATGGACATGCAGAGCGCCCAGCAAGGCGTTCACGGGCGCGGCAAAGTGGGCGTTCAGGATTCGCGTGAGAAGTAACTGAGTAGGCATAAAGTTCGTAGATCGGAGGTGCTGAATCGAAGTTCGGCGGGGCGGTCAGGCGGTCCAGCTCTTGATGAGCCGAAGCCCCTCGATCGAAAGCGCGGCCACTCCCAGTGCAAGTCCGCCAATCAGAGCGTAAACCGGTCCGTCCAGCAACTTAAGGCTACCATAAAGCAGCGCCAGGGCGAGCGCCAGGCGCAGGAAGAAGCCCATCAGCACGGGTGCGAGCGGGCGCACAGGCACTGGCTCCGCGCCGCCGGAGTCCATCCGCGCCATCAGCGCAACCATCAGGCGCAGCCACTCGAACAGGCCGGAGCCGGAGATGACGGCGCCCACCGCAAGCAGCACGGCGGACTGCCAGCCCAGCTTCCACCACAGCAGCGGGACACCGATGGCGACCGCGATCGCAATCATGCGCAGCGCACTCCAGATGCTGCGCTTGAAGTCGTCGTCGCTGTAGGTGTCGAAGCTCTTCATCGGTTGTTCTTAAGATAGCGCGAGGCGATGGTGACGATCTGCAGAAAGCCTCCGGCCGCGCCGACCACAATGCCTACGATGGCGATCCAGCTGGTGTGGAAGTGACGGTCCAGCAACCCGCCAAAGAACCAGCCGATAACGCATCCGAGGGGGATCGCGAGCGCAAGCTGCACCATCTGCTCCGCCTTCACGTAGTCCCTGAGACCGCCGTACTTTTTCGGCGGAATGTTGGATTCATCGGCCATCGCTTCCTCATTACACCACGCCGGAGCCATCGACCGCACGACACCGATATACTGAATTGTCAGAGTCATCAACGCGAAGGGCAGACCCGTGTACGAATCGCAGTTTGAAGAGAAGCTGTACAACGAGCGGCGCGAGAAGCTTCGCCAGATCGCCGCGCTGGGCCAGAAGGCTGGCTTGAGCTTCGCCGAAGCCACCTACCCCAACAGCTACGCCGCAACCATCACCATCCCCGAGCTGCGCGCAAAGTATGATGCGCTGACCGCCGAGCAGTTCACCGCCGATCTGGAAGCGGGAAAGAAGATCGAAGTCTCCATCGCCGGACGCATCATGGCCATCCGCGTGCAGGGCAAGGCCGGCTTCGCCCAGTTGCAGCAGGCGGGCCAGCGCATGCAGCTCTACGTCCGCAAGGACGATGTCGGCACCAGCCCTGAGCAGTCGGACGCCGCCTTCGCCCTCTACAAGCTGCTCGACCTCGGCGACCACATCGGCGCGCGCGGCTTCCTCTTCCGCACGCGCACCGGCGAACTCACCGTGCACGTCTCCGCCATCTCGCTCGCAGGCCACCAGGGCAAGCCCGCGCTCACCTTCCTCGCCAAGGCAATGCTCGCCCTGCCGGACAAGTTCCACGGCCTCGAAGACACCGAGCTGCGCTATCGCCAGCGGTATGTGGACCTCTTCGTCAATCCCGATGTCCGCGATGTCTTCGTCAAGCGCGCCGCCATTCTGCGCGCCATGCGCAAGTTCTTCGACGCGCGCGGCTATCTCGAAGTCGAGACGCCCATGATGCAGACCATCGCCGGCGGCGCGGCGGCGAAGCCCTTCAAGACGCATCACAATGCGCTCGATCTCGACCTGTCGCTGAGGATTGCGCCGGAGCTTTACCTCAAGCGTCTGGTCGTCGGCGGAATGGACCGCGTCTACGAGATCAACCGCAACTTCCGCAACGAAGGCATCGACACAAGCCACAATCCAGAGTTCACCATGCTGGAGTTCTACCAGGCCTACAGCAACTACCACGACCTCATGGACCTGACCCAGGAACTCATCGCCTTCGTCGCTACAGAGGTCAACGGCACCACGCTGACCACTTTCAATGGCGTCGAGATTGATCTCAGTAAATGGACCAAGCTCTCGATGCGCGAAGCCATCATCAAGTGGTGGCCAAAGTTGCTCGGAGAGCGGCCCAATGAGGAGACATTTTCTATACCTTCCAAGTTCTTCAAGTGGTTTGAAGGTGTCTTTAAGACTCCCTCAGTCTCTAAAATGCCAACCTCTGAAATGAATGCGGATGAGTATGATGCGGCGAGGGTAAAGCTTGGCTTGGTTCTGAATGTCGCAAGCCCGATTGGCAACGACATGGGCAAACTGATCGCTGCGATGTTCGAGATAATCGCCGAACCCCACCTTATCCAGCCCACCATCATCTACGACTTCCCTCTCGCCGTCTCACCTCTTTCCAAGATCAAGCCCGACGAACCCGACTGGGTCGAGCGCTTCGAGTTCTACATCGGCGGCTTCGAGATCGGCAACGCCTTCAGTGAGCTGAACGATCCGGACGACCAGCGCGCCCGCTTCGAAGCCCAGCTCCTGGAGCGGGAACGCGGCGACGACGAGGCCCACGCCATGGACGAGGACTACGTCCGCGCCCTCGGCTACGGCCTTCCCCCCACCGCCGGCGAGGGCGTCGGCATCGACCGCCTCACCATGGTCCTCACCGGCTCCAAGTCCATCCGCGACGTCATCCTCTTCCCGCTCCTCCGCCCGCAATCCGCCAAGCCCGCAGAGGAATAGTCCGCTCTCGTTTTGCTTAAGGGCACGGGTTTACCCGTGCCGTAAAATGTTGCATCGCATCGCGGCTTCAGCCGCTGAGGTCATCGTCCGCGTTCGCCTCACGCAAAAAGCCCCACTCATCATGCCGCGATGAATGGGGCTCTCTCTTGCCGTTCGCCCTACTGGAAGTTCAGCGACTCGATGCCCAGGAACTCGGCGCTCTCGCCCAGCTCTTCCTCGATTCTCAGCAGTTGGTTGTACTTGCAGATGCGGTCGGTGCGGCTGGCCGAGCCGGTCTTGATCTGGCCCGCGCCGGTGGCCACCGCGAAGTCCGCGATGAACGTGTCTTCGGTCTCGCCGCTGCGGTGGCTGATCACCGAGGTATAGCCGTAGCGGCGGCCCAGTTCGATGGCGTCGATCGTCTCCGTTACCGTCCCGATCTGGTTCAGCTTGATCAGGATCGAGTTGGCCACCTTCTGCTCGATGCCCTGCTGTAGCCGTTCGGTGTTGGTGACGAAGATGTCGTCGCCGATGAGCTGGATGTGGCCGAGCCGTTTGGTCAGGTGGACCCAGCCCTCCCAGTCGTCCTCGGCCAGGCCGTCTTCCAGCGAGACGATGGGATACTGCTTGATCCACGCCGCGTAGAAGTCCACCATCTCCGCCGCGGTCTTCTCGCTCTTGTCGGACTTCTTGAAGATATAGAGCTTCTTCTCACGATCGTAGAACTCGCTGGACGCGGGATCGAGCGCGATGGCCACCTGCTCGCCCGGTGTGTAGCCCGCCTTCTCGATGGCCTCGAGGATCAGCTCCACCGCCTCTTCATTCGATTTGAGCGACGGCGCAAATCCGCCCTCGTCGCCCACCGCGGTGTTGTAGCCCTTCTTCTTCAGCACGCCCTTCAGCGTGTGGAAGACCTCGACGCCCCAGCGCAGCGCGTCCGTGAAGCTCTCCGCGCCCACCGGCATCACCAGGAACTCCTGGAAGTCGACGTTGGAGTCGGCGTGGCTGCCGCCGTTCAGGATGTTCATCATGGGCGTGGGCAGAAGACATGCGTTCACTCCGCCCAGATAGCGGTAGAGCGGCAGCTTCAGCGCGCTGGCCGAGGCGCGCGCGGCGGCCATGGAGACGGCCAGGATGGCGTTGGCCCCCAGTTTGGACTTGTTCTCCGTGCCGTCGATGGCGATCATGGTTTGGTCCAGCAGGCGCTGGTTGGATGCGTCCATGCCGGTCAGTTCGGGGGCCAGGATGCTCTCCACATTCTCCACCGCGTTGAGTACGCCCTTGCCCATGTAGTGTTCCTTGTCGCCGTCGCGCAGCTCGACGGCCTCGTGCTCTCCGGTGCTGGCTCCGGAGGGGACGGCGGCGCGGCCCTTGGCCCCGCCAGAGAGGGTTACGTCGGCTTCGACGGTGGGGTTTCCGCGGGAATCCAGGATTTCGCGGGCGGTGATGGAAACGATCTCTGTCATATTGCTCCTATGGGGAAAAAAGCTGTGTTGAGCTGCATGAGTCAAACTTTGGGATGCGAAATCGACCCCTTTGTGTTGTGCGACGACGCGGTGGTTCATGCGGTCGTTGAGTTTGGCGCGGGCGGCGACGGCAACGTCCCCTCCGCCGGCGGAATGAATGGTTGTGATGAGTTCGACGGCGGTTTGCTTCACCTTCTCGATTCTAGCAAAGTGAGGTTGCCGACGAGAACGAGCGCGGGCGATAGCACGAAAGTTGCAGCAATAATGCGGGTTTTCGCGCATGCAGAGGACGGATTGCCATTGCAAATGCTGTTCGGGCGGGCCTATATTCCGGCATGGATGAGGCTGTGCCTGCAGGCGGGACGAAGCTGACCCGATCGAAGCCACGGGACTTGTCGAGAGGTCCTCTTACTGAAGAGGTCCCCTAGAAACGCCGGCTCCTGGAGTCCGTATGCGAACGATGCGTTGCCTGTTTCTCTCCCTGATGGTCTGTGCCTGCTTTAGCTCTTCAATCCCCGCCCGCGCCGAAACGCTCAGCGCCGGAGTGGGGGCGTGGAGTATATCCTCCACGGCGCCCGAACAGCGTCCGCTGATCATGTTCTGTAGCGGGATTCTGGCGCTGGTTGGAGTGATGAGCGGGCGAATCAATCCGTAGGGCGCTACTCAAACCCCATGGGAAGAAGTTGGAGGATGGGCAGCCCGCCAATGGGCTGCCCATTTTCTGCGTGCGCGCGAGAGGCTTGTGGGCACGATAGGCTTGTGCGCGCAAGAGGCCGCGCCAGGCGGACTTGCGTGCGCCTGCGCGCTTGTTAGCTGTCTCGATTCCCTGCCCGCGATTTCGCCGCACAGCGGAGGCGGAAGACTCTACCCTGAGCATTGAGAAGTGTGGGCGCGATGCGTCTGGGAGCGTTCCACGCGTCCTGCGCATGGGTGCGCGGGTGCGAGGGCCCGCAGGCATGTCGCGTTTGAATGAGGGGGAGATGCCATGAGAATTGTGGATCGTGTCGAGAGAGTCAGCCGGATGAGAGAGATCAAGGCCGCGGGAATCGTCTGCATGGCAGCGGCGTGGATTCTGGTTGCAACGCCAGCGCTTGCGCAGGACGCAATGGGAATGGCGCAGAACGGGGCCAACCTGAATCGGACTGCGCAGAACGGGCCTGCGGCGACCGGCGCGACGCAGGACGAGCGGACGGGCGTCGCGCAACCCGACTCGGCGGCGATTACAGTGACGCCGTATAGCGACTCCGACGATGCGGCCAGCAGCGCGCCTGCCGTGCAGCCAGCGCCACCGGCGAAGCCCTCGGCGGCGATTCCCGCGTCTGCACCCGCAGTGATTCCCGCAGCGGCTTCAAACCGCGGAGCGACGGCGACGAAGCACGTCACACCGACGGCTGACAGCGAAGTCATTGCGGCAAGCGGCAAAGATACGATGGGCTTCGATCCCGATGCCACCATTGTCACCGAGGAGACGGCGGGACGGGCCGACCGGCTTCAGCTGAGTGGGACGGGCGATGCGGCGGCGAAGCACAACCCGGACGCGGGCATTGTGACGCGTGTGCCGTCGCGGCCCGGCGAGGTCCCCGATGGCACGCTGGTGAAGGTGAAGCTGATGGAGGAGCTCTCCTCGCTGACCACCAAGCCGGGCACGAGCTTTACCGCCGAGGTGAGCGAGCCGGTACTGCGCGACGGCCAGGTGGTGGTTCCCGTGGGCGCGCTGCTGGAGGGGCGCGTGACCTTTGTGCGCGCAGGCAAGCGAGTGGGCGCGGCGGCGGCAATCCACCTGGAGGCGCGCACGGTGACGCTGCCCGACGGATCGCAGTATGGGCTGAGCGCGCGCGTGATCGACACCAATAGCTGGGGCGACACCAAGGTCGATAGCGAAGGCACGATCCTGCGCAAGGACCACCCGAAGGCGATGGATGCCATGACAACGCTCTCGACTGTGGGAGGAATGGCCGCGGGCGCGGCCATGGGCGGAGTGCCGGGCGCGGTGATCGGCGCGGGCCTGGGCGCGGGCGTGAGCACGGCGGTGTGGATGCGGCAGGACCGCCAGGCCGATCTGCCCAAGGACCTCGGCGTCGTCTTCTGCCTGACCGAGCCGATGCGCGTCACGCCGATGAGCGCGCGGCTGGCGCGGCCGGGCGCGGGAATTGCCGGCGCGGAGTAGCCGGAGCCAGGTGAGTCTGCGATTGTTGCGCGAGGCATGGCCCAGGCGCGGAAGAGCGGCGGCAATGCATCGATGGTCACGGCTTGTGATTGGCGTGCGTGACGGCCCTGCGCGGCGGAGAGACACGTTGCGCGTTCAGGCTGAGGTCTGGCACGCCCAACTGTAACCGGCACTCGCGCTGGATCATGTCGAGAGAAATTTTGTCCAGCTCACGAACGCTTTGATAGCGGACGTTCAGGACCATGCCTGAAGGGGCGAATGCCAGATCGAAGTCCTGCATCGGCGCCTGGGGCGGCCAGATGGAGTCGAGGACCGGTGTGACGCGTTGGATTAATTTCTGCTGCACATCCTGCAGCGATTCAACCGCCGGTCGGGACGGAGGCGGCGCGGCAAGCCGCTGCATCAACTGGGCGAGTTCGCTCTGGCTGGCGACGCTGGAGACGGAGATTTCGGCCTTGCGCCCAGAGCGCCGTTCGATCTCCCGTTCGGCATCCTGCAATTTGCCATCGGGAACGCTGCGGGTTGTGATGAGGCGGACTGCCACGCTGTCTCGTCCCACCTCGAGCTGTTGCGACACCAGCGTTTCCGGCGGAAGCAGGCCCTTCACAACGTCCTGCACGGCGCCTCGGACGATGGCTTCTCCGGCGACCTGCTTCAACGCGGTACGCAGCGGGACGGCAATCGCTGCCAGCAGGACGGCCAGCATCAGGATGCGCCAGTGCAGTTTTCCGCCCTTGCTCAAGACGCGCACGAGCGGCCCCTGCAGGAGCTTTCTGGCGAAGAGACCATCTCTGCGCGTGAGATCGATCTCCGGTCGCAGGCCAGGGGAGTTCATGCCGACCAGCAGGAAGACCACAAAGGCGCTGCTGACAATGGCGACCAGATTGGTGAGGAAGAGCAGACCCGCGCCTCCCATGATGCGCATGTCCATGCCGCTGCCAAGGCCGTAGCCCATGACGCAGAGCGGCGGCATCAACGCGACCGCGATGGCGACTCCGGGCAGCGTGGTCACGGCACTTGCGTTGCCCGCGCGGCAGACCGCGACGGAGCCGGCCAGCCCGGAGAAGAGCGCGACGCCCAGGTCGAGCAGGTCGGGGTTGATGCGTGAGAGGACCTCCGCGGTGGTGGAATGAAAGGGCAGGAGCCAGACGATGAAGGCGGAGAGCGCGATGGCAATCGCGATGCTGGCGACCAGCTTCGCGATTGCCTTGATCGCCAGATAGAGGTCGCCCGCGGCCAGGGCCAGGCCGGTGGCCATGATGGGGCCCATGAGGGGCGAGATGAGCATCGCGCCGATGATGACTGCCGGGCTGTTGAGAACCAGGCCGAGCGCGGCAATGCCCGCGGAAAAGACGATCTCCAGCCAGTAGTTGAGGTTGTAAAGATCCGCGGCCTCATAGACCTGGGCATAGACCAGCGGCTTGCTATGATGATCGATCTTCAGCCACTGTTGCAGACGCGTCTGTCGCGGAGGCGCATCGTCGGGGGGTACGGTCATCATGGCGGCGTCCTTTCGTCCTCTGGCTCTGCGGACCAAGTCTGACGAGTCTCTCCAGATCGCCAATACCTGCATGGTCGCGATGATAAGCCTTCGAT
>Ga0182011_10004214_pt1 | contig 11572 bp, 11 predicted proteins | sample 711E1DmetaG_FD_120481 | JGI IMG/M metagenome (GOLD analysis project Ga0182011, IMG submission 120481) | Permafrost microbial communities from Stordalen Mire, Sweden - 711E1D metaG | ecosystem: Environmental > Terrestrial > Soil > Wetlands > Permafrost | place: Sweden: Stordalen | collected... | reverse complement strand
GAGTAATTTGGCGATATGGTGGTAATCGTAAAAGCTCGACGTGGGTAATTCAGACCTGCAGGTTTCCAGCAACCGGACCAGATCTTTTTTTGTTCCGAGTTCCCTGCCAGCGACAGTTTCCTGCATCTGTACAACCGTATCCTCATCCCGGATGCACCCCAGCCAGAGCGGTCCTATGGGCTGGAGCGGTTCGCCACAGCAGGGACAGGTCCGGTCGTGTGCCTGCAGTCCCGGCTGCTCCTCGCGGTACGGGCATTTCCTGCACTGGTGGACGAACCCCATTCGTTTCAGGGTGTCATCCGCGGCCTGTGCTCCCCGGAGCAGCCGCAGGTGGAGCCGGGTGAAATGCTCATGGGCATAGCAGAAGAGCGGCTCGATGCCCCGGTCGTACTTGACAGTCTCCCGGACAACAAATCCGAGGAGGATCCGGAGGCCCACCTCGCTGTGGTACTCGGTATTCATCGGCACAGCCCCGTACCGCCGGATACCTGCCTTCAGATGTGCCCCGCAGAGGGGGGCGGTGTCGGTTGCCGTCACGAAGAGAAACCGGCGGCACCCGCGGACAGCGGCATCGATGAACATCGCCGGTGTCCCGAATGGGTCGAGGTCCACGGCATCGAACGACTGTTCGGAGAGGAGTGCATTGACATCCCGCTCCTGGATGGTAACGGGAAGACCGGTATGGTTTTTGTTCTGCGTTATCAGTCCGATTGCATCGGGTTCGCGGTCGCAGATGGTCACCGGGATACCGCATTCGCCGGCAACCCTCATGCCCCGGATGCCGGTAGCCCCCATGGCATCGAGATAATCGGAGGGTTTCAGGAGTGAGAGGAGGAGGACGGTTGCGTCCCGGTTCAGTTCCATCCTGCGGTTGAAGAAGATCGGTACGGAACCCGGAGGGAACTGTGTTGTCGCATCCTGTACCGGGACGAGCACTGATGTTGTTCCCTCTGAAACTTCCATAAGTTCCATTGCGCACATCTGTTGCAGCGCGCAAAACTTATACATATTCCCTCGCAATGGATATGGGCAGGGCGAGTGGCTTAGCCCGGACATAGCGTCAGCCTCCTAAGCTGAATGCCGGGGGTTCAAATCCCCCCTCGCCCGTGGTATCTACGTTTTATGAAGTGTTTTCCTGCAGGTTAATTATCCGGGAGAGTGAGAGTTTATCAATGAGCCTGACAGGCTACGTTACCATTACCCGGCCGGTGAATGCCGCTGCAGCCGGCCTTGCGGCCATTGTTGCTTACCTCATTGCAACCGGCACCATCACTACCGCAGCCCTGCTGCTCTTCGCTGTCGTTACCCTTGTTACAGCTGCAGGAAATGTCATCAATGATTATTTTGACGTGGAGATCGACCGGGTGAACCGCCCGGACCGTCCGATCCCCGCAGGGCTGGTCAGCCTGCCCGCTGCACGGGCATATGCCGTTACGCTCTTCCTTGCAGGGATCCTTGTATGCCTTTTCACCAATGAACTGTGTATTGCGATCGCGGTTATCAGCTCGCTCCTCCTCATCGGGTATGCAGCCTGTCTGAAACGCACACCGCTCCTGGGGAATATTACGGTATCCTACCTTGCCGCGAGCATGTTCCTGTTCGGGGGGGCGCTCGGGGGCCTGCCGGGGCTTCTCCATGTCATGCCGTTTGCCGTCATGACGTTCTTTGCCATGCTGGCACGCGAGCTGGTCAAGGATGCCGAGGATGTTGAGGGGGACAGGGCCAGCGGCGCGGCCACCCTCCCCATCCGGTACGGGATCCGGGCAACCCTGTTCCTCGCCCTTTTCTCTGCTCTCCTGGGGGTTGTGGCAAGTCTTGGTCCGTACCTGTGGTGGGGATTCTGGTACATTTACGGCATTCTTCCTGTTGATGGCATCATCCTGTTTGCCTGCATAAAAGTGGTCCGGTCCACAACACCGGAAGAGGTAAAAACCACGGGGGCATCCACGCTCCTGAAAGCGGGCATGTTTGCCTCGCTTGTGATCTTTACCCTCTCGGCGCTCTTCCTCTGATACCCGGGCTCCTCCTTCCAGTCTTTTTTTCCGGTGTATCGTTGAGCAACAAGTTTATCCCCGAACCGTGCCACATCTCACTGAGGGATACATGCCAACCGTCCTACAGAAGGGCAATACCTTTTACGCACAGAAAGGATCGTATTTCGAAGGGAACGTGAAGATAGACGGTGATTTTATTGTTCCCGCCCATACACATTTCTGGGGACGGCTGACCGTAACTGGATCTCTTGAACTGGGTTCCCGGTCCAGTGTCGCACTCGATGTCAGCTGCTGGAATGCCGTTATCGGGAGCCAGTGCCGGATCAAGGGACCCGTCACTGCCCATGGGGATGTTACCATTCTCGATCATGCGGTTGTCCACTCGGTGGAGGCCGGGGGCAGGGTAATCCTCCGTACGGGTGTCACCGTTGGCGATGTAAGAAGCGGGGATGCCATCATCGTCCACGGCAGGATCAAGAGCGGGAACCTAGTCGGCAAGAGCATGAAGGTTCTCGGGGACTGAGGCCGGGTCAATACCCAGAACCGCTACTTCATAGATCTCCGGCCAGTTGGCAATCGTCTCCACACATCCTTCTTTTAACGTCACAATTCCCATGACGACGAGACCCATCTTATCGGCCATATCAATACCCTCTTTCACTTCTGAAAGGCAGCCGACGCCGACAATCGCCTTTGGCCGGTATTTTTTCACTATGCGTTTGATAAAGGATGACCCGGGGACAATGAAAACTTTATAACCCATCCTTTCAAGAAGGAGCCGGGCTTCACCCACATCGCACTGGCCGCAGTTCCTGCATTTCAGGCCTTCGGGAGTCAGGTGTGCCGGGCACTTGGAGGATCGCAGGCACTGCGGGATGAATATGGCACGTTCTGATACAGGGATTTTAGCGAATTCCACGGAATTCATGGAATTGATAAGCTTGATCAAAAAGGTATAGAGCTCCCGGTCCTCAAGGCCGAAAAAGCGGAACATCCCCCTCATCAGGCCTTCGAGGAACACCAGTCCCGATTTGATCAGTCTCGGGAAATACAACCGCTTCTGCTTGATGGAATACAGAGAGATGATGACCAGGATAAACGCGATGATTAGCGCTCCCAGTATGATAGCGATGGTGAGTTCACCAACCAGGTATATCAGGGGGTTCCAGGGAAGAAAATCCAGGACCATTCTTCTCTCGTTTGTGGGGTGCCGGATTATTTAGTCTTTCCCTGCATAAGGTCGGTCATCGTAAAGGGCGGGCGGATAATGCCATTCTCGGTAATGATGGCGCTTACGAGTCCCATCGGCGTTGCATCGAAAGCCGGATTCCTTACCGGTACGGCGGGCGGGACAAAGGTCCGGTTCCCGATAGTGGCGATCTCGTCCCTGCTGCGTTCCTCAATGACGACATCCCGTGCCTTGCCGGTCATATCGAATGTTGAGAGCGGTGCTGCAACATAGAACGGGATCCCGTGGTACCGGGCAAGGACCGCGTGCATGTATGTCCCGATCTTGTTGAATACTGCGTCTCCCGTGATCCGGTCGGCCCCGACAATAACGGCATCGATTTTACTGGTCCGCATGAAGTGGGCGGCCATGGAATCCGTTATAACCGTGACCGGGATGCCATCCCGTGACAGTTCCCATGCCGTGAGGCGTGCTCCCTGCAGGAGCGGCCGGGTCTCGCACGCAATTACGTTCACCTCTTTACCTGCCTTTACCGCAGAACGGATGACACCCAGTGCCGTTCCCCATGATGAACAGGCAAGGGCCCCGGCATTGCAGTGGGTGAGGACCGTACAGGTGTCTGGAAGCAACGGTGCGCCCTGTTCCCCGATGGCATGACAACACGTGGTGTCCTCACGATAAACCATTTCTGCCGTGGTGAGCGCCTGCTCCCGTGCAAGTGGTACATCCGGGGCACTCTTTATAGCGTCCAGTACGCGGTCTATTCCCCACCCAAGGTTAACCGCAGTCGGACGGGTGGACCTGAGAAGCTCTGCATCGCGTGCAACGGTTTCAAGAAACGGTATCAGCGCCTTTTTCCTGCACCGTGATGCTGCCAGTGCAACCCCGAATGCTCCCGCGACTCCCAGCGCCGGTGCTCCCCGGATCTCGAGCCGTTGTATGGCCTTTGCCAGCCGCGGAATACTTTGGCACGCTATGATCCGCTCTTCGTTCGGGAGAATGGTTTGATCAATATAGCAGATGCTTCCTGTTGTCCTGTCCCACCAGAGGGTAAAGGAACTGTTCACGCTGATCGCAACCTGAACGCATCACGAAATGCCCGCATTGCTGCTGACTCCCCCGAGGCTACACTATCCGGGATGTCCTTGGGAGCAACTGCCGTGCCCGCCACATAGATTCCCGGGCGCAGCGTTGATGTAGTGTCCAGGGCATCATGCATGGTCCTCACAAAGCCGGTCTCCTCGAGGGCAATGCCAAATCTCCTGGCAAGATCGGGTAAGGATTCTGCCGGCCCCATGCCAACGGAGAGGACAACCAGTTCGGGATGCATCATTAGGATTTCGGAGGTCTCGGAGTTCTCGACCTGCAGGATCAGGCCGTTTTTATCGGCAAGAATATCGGACGGCATGCCCCGGAGGAAGCGGATGCCCAGTGCCTTTGCCCGCTCGTAATATTCCTCGTATCCCTTGCCATAGGACCGGATGTCCATATAGCAGATTGTTACGTCCATTGCCGGGTTCTTCTCCTTGATCAGGATCGCGTTCTTGATCGCCTGCATGCAGCAGACACAGGAGCAGTACGGCCGGCCGAGGGGCATGTCCCGGGATCCCACGCACTGGATGAAGACAATGCTTTCCGGGGTTTTCCCGGTGCTCATCCGCCGGATCTTCCCCCCGGTAGGGCCACTTGCATTGATCATCCGCTCCAGTTCGAGACTGGTCACGACATCGGGAAGGGAGAGGTGGCCGAACTGCGGTTTTTTCTGTGCATCGAAAACAGAGTAGCCGGTAGAAAGAACGATGCTTGCCGCGTCAAGGACGAGCTCCTGCTCGCTGTCCTCCCGTTTTACGGATCCGGGACCACAGACATCATAACAGAGCCCGCACTCAATGCAGTGGTCCGGATCCTTTATCACAATATCAGGAACTGCCTGGGAATGCGGTTTGTAGATTGCCTTGCGGACACCGATACCGGCATCGAAATGGTTGTAGACCTCCACCGGGCAGACAAGGATACAGTCCCCGCAACCGGTGCAGGTCGACTCATCGATATACCTCGGGTGTTTTTTTATCGTGACGCGGAAATGACCGATCCCGCCCGCAATTTTCTCCACCTCGGAGCACGTGTGGATGGTGATGTCGGGATGACGGGCAACGTCCACCATTTTTGGCGAGAGGATGCACATGGAGCAGTCGTTCGTGGGAAAGGTCTTGTCGAGCATTGCCATATGGCCGCCGATGGTCGGTTCGCGCTCGATGAGGTGGACGGGGATGCCGTGCGCCGCGATATCGAGGGCTGCCTGGATGCCGGCAATCCCCGCACCGACAACAACCACGTTACCCATGGTGTGCATACTCCTCTGCAAGCAGGACATAGGATGCGGCGTTATTCAGGATCTGCTGCTGCCGGGATGCGTCAGCCTGCTTGATTACCTTGCCCGGGACACCGACAACAACCGAACCTTCCGGTATCTCCGCACCTTCGCGGACGAGAGCGCCTGCACCTATCATCGATCCTTTCCCGATCCGGGCACCGTTAAGCACGATCGCACCCATGCCGACAAGCACCTGATCGGCTATCGTGCAGCCATGCAGGATCGCACCGTGACCTACCGAAACATCCCTGCCGAGGGTGACCGGAAAACCCCTGCTGGTATGCACGACGCAATTGTCCTGGATGTTGGACCGGTCGCCGATGACGATCCTGTCCTTATCGGCCCGCACAACCGCCCCGAACCAGATCCCAACCTGCTCTCCTATCATGACATCGCCGGTAACGGTTGCATTGCCGGCCATGAAGAGTGCCTCTCCGGTAATCCTCGCATCCATATGCATAATAACATAGGAAATTAAGAATCCAAGAGTATGAAGGTTATGGTAGGGGGTACGTTCGATCCCCTTCACGACGGCCATAAGCGTCTCCTCGATCGTTCATTCGCTATTGCCGGTCCCGGTGGACAGGTAGTGATCGGCCTTACCACGGATTCCTTTGCCAGTAAGAAACTTCACCCTATCCGCCCCTTTAAGGCACGGAAGGGGGAACTGGAACAGTATTTTGCCGATAACTGCCGCCAGGCCTACTGCCGGATCGAACCGCTGGATGACCGTTTCGGTTCCGCGCTCGATACCGATTTCGATGCTATCGTGGTATCGGAAGAGACCCTTCCCGTTGCCGTGGAAATAAACCGGCTCAGGAAAGAGAAGAACCGGAAGAAAGTGGACATCCACCAGATCAGCTGCGTTCTTGCTGAAGACGGCCGATGGATATCCAGTACCCGGATCTACTGTGGCGAGATCGATGTGCACGGGCACCTGAAACACTAAAACCGGCTGTCACCTTATTGACCTGCCCGGCGCACCTTTCCGGAACCGTCATGGCAGGGAGGAAGGCTGGTGTCTCTGCAGAGGTGCCCCGCCGTTTTTGGTCCGGGGTGTTCATGAATAAAACATTGCGGCAAACCGGAAAAATTTTTGATCAATCCAAAAACCAGGAAAAAGATCCCGCCAGAAAAAATTAAAAACAAAGGCGGGTTGATGGTTCCGGCCTTTTTTACAGCACCCGTTCAGATGATATGGCCCGTGATATCACTGGTGATGACCCAGTCGCAATAGCAGCAGCGCAGGCCTTTTAGCTGTACTTTAAACCTGCTCCGGATGGGTTCATTCGTATTGGAGATGCACCCCGGGTTCGGGCAGCGGACAAGGCCTTCGATCAGGGTCGGGATCTCCACACCCTTTTTCTCGCAGACCTTGAAGTTCCTGATGATATTGATGGTGGCACGGGGTGAGATGAGCGCAATGCGGTCTACCTCTTCCTTAGACAATTCCCGGTTCGTAAGCTTGACGATATCCTTGCGTCCCATGTTCCTGCTGAGGACATTGGTTGCTATCGAGAGCGCCTCCTGGGTTGTGCCGGTGATCCCTAGGATCTTGACCACATTGAGTGCTTCACCGCCGGCAATATGGTCGATCACGGTGCCGTTCTTGATCCTCCGGACCAGCAGCCCCTCATTTTCCGATGATTCCGTTGTCGTCATTGGAGCACCTGCATGAGCATCGCCATCCGTATCGGTACCCCGTTCTTCGACTGCTCAAAGTAGCGGGCGTGCGGGGATGCATCCACCCTCGGGTCGATCTCGTCCACCCTTGGCAGAGGGTGGAGAACGATAAGGTGCTTTTTGGCGCCGGCTAAAAGTTCCGGGGTGATACGATAACTCGAGGCCACATTGAAGTACGAAGCCGAGTCGGGGAAGCGTTCCCGCTGGATCCTCGTGACGTACAGCACGTCCACGGTATCGATCACCTCCCGTATATCGTCATGCTCGATGATCTCCATCCCTTTCTCTGCAAGACCTGCGGCCATTGCGGCAGGCAGTTCGAGGCCCTTGGGGGAGATCGTATGGAGGCGTACGTTATACAGCGAGAGAGCGGAGGCAAGGGAATGGGCGGTGCGGCCATAGCGCAGGTCTCCGACCAGGGCGATATCGATCCCGTCGATGGGCATGCTCTGGCGTATCGTATAGAGGTCGAGCAGGGTCTGGGAGGGGTGCTGGCCGGCACCGTCACCGGCATTGATCACCGGTACCGTGGCGAACTCGGCAGCGAGCCGGGCAGCGCCCTCCTTCGGGTGGCGTATTACAATCGCATCCGCATACCCGCTCACGACCCGTATGGTGTCGGCAAGGGTTTCCCCCTTTGCCATGGAACAGGCCTCGACGCTTCCCACCGATAGGGATGTGCCGCCAAGGCGTGCCATGGCAGATTCAAAGGACATGCGTGTGCGGGTACTGGGTTCAAAAAAGAGAACGGCAAGGATCTTGCCGCGAAGGGCATTTTCATCGTATTTTTTTAATTCAATCTGTGCCGCATGGTCAAGCAGGCGGTCGATCTCCTTCCGGTCAAAGTCACTGATGGATATGATATGTCGCGTTGCCACCCCTCCTCTGCATGTACGATTACATTTCGCGTTCCTGCCCTAATTACCTATCTTTCAGGTTATCCTGGCGCATCTTTTTAAGCCAGGTCTGGCGTGCCTGCTGGTGCCACCAGTACGATCGGGAATGATATTATTCGATCACTGCCAATTTTTTATCCAAGAGTATCAGCCAGTATCAGTTTTTTGGAGGGGATCAGAAGGTGGACAATATACCCGTTGCACGACCGGCTATAGGCCAGGAGGAGATATCGGCGGTGAGTGATGTCCTGAAATCCGGTATGCTTGCTTCCGGCGACCGGGTTTTGGATTTTGAGAGAAAATTCGCTGATTTCTGCGGTTCGAACCATGCAGTAGCAGTAAACAACGGGACTGCTGCACTGCATGCCGCGCTCCTTGCCGCCGGTATAGGCCCGGGAGACGAGGTCATTGTCCCGGCCTTCACCTTCGTGGCTACGGCATCAGCTGTCGTTATGTGCGGTGCAAAACCGGTCTTTGCCGATGTTGATGAAATGACTTTCACTATCAGCCCGCAGCAGGTGGCAGAAAGGATTACTCCCAAAACCCGGGCCGTGATCGGGGTCCACCTTTTCGGCCAGCCGTGCGACATCGAGGCGCTGCAGGAGATCTGCGAATCCAAAAGCCTGAAGTTTATCGAGGACGCTGCACAGGCCCACGGGGCCCTGTACAAGGGCGCAAAGACGGGCTCGTTCGGGCACCTCGCATGCTTCTCCTTCTATGCCACCAAGAACATGATCACCGGCGAGGGAGGCATGGTGACCACCAGCGACAAGGCATATAACGAACGTCTCCGTCTCATCATCAACCACGGCCAGAGCGAGAAATACCTCCATACCCGTCTGGGCTATAACTACCGCATGACCGATATTGCAGCAGCTATGGGGATTGTCCAGTTAAAAAAACTGGAGAAGTTCAACCTCCGGCGCCGGAAGAATGCGGAATTCTATAATGCAAACCTCTCGGTGAAAGGTCTTTCCATCCCGTTTGTCGGTCCTGCACGGAACCATGTCTATCACCAGTATGTTATCCGGCTGACCGAAGAGTTCCCCATGAACCGTACGACCTTCATCGAATACCTGAAAGCGAAAGGGATCGGGTCCGCGGTCCACTACCCCATCCCCCTTCACCGCCAGCCCCTCTTCGGCCTTGAGAACGACCCCGATCCCTGTCCCGTCTCGACCAGCCTTGCAGGGTCCGTCCTGAGCCTGCCGGTGCATCCCCTTCTCGACCAGAAAGAGCTGACCTATATCTGCGATGCTGTCAACCGGGTGAGATAGATGCGTGTCGGCGTGATCGGCGTAGGGGCGATGGGAAAGAACCATGTGCGGGTCTATTCCGAGCTCAAAAGCGTGGACGAGGTGGGTGTCTGTGACCTGAACGCCGCCGCTGCGAAGGCGATCGCACAGCAGCATGGCGCAACGGCCTTCGAATCGGTAGACAAGCTTTTGAAAAAAGTCGATGCTGTCAGCGTGTGCGTACCGACACCGTTCCATGCAGCTATTGTCCGGCAGGTCTTTGCTGCTGGAAAATCCGTCCTGATCGAAAAGCCGATCTGTGCCACGGCAAAGGAAGCACACGAGCTGATGAGCCATGCCCCGGCAGGCATTACGGTCGGCGTCGGCCATATTGAACGGTTCAACCCGGTGGTGGCAGAGATAAAAAAGATCATCAAAAAGCCGCTCTATGTCGAGATGAAACGGCACAACCCTGCTTCGGCGCGGGTGACCGGCAGTTCCGTGGTGGAAGACCTGATGATCCATGACATTGACATCCTGCTCAATGTACTCTTCCCGGAGCCGTGCTCTATCCATAGCGCTGGCAACAATGACGTCTGCAGCGTGCTGATGAACTGCGGTTCGATCCCCGTTGCCCTCTCTGCCAGCCGCAAGTCCTCAAAAAAGATCCGGATGATCTATATCGAAGAGGAGGAGTTCACGATCGAGGGGGACTTCATGTCGCAGGAGGTCATGATCTACCGGAAGCCCGGCCAGTACCAGTTCGAAGCCGAGCGGTATGTCCAGGAAAACATCATTGAGAAGGTGATGGTGAATAAGCTCGAACCCCTCAAACTGGAGCTCTCCACCTTTATCGACTGCGCGAAACGTGGCCTGCCCTTCCCGGTTACGCCGGCACAGGCAATCCGCAACCTTGAGACCTGTGAAAAGATCCGGGCTTCCTTCATCTCATAAACTGCCATGACACTTGAATCGCTTATGAAAATGAGGGGACCGATCAAAAAAATCGGCGTGATCGGCATGGGCTATGTCGGTATCCCGGCCGCGGCCCTTTTTGCGGATTCTCCGGTCTTCGAACAGGTATACGGGTTCCAGCGGGACTCGCCCTCTTCGGGCTATAAAATCGCGATGCTGAACCGGGGGGAGAGTCCGCTTAAGGGAGAGGAGCCGGGACTTGAGGAACTGCTTAAAAAAGTCACGGCAGCCGGAAAATTCCGGTGTACTTCTGATTTTTCAAAGATTACCGGCCTTGATGCGGTGACCATCTCCATCCAGACCCCGTTTCTGAACAAGGACGACCTTCTCCCGGATTTCTCGGCGCTGAAGGAGGGTATCCGGCAGGTTGGCCGGCACCTGCAGCCCGGTATGCTCGTTGTCCTCGAGTCCACGATCACGCCGGGTACTACAGAAGGGATGGCCCGCGAGCTGCTGGAACAGGAGTCCGGGCTTGTTGCAGGGAAGGATTTTGCCCTTGCCCATGCACCGGAACGGGTAATGGTTGGCCGGCTCCTGAGGAATATCCGGGAGCATGACCGCTGTGTGGGCGGTATTGATGAGGCCAGCACAAAGCGGGCAACCGAACTCTATACCCCGGTCCTGACCGTGGGGAAGGTGATCCCGATGACGGCAACTGCGGCGGAAGTGACCAAGACTGCGGAGAACACCTTCCGCGACCTCCAGATTGCGGCCATCAACGAGCTGGCGCTCTACTGTGAAGCAATGGGGATCAATATCTATGATGTCCGGAGCGGTATCGACAGCCTCAAGGGCGAAGGGATCACCCGCGCCCTGCTCTGGCCGGGTGCCGGGGTCGGCGGGCATTGCCTGACCAAGGACACTTATCACCTTGAACGCGGGGTGCAGGTACTGGGAAAGGGCAACCTTGATTACCCGGAGAACGAGCTGTCTCTCTACGTGCTTGCCCGAAGAATCAATGACTTCATGCCTGCCCACATGTTTCATCTCACCGTAGATGCACTGAAGAGGGCTGGCGTTCCTCTGAATGGAGCGAAGGTGACGGTGCTCGGCTGGGCCTTCCTCTCCAATGCGGACGATACGCGGAATACTCCCTCCGAACCGTTCCGGAATGCCTGTATCCGTGAGGGTGCACAGGTGACCGTGCATGACCCGTACGTTGCAGAATATCCCGGTGTACCGATCCTTTCATCCATCGGGGATGCCGTGAAGGGAGCGGATGCAAT
>Ga0182011_10004213_pt1 | contig 11572 bp, 10 predicted proteins | sample 711E1DmetaG_FD_120481 | JGI IMG/M metagenome (GOLD analysis project Ga0182011, IMG submission 120481) | Permafrost microbial communities from Stordalen Mire, Sweden - 711E1D metaG | ecosystem: Environmental > Terrestrial > Soil > Wetlands > Permafrost | place: Sweden: Stordalen | collected... | reverse complement strand
GCGACTTTTTCCACTGCGGGAAAGATCGCGATCTCTTCTCCATGGGCATGCCAGACCAGGATCTCGTTAAAAAACCTGAACCGTTCGATGGTCCCGGCAAGACCTTCCGTTCCCCGTGCTGATTCCAGTGCAGCGGTATCGATATGCATCAGATCATTCCTGAAGGCGTTGTGAATCGCCCGTATCGCATCAACCGGTTCTGTCATGGGCAGTCATTCCGCACCCGGCGCTTATACTTTGGTATCCTGACAATGCTGGTGAAAATCCAGAACACTGCGATGCAGTCCCGGCTGGTATGGTATTACCCGCTCTCCGGACAGGATTTTATTGATACCCGTCAAACCGGATCCTTGTGCCCCTGAAGGCGATCGTTGAGGGAAAGACCCTCACCGGCCCTGACCTTTCCGACAAGGAATGGGCAGACTTACAACTGCGTCATAAGAAAGGACTCCCGGTCACGATGGGATGCTGCGGGGCGCCGGGCCATTTACGGGTCTCAAAAAACGGGACCCGGCACTTCTATCACGCGGTTGATGTCGGCTGCAATTATGAACAGGAGTCCCGTGAGCACCTGGAGATCAAAGAGCGGGTATACCGGATCTGCCAGTCAGAAGGCTGGGAGACCTCGGTTGAATTTCCCGCACCGGACCGGACCTGGATCTCGGACGTGTACGCAACCCGGGACGGCAGGAAGCTTGTTTTTGAGATCCAGATAAGTACCATCTCCCCGGTTGAGCTGGAAGAGCGGGACAGGAAATACCGGGCCGGAGGCATTGAATCGTACTGGCTGCTGGATAATTTCCTGGGGCGATCCAGGGATTTTGCAGCAGGGTACGATGCCCATTGTTCCGGAGAAGACGACCGGCTTAGGGAGACAATCCCCTATATCGACCCTTCGCTCTTTTCAACCGGTCCGGAAAACCATATCTTCATTGCAAAGGGCATCCGGAGTGTTGGTCTGGATGCACCAAACCAGACGCTGTTTACGACCAATAACCCGGCAATCCCCCTCGCGGTCTGGGTCAGGGAGGTCCTGAAAGGAAATTACCGGAACTATCTCGAAGAGACCGCTGCCGCATATCACCGGAAGCGCCGGCTCCTGATCATGGCAGCGCCGGCGCTCATCCGGTTCAGGGATTTTTACCGGAAAATCATCCGCGATCAAATATACCGGAAAAAGATCGGGCACGCTGAGCGCAGGTTCATAACCGGTACCCTGAAAAACGACAGGGCACTAAAGAAAAAGTTCCATGACCTCTCTGCTGAAACCGGCTGGCTGGAAAACGAATATCGTTTCCCGGTGTCGGAAAGTTACGGGTTATTTATATGGAAAAAGGTCCCGGGACATGCTGTGCCACGACTGTATTTCCGGCTCGAATCGGAATCACAAGTGAAAAAATTACAGGAATGCGTGGAGACGTTCACCCGGTGGGAAGTGTCGTTTGAGCGTGCGCTGGACAGCCTGGAGCGGGAATTTCCCGCGGGTAAAATATGACATGATAAAAAAACAGGGGGTCACTTCCCACACCCGTGCCCTCCTGATATATAAGGACACGGGATCCGGACCCGCGCCCTTTTCCAGGCCCCGCCCTCCGTATTGTGGAAACGGGGAGTTACCCGCCTCGAGATCTTTTCGGCCATTCACCCCTTCAGATCATCTGGACCTGATGGCAAATCCTTTCTTCCTCTCTGGCCCGCCTTTGACCTCGCTATGAGAATTGGTTCTTTCTTCCGGGATCCCTTTTGCCACAATCTTGTCATACCGGAGTGGGCATGAACCAACCCGGGATAATTCTCTCTGTACCATGAGACACTGTGCAAAAGACCCCCCAACAGAATGGATGTATTGATCGCAGTGATTTCCTTCACAGAACTCCTCAAGCATATACCGAAATGAGACAGGTGAGGGTATAAATTAATGCCTGTCATAATTTCCATCAGGTTTTTTCTCCATCTCCCGACCTGATGACCTGTCGAACGTCATTGATGGCAGGTTTCACCTCGGGAAGAGTGTGCGTTTTGGGGCATCCCTGCGCCGGTACGGGGGCCCGGGCCGGGCCGCGGGATTTTTAAAAAAGAATCAGGCCACCCAGTGCAGCACGTTTCGTACCACGGACCAGCGGGGTTCCACCGATCCCGGGATCTCCCCGAGCACCCAGTAATCGTACTTTTTCTGGAGCAGCCCGTAGTCCTTCTCCATCCTGATCCAGTAGTCCAGCATAAAGAGATACGAGTCGCTGCTGTCCTTTGCCACGGGATACCCGTACGTCATCAGGTAGGCATCGGAGGGTTGGATGATGGCCACATCGAAGAACGGGTATTCCAAAGTCAGGGTATACCCTTCCTCCGCAGGGATCAGGAGGACATCGGCCTTCTTCCCGACGAAAAACTCCTCCTTTGCGTTGATCGGGACGATCGTTGCCCGGGGGAGCAGGTGCTGTGCCACCGGGACAAGTGCCGTGTTGTTGTACACGGCAACCCTCAGGCCGTCCATTTTTTTCACGTCATCAAGCTGCGTGAAGGCATCCTGTTTCCCGTCCGGTACTACGAACGCAAGGTGGACGTTCACGGTCGGGTCGGTGAATTTCATCTGGTCAAGCCTGTCCGCATTCACCGCGACCGCAGACATGATGATGTCGCAGTAGCCGCTGTCGAGGGATTCGGCAAGGGTGTTCCCCGTGATGGGGACGAACTCGATCCGTGAGACATTTAAGGTCCGGGCAAGGTCATAGGCCATCTCCACGTCGTACCCCACCAGTTCGTTTTTGCCATTGAAGAATACGAACGGGACATTGTTCTGGTTGTACCCGACGCGGAGCACTCCCCGTTCCCGGATCGCCCGGATCTCATCTCTCGCGCCGGGGGGCGGGGGAGCGATCGCCGGGACATCCTCCCGGTGCAGGTAGACCGTGGTGTTCACGACACTGTCCAGCCTGTTTCCTTCCGGATCAGGGGGCAGCTCCATCCCGGTGATCTGGTCGCTCCCGTGATAGGTACCTGCCAGCAGGTACGCGAACCCCGCATGCAGCCCGGCGATAAGGACGGCTCCCAGCAGGACGACACCAACGAGTGAAAGGACCGCCCGCTTCCACCGGAACCGGGCCCGGTTCGTGGTGAAGGCGATCGTGATGGTGGAGAACGAGAAGATAGAGATGACACTTAAGGGTGCTACGAAGGCCTGGCGCAGGATCCCCGAGCTGATGTACAGGCTGTATGCGTCTTCCGGGAGGCGCAGGAGGTCCAGGAGCGAGACGACCGAGAGCTTGGATGATCCGAAAAAGCTGGGGATCCCCACAATGATGAGCTGGAGCTGCCCGGTGAGATCCAGCGGGTTCTTGTACAGCCAGGCAACGAAGAGGATAAAGAGGAAGGGGACGAGCCCGCCGAGCAGCGGGAAGGTATACGCGACCGGTACCAGGATCTCGCTGTACGACCGTACGTCCCCGCGGCCCGGTTGCTGCCCGGAGTCTCCGGCAGAAGTCCAGCTCGTATCGCCGGAACCGGTATCCCGGGCCATATCCGTACTTGTCCCGCCGGGGGTCCCGGGAAAACTCCGTTTCATCCCGCCCTCACCGTGGTGATCGGGACCCCCGCCCTTCTCCCGGAAGAGATTCTCCACGCCTTCGGATATCTGGGGCAGGGTGATGAATTCCGTGCCGGTCGAGAACGCGAGGAGCATGGGCCTCGAGGCGGTGGCAAGGATGTCCCGGTACGTGAAGGTGGTAAAACACGTGACCAGCAGGGGCATGACGATGAGACCGAGCAGGACCGCGGCAGCGGCAAGGGTGATGAGGAATACCTGGAGATCCAAAAAACCCTCGAAGGTCAGGGTCCCGGCCGTCACGGCCGTGATGACAAAAATGCCGGCCGGAAAGGTCCAGGAGATAATGTGCGTCATGCGTTCGAGCGCCCGCAGCAGGGCCCGGAGGACAGTCAGGACCGGTCCGCTGCCGTCATCCAGCATCAGGGCGAAGCCAAGGAACAGGCAGAAGAGCACAGTGGCCGGGATGATCCCGTCCGCGAGCGAGGTGAAAGGATTTGCCGGAATGAACTGGTCAACGAGGTTGACGGGGGTCGTTGCAGCCAGCGCCTGGGTGCTGAAGAAGGAGGCCTGCACCCGCGGGGGAAATGCCAGCTGAAACGAGAAGTATCCCACGACACCGATCACCCAGAAGAGGAGGAGGATCAAAAAAGCCTTCGTGGCGATTGCTTTTGCCGTGTCCCGTTTCAGGCTTCCGATGCCGACGATAAGAGAGAGGGCGACGGTGGGCAGGATCGTGATCTGCCAGATCTTGATGAACGCGTCGCCCGCAGGCTTCAGGACCGCGATGAGATCGCCACAGAAGAGCCCGGTGACGATCCCGAGGATGAAGCCCGCCAGTATCCAGGCAGTCAGGTTCCAGCGGGGCAGTCTCATGGATGTTTCGCTCTCCTTTGGTGGCCGATCGGTTAGATCTCCCGGTCCCGGAACGACCATGAACGCCGGCAGGAACGGTACATGCACTCAATGACCAACCGGCGCCGTTCAGGGGCCGGCTTTTTTTAACTGTTACCGGATATTACGTTCATCATTATTTAACAGTACCGGGGGAGGGTACTCTCCGCCTGAGGAATTTCAGAGCCTGTTTTTCTCTCCGGAACAGAGGGCCATCAATGCCCGGCGATGATGGGCAGGAGGAAATTTGTCCGGTAGTTCCGGTTTTTTAAAATTTTTTCCATGGGAGCTGGTACCATGATACAGGGATATTTTAAGAAGGAAAAAAGGCAAATAGAATCAGAGAAAGGCGCAAGCGAGGTGATTGTATGCCAACGAGTAAGAAACAATTGGTGAAGCTGAACCAGGTGAAGAAGGCAAAGGCAGAAGAGCTCTCGAAGCAGGCGGCCGCGGGCAGCCAGGGGGCAAAGAAGAAGCTCAAGAAGCTCGAGAAAAAGCGCAAGTGAGCTGCCGGGCTCATCTTTTCCGGAAAAAAAATCCTGGTGTATCTTCAGATTTTCTTATATTTTTGACCGGCTTTTCATTACTTTGATGACAATTACAACAATAACTGAAACTCCAAATATATACCCGTCATAGAGGAACTGGTTGCGATTTGCAACAATCAATACAATATTGACAAGACTTATAACCATTATTCCAATCCAGGCACCCAGCCACATATTCCAGTTCGGAGTCTTTGTTCATTTTCGTCATTACATCCCATGAGATTGCTGCCCGATAAACTTTGTTAAAAACCGGCCGGTGAACATATTTTTTTATGAAAAGATGGCCTGTTTTCCGGATATCAGATCTGACCATCAGGGAAAATCTGGCAGGAGAATCTCGAAGGTCATCGGACCTGAGAAATGAGAAGAACTTCAGGTCTTCGAAGATCCGAAGGACCTTCGACCCCGGGCATACGTCATTCTCTGGAGTGGCTACGTCGGGTCCGGGTGGTGAGCATGTGGGCACTGCCTGCGCCATACGGGGCATCACCCGGGAATTGAACAGAAAAACTCAACCGGCCTGTTCCTCTGCCCAGCGGAGAATCTCCTGTGCGAGCCGGACTGCCTCATGATACTCCTCCTTTGTTACGGGGGTTGTGGTCCCCGGATAGCATGTATCGGAAGCAAAAGACGTGAGTGTGACCGCATCCCACAATGGCAGGGGAATTTCAATGCCCTGCAGCTCAAGGCTTGACAGGAGGGCATTGATATCATGGGTGTACTGGTAAGGAATTTTTCTGGAAACAAAGACAGCCTTGAGTGCTTTTTCTGCTGCCTGCTGTGCCTGGAAGCAAAGATCTTCATAGAGAACACCTGGGGTTCCGGTGGCAGCAAGAGCAAGGGAGCTTTTTGCCCGTGTTATCCATGCGGCCGGGTTGTCAGGAGAGCGCTTTTTTCCTCTCATACACAACCCTGCCTTCCCGCAGCGCGGGATACAGGACACTGAAAGGGGAGTCCCTGGTTTCCTTAACCTGCTGCGGGGTTACAATGACGAGATCGATCGACCGGGCTATTCCCCGCATCCGCTGGTAGATCCGGCCGGCAACTTTCCGTGCATTGTACCTGCCGCTCTTGATGATGAGGAGATCGAGATCGCTGTGCGGGCCGGTCGTGCCCCGTGCGGTGGAGCCGAACATGAGAACCTGTTCCGGTTGTGCAATCTCTACGATCCGGCTGACGATCTCATCGAGCTCGGTATTGCTGATCGCGGAGATTTGTTTCATGGTTATTTGCGGATTCCTTATGATCCATAGTATCTGCGTGATGATATAATCGTTTTTTCGTGTAATTCCGTTCAGGACGGGGATGGGCCGGGTTCTCCTGACCAGGGAGGTAGTGCATCCGGAGATGCTGTGGATGCGGGAGGTTTCTGGCGGGATATGGCACGGCCTGGGAATAGTACGGATAGAGAATCCCCGTCAGGATCAAAGAATCCCGGTTATCGGATCAGGAGCGATACGGGAAATGGAACATCCCTTTCCCTATATATTGAAGGCGATCCATTGATGTTTATTCAGAGGATGAGGGAATGGTTACTCAGGAAACATATGTCTGCCAGATTTGTAAGGAAACCAAGAAACAGCATGAGGTTGTTCCTGCCGCATCGATCCATGAATCAATCGGAGAAGTAATCCGGAAAGAATATCCATCGTGGTCGCGGGAAGGTTACATCTGTCATGCTGACCTGAACCGCTTCAGGGCACATTACGTAAGGGAAATTCTTGAGAAAGAAAAAGATGAACTCTCCACTCTTGAAGAGAAGATCGCACAAAGCATGAAAGAACATGAACATACGGCAAAAAATATCAATATCGAATTTGACCGCCAGCTGAGTTTTGGCGAACGGGTTTCCGACCGTCTCGCAGATTTTGCCGGAAGCTGGACATTCATCACTATATTCGCCCTGGTCTTTTTTGGATGGATTGCGATCAACACCATTGTTCTCCTGACCAGAGCCTATGATCCGTATCCGTTTATCCTGCTCAATCTGGTTCTTTCAGCCCTTGCAGCGATCCAGGCACCTGTCATTATCATGAGCCAGAACCGGCAGGAAGAAAGAGACCGTATGAATGCTGAGCATGATTACGAAGTTAATCTCAATGCTGAACTGGAAATTCACCAGTTACACAGAAAAATGGATCATCTTCTCGTTAACCAGGGAGAGAGACTCCTGGAGATCCAGACGATTCAGATGGAATTTATGGAAGATCTGGTCAAAAAAACCTATTAGATGGTGCAGGACAAGGAAAACAGGTACTTTCATCCCGGAGAAAAGCGATCCGCCCGGATGAAGGTTTCTTCTTCTCTTCTGGTCCCACGACCCGTCAGACATCGGGATTACCTGTTTGGAGACTACGAAGAATCCTGATGGATTCTTCTTATCCTCAACGTTCTTACGAACATTTCGGAAGACGGAAGTTTTCGACCCTGGGCTTACGTCGGCTCTACGAAATTTCACGTTGGCAGGGATCGTGGCGGAGGGGCACCCTTACGTCGAAGAGTCCCGCGGACTCTTCTCATCCTCCAGGTCTCATAACCTGTCGGATGTTGGAGATAGCCGGACGGGGAGAAGGTTGAACTGCTTCCCGAATGGTACCAGGCTAAAATCCGTAAATCCCGGCTTGTTGAAGGAGCGTACGAAAGTTCCGATTTCTTCCCGAAAATGGGCACATCCGGAACCTGCTGCATTTCACCGCAGCGCCCATCCGGAACGCCTGAGGCGGGATTATCGGTGCCGTTGAAACACTAAAAGACGTCGCTGAACTAAAAAAAGAACTGACCCTTCAGCTCCTGTCAGGATTCCCCGGTAAAATAAAAGAGTGTTGCAGCGATGTAACCGCGGAAGAGATGCCATTACAGAAAACCCGGTATCTTCTGATAATTTTTCCCCTCCCGGGTTCTCACTGAACCTTTACGATCAGCCTCGTGGGGCTTGCTTTGGTCTTTTTGAACCGGTGCCGGTATCTGCAAAAATTATTTCTCGCACAAAGGTACTAATAGGTCAATCGCAGGTATCCTTAACCATGGATATACTGGGTTCTGCCTTCGTTATCATTCTCGCAATTATTGTGGCAGTTATCATCTATTACCTCCTCAAAGATGTTTTGACGCTGGTTGTCAATGCTGTCGTGGGTGTCATCGTCCTCTTTCTTTTAAACCTGTTTCATGTAATGAGTCTTTTTGGAGCGTCCGATCTTCCGATCGACTGGATTACTGTCCTGGTCTCTGCAATTGGCGGACTGGTGGGTGTGATTATCGTTGTAATCCTGCACCTGGCAGGGGTTGTGTTATAGGTCATACCATCCCCGCTTTTTTTCCATAACAATTTGGGTTGAAATGTTTTTCAGAATCATTTTTCATATCATAAGCAGGCCCCGGTCGACCCTCATTTAAAAGAAAGGAAGAGCGGTTTTCCGGCCCGGGCTTACTTCGGCTCACGTGGTTTACACGGTGAAGAAACCTGAAGATGTCTTCTCCTCCTCCAGGTCGAAGAACCTTTCAGGTTCTTCTTCTGCCGCATCTCGTATGAGATGCGGCATTCTGATGACCAGTCGGAGATCGGCAGGAGTAGTGGGATAAGGGCACCTCACGGCAGGAGATCACCGGACGGGGCTCAACCTTCTGCAGAAGCCGGGCTTCCCGGAAATAATCAACCTGCACCGGGTTAAAAAATGTCATTATTTTTGTAACGTTCCCCAATCCTTATCCCCCCCTCGGGTATACTGGTTCAACCATAAGGAGAACCAACCATGTCAACCGTAAAAGAAAACATGCGTCTCATGCAGACGCTGGACGATTCCTGGAATACCCAGGACTGGGAAACTTTCGAGAAACGCCATGCACAGGAGGTCAATGTCTTCTGGCCGGGCCAGGCATTACCGACCCACAGCCGGCCGTCCCACAAGGACGAGGCGGTCGCATTCTTCAAAGCCTTCCCTGATAACAAAGTCGGGAACCGGCCGTACAGGATTTTCTTCGGCCAGGGTGACTATACCTGCTCGGTTGCCGAGTTCACCGGGACATTCAAAGGTGAGATGAAGGGTCCTGACGGGAAGGTCATCCCCCCGACCGGGAAGAAGTTCAGGGTCGAGTTCTGCACGGTGGCCCACTGGAAGAACGGGGAGATCATCGAAGAGAAACTCTTCTACGACAAGATGTCCCTGATGCAGCAGATCGGGCTGATGTGAAGACCGGGGAAAAAGGTGGCGCTCTGATCCCATGAATTTTGTCAAAGTTGCAAAGGTGAGCGAGATACCTGCCGGCACCATGAAACATGTCGAGGCGGGCGGGACCGAGCTCTGCATTGCGAATGTCAACGGTTCATTCTATGCAATCGCTGACCGGTGCGGCCACGAGAATGCCCGGCTCTCCCGGGGATCCCTTGTGGATACCATCGTTACCTGCCCCATGCATTCTTCCCAGTTTGACGTAACGACCGGGAAACTGATGTCCGACCCGGTCTTGGAACTCGGCGGTCTCAAAAAGATGTTCACCGGCTGTCCCGAAACCGTGAAGACTGCGGTGACGCAGATGTTCGACGGAATTGCCGAAGAGCAGCGCCTGATCAGGACGTACGATATGCCGGTGTACGAAGTGAACGTGGACGGCAGCGACGTGCTGGTCCGGATCTGAACGCTGCCGGGGAAAATGCAGTCAAGGGAGGTACGGTGAAAAAATCACCGCCCGGCGTGCCGGATACCGGCAGCCCTTCCCGTGCGGATTTTTTAGTATTGATTAACTACCACAAGGGGTTTTTCCACGTGCGAATTCAGGCACCCGCCACCGGAACATTCACAGGGCCCCTGATAGCAGTTCCCCCCGCAGCAGACGGAACCCTTTGAACAGCAATTCCCCCCGCAGCAGAAATCATCGGGATCACCGCAATGTTTTCCCGGGTTACACTGCGCATAACACTGGTTTCCCCCGTCATTCCCCGGGACATATCCGCCCGGGCACGACAGGGATGCCGGTGCCGGGGTCCCGAAGGTGAACGGTGTTGAAACCGTTGTGGCGGTTTGCGGATTTGCCGGGGACGCGGCTGAGGTTGTTGCCGGGTACGTCGCAGGATTATCTCCCGGTGTGGGAGTAATACCGGGTTGTAAAACAGGTTTCTCAAAACATCCGGACAAAATCACGAAAGCGATCACGAGACCCGTAACCAGGGAAAATACCATCCTTTTGTTCAATCCAGCCAGCCTCCCGAACTATGCAGATGAATTCTATGGACCGTCCGGGAAATATATATTTACCTACCGTATCTCCCGATGTCCTGCTGAAAACCAGAAGACCTCCTTTCGCGACCGGCAGATCCTCCGGCCTGCCCGTTGGTATCTTGCGTCGGTACGTGGAGTTGCTATGTCGGGTCCGGATGGTGAAGGTGTGGGCACCCCTGTTCGAAGAGTCCGTCGGACTCTTCTCATCCTCCAGGTCTTATAACCTGTCGGAGATCGGTGAGGGGGGCCAGGGGTGAGGCCTTTGCTCATCATCTTTGCTCACTAAAAGGATCTGATTTACTTTTTTCCAGCCGGATCGCGATAATTTTTTTTATCAGGGGCTGATGGGTCGATGAATTTTTTTTTGATCGCGATCGGTTGATCAGCAATGGATTCTGCTCGTGATGTCGGGTGGTCAGCCGGTGTTGCCGGTGTTTTCCGGATCCGGGGATCTGGTACGTAAGCCGGCAACCGGACCAGCGTGATCACTGTCTCCTCATACAAAGCCGGTTCCCGGAAAGCAAAACATCGATTTTATATGATCCGCAAGAGCAGATTTGTGTGCCGTGGATTGGCGTTTACCGGAGGGTGTGGTATGTCTGTTTTGAGGAATCGTGCGATGCTGGGTATTGTTCTTGTCGTGATCTTCTGTGCTGTCGCAGGCTGTTCGGGCATTCTCCCGGCGAAACCGGCAGCGGCCGGTGGCAGCTCCGGCGGGAGCAGCAGTGGAGGCAGTGGTGGCGGCAGCAGCGGAGGGAGCGGTGGTGGCAGCGGCGGGGGATCCGGAAGCTCCGGGTACCCGCAGTACGCTTACTTCACCTTCACCTGCACCGGGTCGTGGACTGAGAGCAGTAACCACCACGGGACGTTTTCGATGACCGGCACCATGCCGTTCACCCTTGACTATCCCTGGGACAACGGGGCCGGGGTCGCACTCTATACCAGCGATACGGGAAAGAACAATGGCGGCACGCCCCTGCACGTAAAATCCGAGGTGTGGGACGGGGGTCTGACCACAGAATCCGATTCCCAGCCCTGTCACTTCACCTGGGAGGGTGATGTGGGGGCCGCCGGATCGATGAATTACCAGAACAAGAAATGGACCGTGTCTTTCTCTCCTGTCGCGCTGGATACCGAAGGGTACCGGACGATCTCCACCAGCCAGGACAGCCCGGACTGTCCCGCTGAATATAATAGTCCGGAATTTGTGCATCCCGATAGCTACCAGCCGGAATATGACTGCATTGTATCAGACGAACCTGTACCGTTTGATTTCTCGACCGGATCCGGCTTTGACCTGCCCCCGCATAAACCGGGACAATCGTGGGATAGCTTTGCATCCCATGTCTCATTTTCCCGGGGGAGAGCGCCGGGCT
>Ga0182011_10004211_pt1 | contig 11575 bp, 12 predicted proteins | sample 711E1DmetaG_FD_120481 | JGI IMG/M metagenome (GOLD analysis project Ga0182011, IMG submission 120481) | Permafrost microbial communities from Stordalen Mire, Sweden - 711E1D metaG | ecosystem: Environmental > Terrestrial > Soil > Wetlands > Permafrost | place: Sweden: Stordalen | collected... | reverse complement strand
TATCCTTTCCCGCCGGGTCGTTCTCTGCACAGACGACACAGAGTGTTGTGCCCTTGACTTCAAACAGGGGACATCCGCAGGTCCTGCAGGACTTTTCAAGCATTTTCCCTCCCTTAAGGAGGGATTCGGCCATAATTTCGTCTTCTTTGCGCGCCATCTGATCACCGTCGGATCAAAATCTAAACTATATATGTCGGTTCCGCATATTAACTACAGGTACACAGGTAGGTGGAACCATGCCCAACCCTGAAAAAACAATGGAAAATTGTATCCTGATGCTGCAGCACATCCAGGAAGACAATTCGATACCCCGAAATATCCGGCGCGTGGCTGACGAGACCCGGACGCTGCTCCTGAACAATTCCAAGGCGATGGGGCTGCGCGCTGCAGAAGCCATCTCCAAGATTGATGAAATTTCCAATGATCCCAACATGCCCATCCATGCACGGACCCGGATCTGGGAACTCGTGTCACAGCTCGAAACCATCCCGCTTGATTGACCGGATGAAATAATTTTCCTTCTGTTCCTTATCTTGCATCCGGATCGGTATTCCTGCCAGTCCTGGAAATATGTACACTGACGTTTTACCGGCATTCGACAAATCCCTCGCGGAGAGAAAAAAACTCCGGGAACATGCTTTTATTCAGAAGATATTCGGGTAGAAAAATGGAAGAGGATCGAAAAATATGCCGCGAAGAACTCCATTTTTTTCCTGCCACAAGAAAGAAGCAGCACCGGTCGAAGAACCCTGATGAGTTGGAGGGGTTTGTTAAAACCCCGACGAGGAGAAGGGAGGAGGAGCCGACCTTCAGCAAGAGGAAGTCTTTCAAGACTTCCTCTGCCACATCTCTGATGAGATGCGGCATCAATCGAAGAACCCTGATTATGTTCTTCTCCTGTCTCATCTCTGATGAGATGCGGCATTGTCGAGATGTTTTCTGATCTCCCGGATGCTTATCAGCATCTCTTCCGAGTACGGGGTGAACCGGTAGTTGAGGTTGTTCTCGATCTGCCAGAACCCGCTCCTCTCGTCATAATGCCCGATGATATAACAGATGATGATATAGCAGGGTACCGCGAGAGCGATGACCATGGGCAGGGTCATGCCAAGATGGATGGAGAAAAAGTCCTCGAAGAGTTTTGCGTTTGCCGTGATGATACCGAAGTTGAGCGCGATCTGAGTCCACGAGGTTCCCCGGGTATACCGCTGCTTGAAAAGTGCAAGATTGTAGAGCAGCCCGTGTTTCTCTGTCATAGGTACATTTTTCCGGGCAGGGGGTGATATGCTTTCCCTCATTGAGACGGGGATCACGGTCGAGACAAAAAACCGGAAGATGATATTCTCATTTTTTCAGTTCTTCGGTCTGGTGTGCGGGGCAGAAGTTACAGATTGACCAGAAGACATCCTTTTCCTTGTCCCGGATCAGGCAGTAATAATCCCTGCCCCGCTGCTCCACTGAAAAACCACCGGGGAACGGCATCCCCGCCGGGTGTCCCGGTTCTTCGAGGACGAACATCGTGAAGGCCGCAATCAGGTAATAGAACAGGCGGTTCTTCGGGTTCTGGAAATACGGGTTGCGCACGCCCGCATCTTCCCAGACAAAACACCCTTCGGGCACCATGGCGCAGAATTTCAGAAACATCTCCCGGTCGCGGATAGGGCCGGTCATGCGACCGAACGACCCGTCCCGCTCCATGGCGATAAGCCTGTGGTGTTTCCCGAAGAGCTGCTCGCGGAAATACGGGCGGATCGCTTCGCGGTACGGTGAGGGGAGTTTTTCGATATCGCTGTTGAGCCGTCCCCCGATGATCTGGAGGTCGAACATCGTGTAAGCGGAAATTTCCTGCGCAACAACGGTGCCAAGTTCTCCTTTTGTCTGTGCCGACTGCAGCCGGGCTGTTATCTCGCGGATCGTGGTGCATGTATCATCCGCATTGTTGCCTGCTGCTGCCGCAGCGGTTTTGTTGTCGTCCCGCATCTGGAGAAGAATATCGCAGCCGGAACAAAAAATAGGTATGTTTTTTCCCTGTTTTTTAATTAACACAGGTTTCGATAGCTGTATAAAGAGAGACACTGATAAAATTTCAACGGTTCGTGGAACCGGACGAGGTCAGGCTATGAGTGATACACAGAAATATCTGGCTGAACTTATCGGGACATTTGTCCTTGTTTTCATAGGCACCGGAAGTGCCGTTGTTGCCGGGAAATCCATAGGCTTCCTTGGCATAGCTCTTGCATTTGGTATTGCCGTGCTCGTTATGGTTTATGCGATCGGTGCCATCTCCGGTTGTCATATCAACCCGGCGATCACCATCGCCGCGCTGGTAAACGGGAAGATCGGGTCAAAGGATGCGGTCATTTACATCATCGCCCAGTGTATTGGTGCGATAATCGCATCAGTGCTGCTGTTTGCGATCATGTCCGGCCTCCCGTCCTACAACATTGCCACGGACGGTCTGGGACAAAACGGGTACGGCATCGCATCGCCCGGTGGATTTCCACTCATGTCAGGACTTCTTGCTGAAATAATCCTCACCTTCATCTTCCTCATGGTCTTTTTCGGAGCAACAAGCAAGGCAGCACCTGCAGGATTTGCCGGCATTGCCATTGGTCTCTCCCTTGCCATCATCCATATGGTCGGTATCCCGATCACCGGGACTTCGGTTAACCCTGCACGGAGCCTCGGTCCTGCTCTTATCGTCGGGGGAACCGCGCTCTCGCAACTCTGGCTCTTCATCGTCGCACCGATCATCGGGGCTGTCCTTGCAGCGCTTGTCTGGAAATACCTGTTCGAAGGATCTGCCTCACCGGCATAATCCATCCTGTCTTTTTTTACGGTATCAGCAGTGTTTATTGCCGGAAAAATCCAATACCATCCTGATTCATGGATATCCTTTCGATCATCGTGATCATCTTCGGTCTCTGCCTGTTCGAGACCATCACCAGCATTGACAATGCCATCATCAATGCCGAAGTCCTCTCGACCATGAGCGGGCGGGCGAAGCGCTGGTTCCTTATCTGGGGACTCCTGTTTGCCGTTGTGGCCATCCGCGGCCTGATGCCCTGGCTGATCGTCTGGCTCTCTACACCGGCGCTCGGACCCGCTGGCGCCCTGACTGCAACCTTCTCAAGCGACCCGCTCGTGCTTGCAGCCATCGCACAGTCTGCCCCGGTGCTCCTGATGGGGGGAGGGACGTTCTTACTTTTCCTCTTCTTCCACTGGCTGTTTTTAGAGGACAAGAAGTTCGGCATCAGGGGTGAGCGCTTCTTTGCAGCAAAGGGTGTCTGGTTCTTTGCCGTTGTCTCCGTCATCCTTGCTGCGCTTGTCTGGGTTGCCCTGGGGTACAACACGATGGTGGCGTTCGGTGCGGTGATCGGATCAACTGCTTTTTTTATTGTCCACGGGTTCCGCCAGAACGCGGAAAAAGCTGAAGAGAGGATGCTTCACTCCGCAAACATGTCCGACATCTCCAAAATTTTTTACCTGGAAATAATCGATGCAACCTTTTCCATTGACGGGGTTATCGGTGCTTTTGCCTTCACCATGGCTGTCCCCCTGATCGTGATCGGCAACGGGCTGGGGGCATTTGTTGTCAGGGAACTGACGGTACGGAATATCGATACCATCAGAAAATACCAGTACCTGAAAAACGGGGCAATGTATTCTATCCTGGTCCTGGGAATCATCATGATCGCCGACAGTTTCGGCATTCATATCCCGTTCTGGGTCTCGCCGGTCCTGACGTTCGGCATTGTCGGGTTCTTTCTTTATAAATCGATACAGGAAATCACCCGTTCTCCGGGATCCGGAACAAGCCATTAACATTAAAATTTTTTAAATCCCCTTCCAGGACAGGACTGGTTCCCGGTCAGTCAGTGCCTGTTTTTCCCCGCTTATCCTGGGTATCCTGACTTATCTTCGGTTGCCCCGGGAGAAGACCCGTTTTACCTTCCCGGCCTGGTCCATGCACCAGAGCCCTCCTTTCAGGATGGGGACGATGACCCTTATTCCGCCCTCCATCTCCCGCGAGACATCCCGGAGCCGGTCCCGGACCGGCAGGTGCTGGGGACAGGCCTTCTCGCATTTTCCGCAGGCCCTGCAGAGCCCGGCATACGAGAAGCCGGCCAGCAACCCGCCGTGACGGCCGATATACTGGAACCTTGCGGACCGGTCATGCGGGAAGAGGTGGTGGGCATTGTACAGCGCGAAGCAGCCGGGAATATCCACACCAGCGGGGCATGGCATGCAGTAACCGCAGCCCGTGCACCCGACCTTCATTAACCGCTGGTAGGTATCCCGTACCATTGCGATGCGCGCGAGCTCATCGCCGGTGAGCGAGTGGGGATACGCATTCTCCGCTGCCGCTAGGTTCTCATCAATATACCGCTCGTCGTTCATGCCGGAAAGCACGACCGTGACCTCGGGATGGTCCCACACCCACCGGAGCGCCCATTCCGCCGGCGGGCGCTTCACGGGCGACGCATCCCAGATCATCTGTAGTTCTTCCGGTACCGGTCCCCCGAGGTTCCCGCCGCGGAGGGGTTCCATGATCATCACCGCGAGGTTTTTCCTGTTCGCGTACAGAAGACCTTCAGTCCCCGCCTGGTTCGTTTCATCGAGATAATTATACTGGATCTGGCAGAACGCCCAGTCATACGAATCAACGATCTCCATAAATGCCGGAAGATCGGCATGCGAGGAGAAACCGGCATTCCTGATCCGCCCGTCCTTACGTGCTGAATCGAGAAACTCCAGCACCCCGAGGTTTTTCAGTTTCTCAAAACTCACCCGGGTAAGACTGTGCAGCAGGTAATAATCGATATGGTCGGTTTTCAGCGTGGCAAGCTGGCCATCGAGAATCCGGTCCATGTCCCCGCGGGACCGGACGGACCACGGGGGGAGTTTCGTTGCAATCCGGACTTTTTTTCGGTACCCGTCTCCGAGCGCACGGCTCAGGACCTGTTCGCTTCTGCCAAAGTGGTATGCTGGCGCCGTATCGATGTAATTGACACCATGATCGATAGCATTGCGCAGTTGCCGGATTGCACGTTCCTCATCGATCCCGGAACCGCCTTTTTTAGCCGGCAGGCGCATGCAGCCAAACCCGAGGATGGAGAGTTCATCGCCGGTTTTTGGGACTTTCCGGTAGAGCATGGTGATTTCCTTTACTGACGTATCAGACAGTATGACGGGCTCTCATTTAGGTTTTCTTACGGCAACGACCGCCTGTGGAAATTTCCTTACCCTCCGCCATAGGACCTGATGTGCTTCCATGCCCGGTGGTACCGGTCGAAGCTGGTGTTGTCTTCATCATATATTCCTGCATCATTGCGGTCGAACTGCGTGAGGTCCTCGCCGACAGGACATACTTTGATGCAGATGCCGCAGGGAGAGATAAACCGTTTTGACAGTTCTTCTGATCGCGTAGCACAGGTTTTCTTATCGGTCAGCCCTGCGGGATAATCCCGGCCGTCCAGCGCGTGGACCGGGCAGGCCTCCACGCACCGCCGGCACCGGATACAGAGGGGTTTTTCCATCACCGGATCCGGCTCGATCTCTGCCGAGGTCAGGATGGACGCGAACCGGACCCGGGGACCAAACTCCGGCGTCAGGAGCATGTTATTCATGCCAAAATTCCCAAGACCGGCAAGCAATGCGGCGTGGCGGTGCGAGAAGAAGGCGACGGGCCGATCCTTCAGCACGCCAATGGAGCCGTAACCGTCCCGGGGAACCCAGACCGATGGCCAGCCGTCTGCCGTAAGAGCAGAAGCGATCCGGTAACCGCCTTGGTCGAGCAGGGTATTGACTGTCCGGTAAAGCTCGTGGTACCAGATGGACGGGGTGGACTCGATGATAGGCAGCGATACCGGCAGACCGATCACGATGACCGTATTTGTTTCCGGGAAAATGGCCCGGGGGCGGAAGACTTCCGGTACCCAGGGTTCGAACAGGGGTTCGTCCCAGCGGCCGTCGGGAGCGAATCCCACGAGCGGGATATCGAGCCCTGCACACATTTTTTCAACCAGCTGACGGACTGGATCGCTCATGGAGGAGCATACTACGGGCAGCAATAAATGAATTTGGTCAGGCAGGCGAGACCTGACCGTTCCGGCACCATACTATGCGGACAAAAACAATGTTGTTATATATGAGTTAATATATATTTTATATCCGGAGTCTCCATATTATGTCGGATGTACCGGATCTCACCGCGGGCATCAACCTTCTTTTGTGTATTGGTATATTTCTGCTCGGGTTCCTGGTGTACTTTAAAAAGGAAACGATCAGCGCGTTCCTGATCGGCATCGCTTTTGGCATGTTCGGCCTGTCACACTTCACTGAGCTGACCGGTATCGCATTTCCGGTTATCACCTTTATCCTGCTGAGGATTTGCGGGTATGTCCTTGTCGCCGCAGCGCTCTGGCTGCTGCTGTCAGAATAGCCGGAACCGGCAAGGATAAAATCCGTTTTCCACGCGAAAGGGCATTGCCGGAAGACGGCAGCCGGATCAGGAGCCGGTCACCGTGCAGACAACCGTGCGCTTCCTGCCAGCATTGACATCGAGTTCGAGCAGGACAATCTGCTGCCAGGTTCCGCATATGAGGTGCCCGTCCGCTACCGGTACGGTAAGCGAAGGCCCGACCAGTGCTGCTTTCACGTGCGAACGCCCGTTGTCATCGCCACACCGGCTGTTGTGCGCATAGTCCGCTTCATCCGGTGCCATAACGGAAAGGGCTCGCCGGAAATCGTCCAGTACACCGGGTTCATACTCGATCATTGTCAGGGCGGCTGTGGAGTGCTGCACGAAGAGATGGACCAGCCCGGTTTTCACTCTGCTTTCCGTGACTGCCTTTTCCACCTGCGGGGTGAGATTGATGATATCCCCCTCATGGCCGGAGGTAATGCTCAGGATAGTGCGGAACATGGGTTCACCGTACATGCATCCGGGTGCGAGAGTAAAAATTATTCCGGATCAGGAATCCCCCATCCCTGACAGAGTGGGCGGAATATATTCATACGGGAATGAAAATTTCCTCGGAAAAAATGAAGGGTTGTCGCCATTATGGCATATAATAGAACGTAACGGGGGGGGAAGACGTAAGTTTTGCAACCGCAATACCGCCATTTTCATAATATTTTACAACAACATGGTGATAGCCCGCGGTCAGAGAAGCGGTTTTTGTGACCGTCGTCGAACTATGATCCCCGCCGTTATCGATCAACTCGTTCTCGTCCACCCAGAGCCATGAACCATCATCGGATGTCAGTGAGAAGGAATAAACTGACGCTGCCGGTACGTTGATATATCCGTCCCACATCACACTGAAGTCGTCCTGCCGCCCATCCGCCAGGTTGGGCCAGGTTGAACCCTGGTCGGTAAAATCAATACCTGGATCGACACGGGTAACGGCAAGATTACTCCAGGTCATACCATAATAGTATGAAGCCAGAAGTCCAGAGCTGAAGGAACCCACCGTGATATAATTGTCCTTTTCAGCGGTATTGGTCCCGAATGAATTTCCTGCAGTCAGCGTGACGCTGTACGTACCGGGTGTCGTGTAACTGTGAACCGGATTCTGTGCGGTTGAAACAGGAGAACCGTCACCGAATTCCCAGGACCACGAGCTCGCATCGGTCGAGGCATCGTTGAACTGGACGCTTAAGGGTGCCGGCCCGGCACGGGATACAGCAGTGAAATCAGCAACCGGGGATGTACTGGGTATATGCCAGAACGTAATGGAAGGAGATGACGTAAGCTTTGCAACCGCAACGCCGCCATTTTCATACATATAGACCACAAGGTGGTGATACCCCGCGGTCAGGTGCGTGGATTGCGTGACCGTTGTCGAGCTGTGGTCGCCGCCATTATCGATCAGCTGGGTCTCGTCGAGCCAAAGCCATGAACCGTCATCGGACGTAAGCGAGAAAGAATAATCCGCATCTGACGGTACAAGAATATAGCCGTCCCACATCACACTGAAGTCATCCTGCCTGCCGACCATACTGATCGGCCAGGTGGTACCCTGGTCGGTAAAATCGATCACTGAATCGATACGGGTACCGGCAAGATCGCTCCAGCTCTGGCCGCGATAATAGGAAGCCAGCAGACCCGGGGTGAAGGAACCGACCGTAATATAACCATTTTTCTCTAATGTCGTACTCCCGAATTTATTGGTCGCGATCAGTGTCACGCTGTACGTGCCGGCAGTAGTATAGGTGTGAGCGGGGTTTTTCGCAGAAGACTGCGGTGCGCCGTCACCGAAATCCCACGACCACGAGGTAGCATCCAGGGAAGTATCGGTGAACTGGACAACCAGCGGTGCCGGCCCGGCGCGGGGAGCCGCAATGAAACCGGCAACCGGCTTGGTGCTCGGGATATGGTAGAGGGGTGTTACGATCTGGCGGGTTATATTGGGAGATGAATATTCAAGGTACACAACCGCACCTCCCGCATTTTCATACATCCGGACAGAGATCGGGTGGTAACCTGGGGTAAGGTGCTTGGTCGCAGTCGCGGTCAGCGGGCTGTGATCGTTACCGTTACTGATGAAGGACGATCCATCGAGATCCATAAATGAGCCGTCATCGGACGTGAGATAGAACGTATAATCGTCAGCAGTATCGATCTTGACAAAACCGTCAAACTTCACAGAGAAGTGGTCTGCCTCACCGATATATCCTACAGGCCAGTTGCTGACATCGGAAGGACTGCCGCTTGCGGTATCCGCGTAATGGATCCGGGGTGCGATATTCACTGCCGCCGGCGTAGTCCAGTGCTGGTTATTCGTGTCGGTGAAGTATGTTGCGATCAGCCCGGGGGAATACTGCGGCCCGGTAATACCGATGCCGCCGATTATGATCGGCACCTGGCCAATCAGGACGTTCGCCCGGGTATCGACAACGCTGACCGTATAATTCCCACCCTGCATATTCACCAGCGGGCCGATGGTATCGGCTTTGCCGATCCGGCTCGTCACATTATCTATCACCCAGTACCCGGCGCCATCCTCGTAAATGGATATGGTGTCCCCGGAATTCCACGTATTGTCGGTAATAAGCGGGGAAATGCCAACGGGTACTGTCATGTTCTGCGGGGTGAGCAGGTTGAACCTGACCGGAGCTATACCGCTGCCGTTCACGCTCCCGTTAAGATTGACCGCGTCTCCCTCAAAATGGAAAAGGGTAAGGGTGGCAGCCCCGACACTGGTGTTAGTAGCAACCCCCCGCATGGAAATATACGCGGATTTTGGCATGAGATGAGCGTATCCGAAAACAACGATGGCGACAATCATCGCTGCAATAACAATAAGGATGATAATCAGGGCAATGCTGACCGTATCAGACAATGCGCGGTCGGTTCCCGGCGTTCTCGACATGGTATTCCTGCATTGAAATGGACGCTGATTGTTAAAAAAAGGTGGGGAAAACGGATGGGAAAAGAATCAGGCGCCGTTCTTATCAGCGGATTCCTGTTCAGCCTCACTTGCCATCTTAGCGGAGACAAAAGCAATGCCAACAACCTTGTCCTTCTCGTCAAGGCGCATGACCCGGACCCCCTTGGTGCCCCGGCCGATGATCCGGAACTCGCTAACCGGGATCCGAATGACGACGCCGGATGTGGTCATGGCAATGATCTCGTCGGTGTCACTGACAGCACGGGACTCGATAATAACCGCGTCGCGTTCGAGCAGCATGTTGCGGACACCCATCGTTCCCCGGCCATGCCCGCGGAACTCGTCGAACTCGCTCCGCTTGCCAAACCCGACATCGGATATGGTAAGAAGGTGGTCCTTTTCAAGGAGCGTGACGGCAACAATCGTATCCTCGCCCCGGAGCTTCATGCCCCGGACACCCTGCGCATTTCGACCAACTGTCCGCACCGTTTCCTCGTGGAAGCGGAGGCTCTGGCCGAAGCGGCTGGTGAGAATGATCTCCTTTGTACCGTCCGTCATGATGACATCCACAAGCCGGTCGTTCTCTTTTAACTTGATCGCATTCGTCCCGGTCGAGCGGGGGTTGGAGAACTGGTCTGATGGGATCTTGATTGCCTGCCCGAGTTTTGTGGCAAACAGGAGGAAACGATCCGCCCGGAACTCACGGATCGGGACGACCGTTGTCACGACCTCATCTTTTAAATTGAGGAGGTTGACGATAGGTTTACCCTTGGCAACGCGGGAACTCTCGGGGATCTGGTAGACCTTGAGCCAGTAGACCCTTCCTATGTTCGTGAAGCAGAGGAGGTAGTCCTTCATACCTGCGACAAAGACTGATTCGACCAGATCCTCTTCCTTTGTGGTCATGCCGGTGATACCGTGGCCACCCCGGCGCTGTTTGCGGTAGGTATCGAGGTCCATCCGTTTGATGTAATTCGCAGTAGTGATCGAGACAAGGACTGTCTTGTCTTCGATGAGGTCCTCGTTGGAGAGATCGCTGGTATCGAGCGCGATCTGGGTCCTGCGCTTGTCGCCGAATTTTGTGGCAATTTCCTTTGTCTCGCGCCGGATCACGTCCTTGATGTTTGCCTCGGTCGAGAGGATCGTCTCGAGCCGGGCGATCTCCGCTTCCAGCCCTTTCTTCTCATCCGTTATCTTCTGCTGTTCGAGCGCTGCGAGACGGCGCAGCTGCATCTGGAGGATCGCGTTTGCCTGCGGTTCGTCAAGTCCGAACTGGGCAATGAGGGCAGCCCGTGCCGAGTCCACGGTATCGGATGCCCGGATAGCCTTGATGATCTGGTCGATCCTGGACAGCGCAATCAGGAGGCCCTGGAGAATGTGGACTTTCTCCTGCGCCTTTCTAAGGTCGAACTCGGACCGGCGCCGGATCACTTCGATCCGGTGGTGGACAAAGTTTTCGAGGAGCCCGTGCAGGTTGAGGAGCTTCGGCTGGTTTTCCATGATGACAATGTTCGAGACCGAGAAGCTTGACTCGAGCGCCGTGTTCTTGTACAGATTGTTTAAAATGACTGGCGCCATGGTCCCTTTGCGGAGCTCGAAGACGACCCGTATGCCATCCTTATCGGACTCATCGCGGATATCGGAGATGCCATCGATCTTCTTGTCCTTGACCATGTCGGCGATCCCGGTGATCCACTGCGCCTTGTTCACCTGGTACGGGAGCTCGGTCACGATGATCCGGTCGCCCCGGTTCCCGCCCTCGGACTCCTCGATGGTCGCAACACCACGAACAATGACCCGGCCCTGGCCGGTTGCATAATAATTCTTCACGCCCTCGACGCCCATCATGACGCCGCCGGTCGGGAAGTCCGGACCCGGCATGATGCGGACAAGGTCTTCGACCGAAATTTCTGGGTTATCGAGATAGTACTCGACTGCCGTACAGACCTCCTGCAGGTTGTGCGGGGGCATCTTCGTTGCCATACCGACCGCGATTCCGTCCGTGCCGTTCACGAGCAGGTTCGGGATCCTGGCCGGGAGCACGGTGGGTTCCTGGAGGGACTCGTCGTAGTTCGGGATGAACTTCACAGTCTCCTTGTCGAGGTCCTCAAGGAGCGCTTCCGCGTACGGGAAGAGCCGCACTTCAGTGTACCTGCTCGCTGCCGCTGAATCGCCGT
>Ga0182011_10004209_pt1 | contig 11579 bp, 11 predicted proteins | sample 711E1DmetaG_FD_120481 | JGI IMG/M metagenome (GOLD analysis project Ga0182011, IMG submission 120481) | Permafrost microbial communities from Stordalen Mire, Sweden - 711E1D metaG | ecosystem: Environmental > Terrestrial > Soil > Wetlands > Permafrost | place: Sweden: Stordalen | collected... | reverse complement strand
GTCGATGTCTTTTTTAAAAGCAAGAGCAAACTCACCGGCCCTGTGAACCACTGACGCAATACGGCCATCGCAGGGCGCTCGATTGACATGAACATCGACAGGGGACATGAAGATGCTGATCCTTATACATTCTCCGCCTATGAATTCCCCTTCCATTATGCTCTTGATTTCCGTGACTGCTCCGTCAGCAGGAGAAATAAGGTCTTCCGGGCTCGCGAACGCAAGCCGCTTCGGATTTCTGAAAAAATAGACACAGAAGATGCAAAAAAGGAGCGCAATAGCGGCGAGAATGTCCGTAAAAACAGAAAAACGAATAAAAAATAGAATCAGAGAAAAAACAAAGGAGGGGATGATGAGTTTCAGCCCCTCCTTTGCGATAAATCCTTCTCTCAACCTTTTCTCCCGATCCAACCCATCATGGAGCGAAGTTGCTTGCCAACTTTTTCGATGAGATGTTCGTTGTCGATCCTTTTCAGGGCGTTATAGACAGGTCTTCCCGCCATGTTCTCCATTATCCATTCGCGGGCGAATTCACCGGTCTGGATTTCATCGAGGATGTCCCGCATCTCTTCTCTCGTTTCTTCAGAGACGACCCTTCGACCCCTTGTCAGATCGCCGTATTCAGCGGTATCGCTGATGGAGTAACGCATGTTCGATATACCGCCTTCATACATGAGGTCTACGATGAGCTTCAGCTCGTGAAGACATTCAAAATAGGCGATCTCCGGCTGATAGCCTGCCTCGACGAGCGTATCGAAGCCCGCCCGTACGAGTTCTGATGCCCCACCGCATAGTACTGCCTGTTCTCCGAAGAGGTCTGTCTCCGTTTCTTCCTTGAAGGTGGTCTCCAAAACACCGGCTCTCGTTGCCCCGATACCTTTTGCGTAGGCAAGGGCAGTTTTCTTCGCTTTTTTTGTATAATCCTGATACACGGCGATGAGAGAAGGCACACCCGCTCCCCGTTCGAACTCGCGTCTCACGAGATGTCCCGGGCCTTTAGGCGCCACCATGATCACGTCGATATCGGCCGGGGGCACGATCTGATTGTAATGGATGTTGAACCCGTGTGAAAAAACAAGGGTCTTGCCTTTCTTTAAATGGGCCTGGATATCAGTTTTGTAGAGCTGTGCCTGGAGATTGTCCTGGGCAAGTATCTGGATAATGTCAGCCTCTTTCGCTGCCTGGGAGGCGTTCATGGGTTTAAAGCCGTGACTTACGGCAAGTTTATAGTTGGCGGTTCCCTGAAGCTCCGCAACAATTACGTTCACCTTGCTGTCCCTTAAATTCTGCGCCTGTGCATGTCCCTGACTGCCGTAACCGATGATGGCAACCTTTTGTCCTTTTAATGCCCCGAAATCTGCATCGCGGTCGTAGTACATCTTAGCCATCTTCTCCTCCTTTTATATGATTTTCCTTCATTTTTATCGTTCTTTCACCTCGAGCTATGGCGATGGGCCCGGTTCTCACGAGCTCTTTAATACCGAGAGGCCTGATAAGGTTCAAAAATGCCTTAAGCTTGTTTTCATCGCTGGTGATCATAATCGTATATGACTTTGAGGACACATCGATGATCTTCCCCCTGAATATTTCGACCATCCGTAATATCTCTTCTCTTGTTTTGTCGTCTGCATGCACCTTTACAAGCACCAACTCTCTCGACACATAGTCCATTTCCTTAAAGTCGGTGACCTTTATGACGTTTATCAGTTTATTGAGCTGCTTCAGGATCTGTTCCAATATGTCATCGTTTCCCCTTGTGACGATGGTCATAGTGGAAATCGTCGGATCGAGGCCCTCGGCAACGCACAGGCTTTCAATATTGAAACCTCTGCCGCTAAAGAGGCTTGCGATCCTCGCGAGGACACCAAACTCGTTCTCTACAAGCAGTGATATCGTATGTCTCACTATATTCCTCCTAATTTCTGGGGCTTACGTCGCCCCCTCCACGGGCACAAGCCCTCACCCGCTTCGCGGGTACCAGGCCTCCCCTTCTCGCTCGCAAGGCTCGCTAACATGTCGCTTTGCTCCATGCCCTTTGCTCATACACTTTTCATACAAGAAGCATCTCTTTCAGCGATGCGCCTGCCGGCACCATAGGATAAACGGATTCCTCAGGATTTACCCTGACGTCGATAAAGGTTGGTCTATTATTGCGGAATGCTTCCCTTAATACTTTATCAACGTCTTTTTCCGCATCCAGTCTGTATCCCGCTGCACCGTACGCCTCTGCTACTTTCACGAAATCAGGCGAATGCAGTTGTGTCCAGGTATACCTCTTTTCGTAAAAGAGTTCCTGCCATTGACGAGGCATACCCAGAAAACCGTTATTGAGAATGACGACTTTGACGGGCAGGTTATATTGTACTGCCGTTGCCAGTTCCTGAATATTCATCTGGATGCTTCCGTCACCGGCTATGTCGATAACCAGAGATTTTGGGTACGCAACCTGCGCCCCTATGGCGGCAGGAAAGCCGAAGCCCATCGTACCAAGCCCGCCCGATGTAAGCATTGTTCTCGGCCTTAAAAAGGTATAAAACTGCGCCACCCACATCTGATGTTGTCCTACTTCCGTGGTGATGATGGCCTTGCCTTTGGTAAGCTCGTAGATCCTTTCAATGACGTATTGCGGCTTCAAGGTATCGTTTTTCTGATATGTCAGCGGGTAATCTTTTTTCCATCTGTTGATCTTGCCGACCCATTCTGAGACCGTTTTGTGGTGATGTTTGTATGTTTCTTTTTCTTCTTCGATGATTTCAAGCATCTTTAAAAGTACATTCTTCGTATCCCCCACAATCGGTATGTCCACTTTTATATTTTTGCTGATCGATGTAGGGTCTATGTCAACGTGGATGATCTTTGCGTGGGGGGCGAACTCATCGGTTTTTCCCGTTGCCCGGTCATCAAACCGGGAACCCATGGCGATAACGAGGTCCGATTCCGTAATGGCCATATTGGCGGCGTATGTCCCGTGCATGCCGAGCATGCCGAGAAAGAGCGGATGGTTACCGGGGAAACCGCCGAGACCCATGAGGGTATTGGTGACAGGGATTGAGAGTGTCTCGGCAAACTTGAGGAGTTCTTCCGCGGCTCCGGAGGAAATGATCCCACCGCCGGTATAGAGCACGGGCCGTTTTGAGCTTGCAATAAGCCGCATAGCTTTCTTAATCTGCCCCGGATGGCCTGCGTATGTGGGCTGATAGCTTCTGATAGATACCTTGTCGGGGTACTTGAATTCGGCCATACTCGCCGATACGTCCGTTGGTATATCGACAAGAACAGGGCCGGGGCGACCCGATCTGGCGATATGAAAAGCTTCTTTGATGATCCGTGCGAGGTCTTTTGCGTCCTTCACGAGATAGCTGTGTTTCGTGCAGGGCCGGGTTATACCCACGATATCGGCTTCCTGAAAGGCATCGTTGCCGATGAGCGTCGTATTTACCTGACAGGAGAAGATGACAAGAGGGATAGAGTCCATGTATGCGGTAGCTATGCCTGTCACTGTATTTGTGGCGCCGGGGCCAGACGTCACAAGCGATACCCCGACTTTTCCCGATGCACGGGCATATCCGTCCGATGCGTGTACTGCGGCCTGTTCATGTCGGACAACGATCTGCTGTAAGTCAGCATAGGTAAGGGCATCGGTGATATTGAGCGTAGCGCCTCCGGGATAACAGAACAGCGATTCCACACCTTCTGCTTTCAATGATTCGATGAATATCTGGGCGCCTGTCTTTTTCAATCTTTCTCCTTTCCCTCTTGAGTATCGCTTAAGTTCTCCATGATATCTTTGTAATAGAGTTTTTTCTTTTTCAAAACCCGTACTTCAAGCTCTTCTTTGTTAGTGAGGTAAGGTTTTCTCAGTAATATCTGTAACCGTCTATCGAGTAAAGTATGTTGACTTTTTGCTCGATTGTAAATTTCTTCTTTACTTTCAATATTTTCCATCTGACAATTGAAGGATATGGTATAAAAAATATTGAAAAATGTCAAATATTAGCATATAAACTTGCTAAATATCGGTAATCGAGGCGTCAGGAATCCCTCAAAAAGAAGCCCGGCCCCAACTGGATGTCTCTTAATGATCTCCTGGCTCCTTATTTTTGAATCTTTAAGGGATATATGAATATATGCGTTTGAGAATATTGGCAATCATTATCCTTGCCTTTGTGCTGTTCTTTTCATATCTGGGGGCTACTTCCCTCTGGGACCCTGACGAACCGAGACAGGCCGTCATGGCGCGGGAGATGATGGAAAGGGGCGACTATATCCATCCTTATCTCAACGGGATGCCATACCTCGAAAAACCTCCCATGTATTCATGGATGATCATTGTGGTTGCAAAGATACGCGGCAGCCTTGATGAGTTCTCATCGAGGCTGCCTTCTGCCCTTGCGGCAACCCTGCTTTTGCTTGTCACCTTTTTTCTCGGCAGGATGCTTATCAATGCCCAGGCCGGTTTTTTGTCGGCTATTGTCCTTGCCACCAACTATCAATACCTCTCAAATGCCCGGGAATCCGTAATGGATATGACCTTTGCCTTTTTTATAGGGCTCACGATCTTTCTTAATTATGTTGCCGTCGCAAAGGACAGGCGGTTCTTGTTTGTACTTTCCTTTATCCCCGCTTCTCTTGCGATCCTTACAAAAGGCCCTGCAGGCCTTGTTATCCCGGTAGGTGTCATATTTGTCTATCTCCTCGTTGAGCGAAAATGGAAACGGTTTATTATCCCGCTCATCGTTGGGTGCATCCTTTCCGCAGCCATTGCGTCGATATGGTTTTTTGTCGCCGGTAATGCCTATATCAGAGAGTTCATCTTTCACCAGAACATAACCCGTTATACGAAGGCCTTTGATCATAAGGAATCGCCTTTCTATTATTTTCATAAACTCTTTTTTAATTTTCTTCCCTGGAGCATGTTTTTGCCGTTTGCTCTCGTCCACGCATGTAAGAAAAAATACTGGTTTCCCTTTATATGGTTTGTCTTGACCTTTTGTTTTTTTGAATTCTCACAGAGCAAAAGGGCGATATACCTTCTTTCTTGCTATCCGGCCTGTGCGCTCCTCTGTGGTATGTATCTCAAGGATAACTGGAAAGCGCTTGTTGAGAAAGCGGGAACAAATCTCACGCTCAAGATCTTCGCTGTGCCCCTTATCCTCTTACCCGTAGCAGGGGCTGTCGCTTTGTTGGTCTTACCGCCTTCAGATGTGATTGATGTTTTTAAGAATGGCCCACGATCACTCTATGTGTATTTAGGGTGTTTCTTTACGACAGCCATTCTCTTCTTTACTATGCTCATGAAGAGATCCGATAAAATGGCCCTTTCGTTTTTCGTTTTTTATCTCGTTGTCGCCGGCTATTTTTATAATGCCTGGTATATGCCCCTTGTGGACAGGACGTCGAAGTCGCTTCGGCTCATAACCGATGAACTTGAGCAATACAAAAAGACGAAAGAATTCTACACGCTTGGTTTCAATTCGGCAGGGATTATTTTTTATATTGGCAAGCCCATTCATAAATCCGTTGACATTGAAGAGACAAAAAAGGCCAAAGATGATATATTACTCATCGTTGAGGATAAATCGTCAGCGAACCTGAAGGAAGAGCTGGGAAAGACCTTTCAGCCCGTAAAGAGGGTAAAATATGAAAGGGAATATTACACATTTTATGTGAGGAAACATGGATGACAAACCCTATGTGTCTATTTTGATACCGGTTTTGAACGAAGAAGAATCGTTGTTGGAGCTCAACAACAGGCTCCAGGACACCTTAAAGGGAATCCGAAAACCCTATGAGATCATCTATATCAACGATGGGAGCACGGACACGACAGAGGCCCTGCTGGAAGGGTTCCATACTGACGACAAGAGGGTAAAGGTCATCGAGCTTAACAGGAATTACGGTCAGCATATGGCTCTCTTTGCGGGGTTTGAATTTGCAAAAGGCGAGATTGTCATCACCATTGATGCCGATCTGCAAAATCCTCCGGAAGAGATACCGAAACTCATAGAAAAGGCTGAAGAGGGTTACGAAGTAGTGGCAACGTACAGAAAGAAAAGAAAGGATTCACTATTCAGAAAGCTTCCCTCCTATATTGTGAACAAGATCACGGCAAAACTCGTCGGCGTCAAACTTAGGGATTATGGATGCATGCTCCGGGCGTATCGAAAGAACATTATCAATTACATGAATATGTGTCCTGAGTCTTCAAGTTTCATTCCGGCTCTGGCCAACACCTTCGCCAAAAAAATTACCGAGATCGAAGTTGCCCATGAGGAGCGAAAAAAAGGTACGACCAAGTACAGCCTGTTCAAGCTATGGCGTCTTAATTTTGATCTCATGACCAGTTTTTCCCTCTGGCCAATCCAGATAATCAGCACGCTCGGCATCGCGATAGCGGCCGTGGGCCTTCTCTTTGCCCTGTTCCTCTTTGTACGGCGTCTTTTTATAGGGCCTGAGGGCGAAGGGGTCTTTACCCTTTTCGGCATTCTCTTTTTTTTCATCGGCATCCAGATACTTGCCCTCGGCATCATAGGGGAATACATCGGCAGGATCTATCAAGAGGTGAGAAGGAGACCGCGTTTCATTATTAAAAAGGAGCTTATGTGAAGGCCGTTGTTTTTGGATACCAGGAAATCGGCTACATCTGTCTTGAAGAACTAGTAGCCTTCGGCGCTCACGTTTCTTGCCTCTTCACGCACGAAGACGATCCTCGCGAAGAGATATGGTTTCGCAGGCCTGTCGCTATAGCACAAAAATACGATATCCCTGTATATACGCCGAACACATTGAAGGATGAAAAATGGATACAGCTTATTAAAGCCGCCGCCCCGGATTTTATCTTCTCTTTTTATTACCGCAATATGATCCCAAAGGCTATTCTCGATATACCGCGAGTTGCCGCCCTCAATCTCCACGGTTCACTACTGCCGAAATTCAGGGGCAGGGCGCCCGCGAACTGGGTTTTGGTAGCCGGAGAGAAGGAAACAGGGGTTACGCTCCATGAGATGTTGGAGAAACCAGACGCAGGCGATATCATCGCGCAGAAAAAGATTGAAATAGCCTTTGAAGACGATGTATACACGGTGTACATGAAAATGGCCGACGCGGCACGACAGCTTATGAAGAAAACATTGCCGAAGCTTGCCGATGGTACCTTTGTCAGAACCCCCCAGGCAGGTCAATCGTCCTACTTTGGCGGGCGAAAGCCCGAAGACGGGCTCATTGCATGGCAGCAGGACGCCCTTTCCCTCTATAACCTCACAAGGGCCGTTACCCACCCATATCCGGGTGCGTTTACCTATCTCAAGGGTAAGAAACTTTTTATTTGGAAAGCCTATCCCGAAGATGATAACCTAAGCGGAGTGCCGGGAAAGGTTGTCTCATCGATCCCTCTTAAAGTAAACACAGGCAGGGGGTCATTGAAACTCCTGCGCGTACAAATGGAAGGTGAAGAGGAGATGGATGCCGAAAAATTCGCATCGCTCCATAGCATAAGCATAGAAAATGAAATTTTAGGAGGCAGCATTTGAAGGTACTCGTACTTGGCGTTAACGGCTTCATAGGAAACAGTCTTGCTGAAAAGGTATTAAAAGAGACGGACTGGGAACTCTACGGGATGGATCTCAGAGATGATAAACTTGATTCCTGTCACGGCCATGAACGTTTTCACTTTGTAGAAGGCGATATATCTATTAACAAGGAATGGATCGAGTACCATGTTAAGAAATGTGATGTGGTCATGCCCCTTGTTGCCATAGCGACTCCGGCGACCTACGTGAAGGAACCGCTTCGGGTCTTTCATCTCGATTTCGAAGAAAATCTGAACATTGTCAGGCTCTGCGTCAAATACAAAAAGAGGCTTCTTTTTCCCTCAACCTCGGAAGTGTACGGCATGTGTCCCGATAAAGAATTCAATGAAGACACGAGTCCTCTTATGCTCGGCCCCATCAACAAACAGAGGTGGATATACAGCGCGTCGAAACAGCTTCTCGACAGGGTCATATGGGCCTATGGGTTTCAGCAGGGCCTCAAATTCACCCTTTTCCGGCCATTCAACTGGATCGGTCCCAAGCTTGACGAGCTGATAACGGATACTGAGAAGGAAGGCAGTTCACGGGTGGTGACCCAATTTATCAGCAACCTGCTCCTCGGCGAACCCATACGGCTTGTCGACGGCGGCATGCAGAAACGGTGTTTCACGTACATTGACGACGGCATAGCATGTCTCATGAAGATCATTGAAAATAAAGACGGCAAACTGAACGGAGAGATATTCAACATCGGCAATCCCAATAACGAGGCCACCATCAAAGAGCTTGCTCAAAAGCTGAAGAAGATGTTTGTGGAGCATCCATCAACAAAGAAGATCAAAAAGTATTCCGAGATCATCGAGGTCTATTCAAAAGATTACTACGGTGAAGGATATCAGGACATAGACCGCAGGGTGCCCTCTATCGACAAGGCGAAAAGACTCATCGGATGGAAGCCGAAGGTCAATCTTGATACGGCGCTTAGAAAAACCCTTGAGTACTATCTAAATACAAACCTCTAATGTTAGCGGAAAAGACAATTGGTATTGCGGTGCATGTGGATACCTATGAGGGCATGAAAAATGGTGTTCCGGCCCTGCTTGCCCTTTTTGAGAAATACGGTGTCCATGCCAGTTTTTTCGTGCCTATGGGAAAGGATCATACAGGCTGGACAATAAAACGAGTTTTTACCCGAAAGGGTTTTTTAAAGAAAGCAGGCAGGATAGGAGTAGTAAGCACCTACGGCGTGAAAACGCTTATGCACGGCCTTCTCCTGCCGGGGCCTGAGATAGCAAAAAAGAATCAGGAGCTTTTGCGCCGGATCGTTGATGAGGGACACGAGCTTGGTATCCACGGTTACGACCATGTATACTGGCATGACCATATCAAAGGCTTTGACCGGAAAAGGACAGAAAAGGAAATAGATAAATTGTTGAATGTCTACAGGGAGCTTACCGGTGTTGATACCCGTTCTTTCGCGGCTCCGGGATGGATGATAAATCCTTATGTCTTGAGATGTTTTCAGGAAAAAGGGCTCGCATATAGCAGCGACACGAGAGGGACAGCGCCTTTTTACCCGGAAATGGCCGGCGAAAAGTTTAAGATCCTCCAGATACCGACAACACTGCCGACGCTTGATGAAGTAGTGGGCATTGCAGGAACGGATGCGCCGACACTCACAGAGTATTATCTCAAATCTTTGACCGATGGCCTCAACGTCCTGACGATCCACACAGAGATTGAGGGCAAGCGCTGGACGGGTTTTCTGGAAGGTTTTATCGAAGGGACTCTTGAGTGCGGTTTTACCTGCAAAAGACTCATAGACATAGCCAACGAATACAAAGAAAACCTCCATGTTCCCGTATACCGCATCGAATATGGTTTTGTTGATGGCAGGGCAGGGGAGGTGTGTGTGCAGGGGCGTAGCATGTAGATTCCCACGGGCTTTGCTCGTGGAGGAGACGGATGACGAGCCCCGTTATCAGGCGTAGCCTGCGTCTCGCGCAGCGAGACAGAAGGGGTGGCTCCGACAGCCTTGCTGACGGAGGGGGCGACGCGAGCCCCGGAAATAGGGCAGGTTTCATGGCAGGACTTTCATTGATACGCAGGTTGATAAAAGTTTTTCATCCGGAGGGTATTCCGTGGCCGGGTACAACATTCTACAATACCATATCCTCGACCGGCATATTCCAACGCAATTATGAATTAGTGGCCAGTGATATAATAAGCTATGGTTCAGAGGGAAGCATCCTTGATATCGGCACAGGTCCGGGACGGCTGTTAATAGAACTGCATCGACAATCTCTCATGTTGCGATTAACCGGCATAGATGTTTCATCCTCGATGGTTTCCAAGGCACGGAAGAATATAGCCGATGCCGGACTTTCTTGCGAGATTAAAGTCGAAGAAGGCAACGCGAGCCACATGCCTTTTGATGACGGTTCTTTTGATATTGTGGTGAGTACAGGAACGATTCATCACTGGAAAGACCCTGTTGCCGGGTTGAATGAGGTCTATCGTGTACTCAAAAAGGGAGGATATGCCCTCATGTACGATATCGTGAGCGACACGCCGGCGTCAGTATTGAAGGAGACAGCACGCCAATTCGGCAGATTGAAAATTATGCTTTTGTGGCTCCATGCCTTTGAGGAACCATTCTATAGCCAAAAAGCATTTGGATTATTGGCCCAACCTTCTTTATTCAGAAAAGGCGAAACCCGGTTTATGGGTGTGCTCTGTTGCCTGATTCTCAAAAAAGAGGCGGAATAACGAGGTTGTGGATCATATCCGAGCTTTGCGCTGTTTTCTTCTTGCCTTCTGCGCCTCATGCCATACCTTCTCCCCCATGCACTTTTTCCGGCGTCGTACCTTGACAGATTTTTTTTATGTGCTATATATAAGGCTATTATGAGTTAAATAAAAAATAAGGAGGGGTTTTATGGGAAACAGTGTTTATAAAATAGTTGAAATCGTCGGGACGAGCACCAAATCATGGGAGGAGGCGGCAAAAACCGCATTGGAAACCACCTCAAAATCACTGGCGGACCTGAGGGTTGCTGAAGTGGTAAAACAGGACTTGACGATCGAGAACGGCAAAGTGAGCGCTTATCGGATAAGGCTCAACGTTTCCTTTAAGTATCATTCCGAAAAATAGCAACATAGACTACGCGATATCCGGCGTTACCCGGATAAGGATTTAGTGAAAAAAAAAGAGGGGACCGAGGTCCCCTCTTTTTTACGGTTCTTTTAATACATACCGTCCATACCGCCCATTCCGCCCATTCCGCCCGGTGGCATCATAGGTCCTTGTCCCTTGTCTTTCGGTCTTTCGGCAATCATGCAATCGGTTGTAAGAAGAAGCGACGAAACGGACGCTGCATTCTGCAATGCCGTCCTTGCCACTTTTGTCGGGTCGATAATACCCGCTTTCATCATGTCATCGACATACTCTTCTTTTGCAGCGTCGAAACCGAAGTTTGCTTTCCCGTTTTTGACTTTTTCGATGACGATTGAACCGTCGTGACCGGCATTCATTGCGATCCAGCGCAACGGGTCTTCGAGAGCTTTCTTGACGATATTCACGCCGAACTGCTGTCCGCCTTCAAGTTTCAGGGCGTCAAGTTTCTGGATACATCTGATGAATGCCACGCCGCCGCCGGGAATGATACCCTCTTCAACAGCTGCCTTGGTTGCATTCAATGCGTCTTCAACGCGCGCCTTCTTTTCTTTCATTTCTGACTCGGTCGCAGCGCCGACATTAATGACGGCAACACCGCCAACGAGCTTCGCGAGTCTTTCCTGTAGTTTTTCCTTATCGTAGTCGGAGGTTGTCTCTTCAATCTGCGCCCTGATCTGTTTTACCCTGGCCTCGATATCCTTTTTGTTACCTGCGCCATCAATGATTGTCGTGTTGTCTTTGTCGATGGTAATTCTCTTTGCGGAACCCAGGTCTTTCGCAGAAATAGTTTCCAGCTTAATGCCAAGTTCTTCGGAGATCATCTGGCCGCCGGTAAGGATGGCGATGTCTTCGAGCATGGCCTTTCTCCGGTC
>Ga0182011_10004206_pt1 | contig 11580 bp, 12 predicted proteins | sample 711E1DmetaG_FD_120481 | JGI IMG/M metagenome (GOLD analysis project Ga0182011, IMG submission 120481) | Permafrost microbial communities from Stordalen Mire, Sweden - 711E1D metaG | ecosystem: Environmental > Terrestrial > Soil > Wetlands > Permafrost | place: Sweden: Stordalen | collected... | reverse complement strand
TCCTACAAAGTTCACTTTTGATCGGTCGAGAACATTTATCGTGATCAGGACTGCACGGCTTCATGCAATGGTACAGCTTTTTCGGAAGAGACACAAGACAGGAAATCGCATTTGGAGAAGTGATGTACGCGCGCACTTTGTACTGTACTCGTAGGCTACTTGTACTGTACTCGCGCGTGACTGTTTGGCAGATTTACCATAATCAAGAAACGAGGTTTAAAGCGGATTCAAAGTTCTCTCAAAACTGCAAAAATTAGTCTTCCACCCACGAGTAAACCCCCGAGGCTAGCTTGCAGACGTAATAAGTGATCGCCGTTGGATTACCGTCGTTGTCATCGGTGATTAGCATGAACCTCCGGCCCACCTGGGACGCATCAGCTGCAGGAAGAACATTACCACAATGCGACATTGTGAGCACGACGCCGTTGATGTTATTTCCCTCCCAGATGAGATTCTGCTGACATTCGAGCCTGATCCTTCCACTCACTACCGTGTTGTTTGTGAACTGATTACCAAACTGGGGGACAACACCGCCATAACTCAAAAACCGAATGGCCTCATCATCTCCGGATCCCGGAGAAACCTGATTACAGCCTAGGAAGGAATTGTTCTTGACAACATTATTATACGCGAGCACTCGGTAGGTCGAGAGCATGAAGCCACCGGCGACATTGATTCCGTGAGCACATCCCGATATAACATTGTCCTCAATGATCATCGCAAATACATTGAGATAGATAGAAAGCGCAGTCGCATAATTGTTCGTTGCACCAACCGCACCGTAGATCTTATTACTACGGACTGTGCAGTTGAAGAATCCTCCCTGTACGCCACACTGCCCACCGATCGTGATTGCCGATGAAGGTGTGTAAAGATCGAGGATAAACCCTGTGTCGTCATAAGAGACTATCTTGGCAAAAACACCTTCTCTGCCGCTTCCACTTTCTAACGTAAAATAGAATTCAGTCCAGTCCGATCTCACTGACGTGGGGCAGGCTTGATCAGAGTTTGCGCCATCATGGTATCGCATATTTGCTTCGATCCGCAATCGGCCATTTAAGTCGTTTGTTGCCGCAGTGATCAGCCCACTACAGATTGTCGGACAGAGTCCGGGGTTGTTTCCAAAACCGTCGAAGGAAATACATTCTTCTTCTTGATGAAGCAGTGTATTGTTCTCTATGAGAATTCCTTCGACCGGAGCCACACGATTGCTGCCAAAGAAAATTCCAGTTGCGCCGCCTTCGATATGATTATTCCGCACCTCGATTGCTCCCAACGGTACGGCCGTAGCAGGTTCAATTCGAATATTATGCCATGCAGATCCACTGAAATTGCAATTTTCGATGATTGCTGACTTCGCCAGGTGTAGCCAAAGAGCAGCGTAGATGTTTAGAAATTCGAAATCGCAACCGCGAATAACAAAGTCCGAGTTCCAAGCGTTAATACCTAGGTAGAACAAATACAGAGATCCATCGTTGCTCGTCGCCGTGAATTTACAGTTTAGAAAGCTGAAAGAAGGTCCATTGGAATAGTCACTCAATGGTACATCGGAGAAAGTAAGATTCTCGGCGCCCGACAGGTTAAAACCGCCAGTGGTTCCAAGTCCACTGAAGATCGTCCCGTTCTCGCTTTGGCCCATAAGAATTGCATTTGGAGGAAGGGTGACCGCCACGGAACCGATTTTATATGTTCCGTCTTTGAAGGAAAGTCTCACGTTACCTAGGGTTGCCATCCAAATGCAGGCTCTCGACATCATTGTGAAACAATCAAGGTTGACCGTCAGGTTGTCTCCCACTGCACCAAAATCGGCGGCATCGAGAATATCAGTCTTCTCGAAGTTGTTGTAAAAATCCCACTGGGGCGGCACGGCGAAATGATTTGTCGGAATAATCGTCCTTGTGACGGCTCCAACCCCGGTAGTCAAGGCGCTGTAATTGCCCGCAGGAATACTTGTGCCAAAATAGAGATTGCCAGCGAAATCACAATAAAGATAAGATGTCGAGCCGGGGGTGGCGAATTCGAACTCTCCCGCAGCGAGGTTTATAAGGGCACCATGCATCGGAGATTGAAGCGCTACGGTGGTTCCCGGATAAACCTTATATTTCGTGGTTGGAGTCCATTGAGTTAACTCAATCCATCCAGTTATGACCTTTCCAACAAGCGATCCCCCTCCACCTCCGCCACCGCCGTCGGCGATCGTGGCGAAGGGATTAGCGGCGCTAGGACTGTTTGCACTGGTGATTGCTGCTCGTTGGTCCGCCGATAATGCGACAGCTACGATGGCCGCGATCGCTCCATAGATCTCATCAAACATCGCTTTGACCTTGTCAAACGCGACTTTCAGTGTATCCGGACCATCGCTTGAGTTGTTAATGAGTTGTTCTGCCATTTTCAGAGTACTAATTAATTTGTGTTGATGTAGACGGTTTCCGAATTTACGAACACAGTTTCGTCATTAACGCGATAACCTGGTCCCTGGTTCGTCGGAGGACCAAGAAGCACGGCCTCGGAGTTAGCGAAAATTGTCTCATCGTTGACGTAGTAAACTGGAGTTCCAGCCGGAACCAATAACTCATCCGGGATTGCTTCTCGTGTCCGGACCGGCAACTCGTTCGACAGGGTGAGTGAAGTGATCTTGTCAAGATTGCTTCCCTCAAGTGCAAGACCAAACCCACTGAACGTCGCACCCACAAACGACAAGGAATGATTACCCGGAGCCAGCGCCACGGGAAGAACCACTGTGATTCCGCCATACTCGATGGCCTGGCATAACGGGAGAGACTGCCCGTCGCCAGGATCGTATGAGATTTTTTCAATCGTGATTTCTTCGCTGCATGAGATGTCGACAGAGACTGCTTCTGTTTGAGCATCGAGGAGCTGTTCATAAGTTAGGCTCGTTTGAAGCGTTGCTGCGGGTCGATCGATTGTAGGAATAATCACTTCATTCGATAGATCAAGGGCCGTGATTCTGTCGAGATTTTCACCTTCGATTGCTAAACCGAATCCCAGGAATGTTGTCCTCGCAAACGATAAAGAATGATCGCCCTGGGCAAGAATGATAGGCAGAACTGCCGGGACGCCACCATACTCAACAGCCTGACATAAAGGAAGATATTGTCCGTCGCCCGGATCGTACGAAATCGCCGAGATCGTGATCTCTCCACTGCATGAGATGTCGACAGAGACTGCTTCTGTTTCAGTGTTAAAGAGTTGCTCACATGTAGTGCTTGTTTGAAGCATTATGCCTCCAACCGATCGATTGTAGGAATTATCACTACATTCGAGAGAGCAAAGTCTGCGACTTGTTCAAAATTTTTTCCTTCGATCGCTAACCCAAAGTCCTTAAATGTCGCTCCTACAAACGAAAGAGAATGCTTCCCCTGCGCAAGATTAATGGGAAGCGCAACAGTGATCCCGTTATACTCAACAGCCTGACATAGAGGAAGATACTGTCCGTTGCCGGGATCGTACAGAATCTTTTCGATCGTGATTTCTCCGTCACATGATATTTCCACGGAGGTCGCTTCGGTTTCAGTATCGAAAATCAACTCATACGTTGTGGGAGTTTGGAACGCCTTTGGGTTCCAAATGATAGTAGAGGCCAATATATTAATTGCATCGAGGACCGCTTGAACCTGAGCGAATGCAAGATAAATAAGAGCGGCTGACAAACTAACTGGATCGAGAATCTGCTGAAGCTCAATGAGTGCAGCTCCAACGACAGAGGCTGACAAGGCAACGGCATCGAGAGATTGCGAGAGGGATGCGTCAATCCTCACGTCGGCAGTCGAATTACACTCCACATCGTCTAATCCATCAAACCATACGAAAGCATCTATCTCGGGCAGTCCGAAAAACCAATTATCCGAGACGATTTGATCCTCACCGCCAGGAATGCCCTCGACGACGACCTGGCCGAAAATATCGATTTGAGTCTCGCGGCCAGGAATTCCGTCAACGAGAATGCTCGTAGTTATCCGCTCGTCACCGAAAATATTGTAATATGGATTTTGATTGCTTCGCACAAATTATTTATCAATAATGTCAATCGTTCCGATGGCCACGGGAGCCGTGGTTCCGTTCGCCAAAAAATAGAAGAACAAACACGCATCCGTTGGAATCTGTGGCAGGCCAAGGGACGCCCAATCAAGAGTGCGGCCAACTCCGACAACAGGAATTTCGATAGAAACAATTGGTTTCAGTATCGTTATTCCAAATGAACCCGATGTCCATGTTGCACTATTTGTGCAACTTATTAATTGTGATACGCCGAGGTGATTGGCCAGCGGAACCGGTTGCATTTGTCCAATCACGGGAGCCGAGACAACTGCTGCGATCACGCCGGATTGTGTTGCAGCATTGCAGTCCTTGTAAGAACACGTTAAAGTGCCTGACGCAGTTCCAGCTGCGACATTTTGTTCCACCCAAAGTTCACATCCTTGGCCGCTGTCCGTAATGCGTGCGGGCAGCGAACCCGGAGTCGTGACCGTGTAGGTAGATGCCGCAAAGCCCATTCCACCACAATGCCATAATCTATCGGCAAGAAATAATGTTCCAACTTGAGACAAGCTAGCAGCTATTTTTGAAATCCAATTTTGGACCGCGGCATTTAATTGTCCGAGGGACCCAGTGTTAGTGCGGTCGCAGGTGTATCCACTTCCCGCCGTATAAGCCGGTGGATTAGTTCCTGGGGGGGGAAAGCCGGTCGCTAACCACCCCGACTGGAAAGCGCCTGCTGCCTTTGGCGCGGTGATGTTTTTGATAAATCGGTACGATTTCTTTGCAGCAATTGCTGCAGCTATGTCGTCGACAGTTACAATACTCATTTATGCATTCCCGTCTAATAGTATAAAGTAACTAACGGTGATAGTCTGGCCGAGCGCGATGTTTGTGTTGTTGATCGCCATCGTACCGGCATTTCCAACTGCTACAACCTCTCCCTGCATGTGTGTCGTCGCGTCCGCGTTATCCTTGATCCGAAAATGTCCTGCTATTCCCGCCGCTATCGCGGCAAAAGACCAGACTCCATTCATTCCTTTTTGTCTGTTGGCTGCGTCAGTCATCCAATCGGCAGGGAGTGGAATTTCAACCAGGAGTGTGCCGGAATCGGCAGCGGCGCAGTTTGCGGGAGGAGCGCCGGTGCGAATCTGTAACTTCGGAGAGACTCCAATGGAGGCCTCTATCGCGTCCAGCCTAGCATTGGCGACGGTATCGGATAGTTGAAGAGACACGATTAATTCCTTTCATTTGCGGAAAAAATAAATTCTGAAAGATTCTATTTCCCAATCGACCTTAGAAACTTAATATCCTTTTCAACTCCTAAAGCGGCCGTCCCTTCCTTGAATTTGAGAGCAGTTTCTTCCGTCCATTCGGGGAGATCGTCGACCACACAAGTCTTTACGAGTGGTCCACCAAACTCGTAACCCGGAACAACCGAACCACACCAGAAGTCAATCGACTTTTCGCCGAGTAAGCGAAAAATATAATGGAGGACGTTCGTTGTGCCTAGATAGGGATAGTTAAGTTCTCGACCGCCGGGAATTAAATTGAGCAGCGTTTTCCAGTCATCTGGATGGACCGAAACGTCTATATCGTGGAATGGTCTTATTCGTCTGAGGCAATAACCGCCTCCGATTTGAAATCGTATTTTTGCGCGCTGCAATAGTCTCAATGTGCACTTAATCTTTGGCGTCATAATGTATCGGCAATAATAAATATTTCCCGCATCCAGCCAAAGGTGTCGCTCATTTGGCCGATGATGCCGAGACTGAGATCGTAGAGCGTGGCGTAAGACAGTGTGGAGACGTCGAGCGAGACGCTGAAGCTCACAAACGTCGGAGAATAAACGGGGGTGTCTGCATGAATGGTTCCTACCTGGACCCGAACATCAACCGGATCAGAAGATCCCCCTGCTTTTGCCAATCCATACACTCTAACGTGTTTTATTCCCGCCTGGTGATAATATTTCAGTTTTATTTTGGCCACCAGTGTCGGACCGCCCCCTTCGTACGTTGGATAGTCAGGCGCCGCACTTGTAGGATCGGTCACGGTTGGTGCAAGTTGAGGGCTGTCATACAAAACGAAAATCGATGCGCTTCCTGATAAGGCGGGAGCGTTCGCGAGCTGTTGAGCTACGTACTGTTGTGTTGCGAGGAGGTTTCCCTTTGATGCAACATCGTGGTTTGGGAAATTCACCTGGCCATTGCCGGAAATTATTTGAAGAAAATTCTTCCACGCATTATTTTCACAAATGTCAAAGCCCACAACTGTCGCGGAGGTAACTGCTGCATAGAACCTGGCAAGTATCCCTCCGGCAGCATCTTGCAACTCTAATGTGGGTGAGCTATTAGAGATGATAATCTTCTGCAGGAAGGTCTTCAGGCCGTCGATCGTTTGATTGAATGCCGTCCGCACTAGCGTAGCGAGATAACTGATGCTCAAGTATCTGGCATCGTGGTCGCCGCTCGTTTTGTGCGTTGCCAGTGCAGAATCTTGTGCGGCCTGCTGTGAGTCGACGTCGCTCTTTGCATAATAAAGGTTCGGATGGCCGTCGCTCACATGCTGTGTTTGTTGCGCTTGAAGAGCGTTCGCTCCTGTCGCTAAAGCCTCATCATTGGCATTTGCTTTTACCCGTCCTTGATCCCAGGTGTCGGTCGTGAGAATATCTGTCGTTGTTATAGACATTGGCTTTCCTCTTTATATTGTGCTGCCGAAGGTTCGTCCATTTGTATCCATGAATCTTAGGGTTCTGTTTCCCCAATAACCCGGTCCCGGATCGAGGGCTGTCTGGTATCTTTGCTTCGATCGGAAAACGATGGAGAAATTTTCGTATGCCTGAGCTGCATCATTATCATCACCGGTTATTTCCTCGTTCGAATCAACATCGAAATACTCGACGCCATTTTTGTCCGGGTAAAACTTTATGTCCGAGATTGCTGCATTGAATAAATCGTGGTAGTCGGCCGTCAGATCATAGCTAATGCCATCGAAGGTGATTGTTGCCGTATAATAATACCCTCGGTTTTTCCTGGTCATATCGCCGGTGAATGGGTTCTTGTAGATGATCTCATCTCTCACCCAATCCGGAGTGAACTTGGTAAATTCGTTCAGCTCAAAGACGATCGTCTTTACAACACCATTGAGTGTGTAGACTACCTGTGGCGTCATTGATAGAGCCTCCCCACGATTGTCGTGCTTACGTCGACAAGATCGTCGTCAACCTCGGCTATCGGAAGATTCATGCCGCGCACAACAATGGTCTCAGCCGGGTTTACGGGAATCGTGTCGGAATACTGAACGGTGATTTCGGTGAAACTATGAATTAACCGATAGTAATTTCTATCACAATAATATTGTGGATTTTCGCCAACCCAGACAGATGGAATACCTGCAAGCACAAAAGTCGGAACCGAACTGAAAGGAAGTGCGGAAATCATTGTGCTGCCATACACGCCCGATGGAACACGCAAGTCAATGGCGTTATCGGGAAGCGCAACGTTATCACCCGGCTTTATGAACTGCATCGTTACTCCGTCGATCACGTAAGGAGCAATTTCTGACGGACCAGATAGCAGCAGTTTCACTCCATCGCGCGAATAAAAAGCGTAAGCCGGATAGGGAACCGCATTCAAATCCAGCGTTGCAATTTTGACGTAACATGGGAAAACAATATTATCGAATTGAGGATTCCGGTTGTCTTCCTTGTAGCTCGCGATGAGTGGATCGTATCCGTGGGAGACGACCAGCTCGGTGAGCACTTTCGATTCGAAAACTATTTGATATTTCCCCGCCGAAGATAGTTCGTCGGCCACATGCACGATTGCTTTATGATATTTTGCCAAGTCAACTAAAAAATCACTCACCAGGTATTGCGTCGAGGGTTTCGGAGGCGGCAAGAGATCACTCGTTAGAGGTGAAAAGAAACCAGCGTCAGCAACGATGTCACATCCGGTCATGGCGCGAAGCTGGTTAAGAGCAATATCCATTGATGCGGGATATTCGCCATAAGGGTATGGAACCTGTAGCCCCGCAAAAATTTTCTTCGAAATATGAAGTGCCGTGATCGTGTAGATTTCCGTCTCCGGATCGTAATCTGCACCCTCCTGTTGAAAAGTGCCGAAAAATTTTGCCGTATCGCCATCCTGTACCACAACAAAAACTTCGACGTCATCACAGACCAGGTCGTATACGTCTTGCGCATCGGTGAGATCGAACTCGATGTCGCTGGCCGCAAAACTATAATCCTGGTTATTGTCCTCAAAGAGCCGACAGATGGTCGCAGCAGCCACTTTGAGCTGGAAGGTATTTGTTGTTGTGAAGGCAAAAACCGATTTCATAGGAGGCGCATCTTCTTTATTCGTGCCGCTCTATCTACTGTTTTTTGATACCGATGATAATCCGTGTCGCTGGAGATCATTGTCACCGGTGTATTGTTGACAATGGTTTTCTTTAGGGCCGCAAATTCCTTTTTCAATGCCGCAACGACGGGATCAGACGTTGATGAGGAACCTGGTCCCTGCTGCGGTGCGCTGCGCATGTCCTTCAATGCAACCGGCATCAGGTCTTCTCTCCATACCTGAATGAAGTCGCGCTTCGGAGCGATAATATCGGTGTCGCTTCCCTCACCAAGCAATGCGAGGGTTGGCGTGCTCGCTTCCCCACCAAACGCGAAACCGGTTGGACTTTGCTTTGCGATTTCGTCGACACGCGCAACACCGGCAACGATCGCCGCAGCTGCAGCCGCAATTCCAAGCTCGGGTCCGACGACCGGGATACCGGCAAGCGCGCTGTAGGCTTCCTGCGCGCCATAATAAGTCGAGATTGTCGCGTTGGCTATGTTGTAAGCCTTCGATGCTACAAACGCCGCCGCCGACAATTTTCCGGCTTCTTCGAGGTTTGCTCCGAAATCATCGAGCGCCTGTTTTTGCTTTTGTTTCTTTTCATCTTCCGCTTTAATCGTTGCTTTGAGCTGCTCTTCAGTGAGCTGCGTATCCTTGGTTTGGAGTTCTGCATCTTTCTTAAAAAATGCTGCAGCATCGATTTCTCCGCGGCCAAATTTATCTTCGTTTGATTTTATCTCAGCGTCATTGGTAAGCTTCCTTTGCTTGAGTATCGCAGCGTCGATTTGTTCCTGAGTTTTTGATTGCTTCATCCCCTGCAGACTGAGCTTTGCAATCTGGAGTTCGAGGTCCTTATTGGCCAGGTCGTCGATCTCAGTCTGCACTTTTCTCTTGTGTGCAATCCTCTTTTCTTCCTCGGCTGCTTCGATCTCCGTCAGTTTTGTCTCAAGCTCTTTCTTCTTGAGAATCTGTTCATTCGACAGTGCGCCGGTGATTGCAAGAATTGTATTATATTCTTGTTGATAGTGCTGCCTCTGCGCTGCCATAACTGCGAGATCGATCGCATCCGATGCCTCACCTCGTTTAGCTCCCTGCTCTTTTATTTTTGAGATCTGCTGATTGAAATCCTGCTCGGCTAATTGTTGATTGAAGCTCCGTTCATCCCCAGCAATCTTCTTCATCTCTGCCCAATATTTCACTTTCGCTGCATAGAGGGCGTCATTGTGTCCTTTGTATTTGTCCTGTTCTTCCGTCCATGTCTGCTCGGCTACCTTGCGGCGTTTTTCGAATTCACTGACCGTCGCTGCGGTGAGCGACTCCTGAGAGAACTTCTGAGCGTCGACAAAATTAATCTGCCTCTCTTTTATTTGCGCATCTACTTTAGCAAGTGTTTCAGCATATACCTTATTCGTGAGTGTTGCGTTGTTAATTGAATCATTGAGATCGACAACAGCCTTCGATGCACCGGAAGCATATTCGTCTGAATCGATAAACGCTACCTCTTGCGCCTTTAACGTCTTAAGGTGCGCATCCGAGTCCTCCTTTAGCTTAACCAGGTTCTTTCGATATTCCTCCAGAGATCCCAACGAAGCATTTTTCAGACTGCTGTCAAAATCTGCCATCGCCGCTTTTAGAGCGTTCGCCTTATCCGTGTCGTCAGAGAGAATTTTCCCTAACGCAAAGCCAATTGCAACGACCGCGCCAATAACAATTGCCACTGGACCGGTGGCAACCTCCAAAGCCACAAGCATCGATGCCAGTCCAAAACCAGCTGAGATTCCTTGTCCCATAGTCTGGGACATTTTACTGAGTTTTGTATCTCCATCACCGGCCGAAGCGGCTAACGACGAAATCGAAATCGCTAGAAATGCGATCGCCTGAAAACTCTCTCGCGACTCGCGCTTGAGTCCGCGCATCTTCAGTGTGTGACCTTCGACCTTGGCGCCAGCGCTATCGTTCGAGCCGCCGAATTTATTCAGTCCATCCGACCCTGCAGCCAACACGGGAGGAAGCTGTGCCTGTTCCGACAGATAGTCTGCAGTTCGTTTATTGATGCCGTCGAGCTGCGTTTGAAGGCCGCTAAAATCCGGCTGCTTCGCCTGCACGGTCAACAGTCCCTGCAGCTGCTTGCCGGTCGTCTCCGTCATTGTCAGCATCGTCTGCAAGCCGTCGACGTATTGCGAAAGGTCGACCGTGAAAATAGTTTTTATTTCAGGAGCGTCGGGCATTTAGTTTCTCCGCGATTCCTCGTTGACTTCGTTCATTAAATGGATTTGTTTATAGACGCTTTCGAGATCCATGCTTTTAATTGCCTCGAATCTCGATTTGTCGTCTCCGCAAAGTCTGTATGCAATGCGGTCCTGGGAGGAGACGACGTCCTCACCAAACATCAGTTGTCGTCGGCTGAAGATGGCGCTGTACTTATCCCGAAGGCGCCGCTTCTCGTGAAAAAAAAATTTATGACTTCGTTTGCAAGCTCCCTGGTCGCATTATCGGCCATGAATTCCTGCCGTTCATCCACCGATTGTTTTTTCATTTCCTCATCCCGGGGCACAAGGAGTATTGCAAGAATCCGGCTGGCGTACCTTTTTTTGTAAATCCAGGCATGCCCCTTTACCATATTGAACGCCACACCCACGAGAGTTCTTTGTTCCTGTTCGCTGCTGAGTATCTCCTTGCTATCCGTGCTTCCCTGCTGGATTAATCTCTTGCTCTTCTGAACCTTCGAGATTCCATTAGAGGCCTCCATCAGTTCCGGGCACTCCTCCAGCATCTCGTGATTGATTGCGCCGAGCAGCTCATCCTGCCTCAGTGTTAGCGTGAGATTGAAAACTTTTCCGGCAATTTCATATTTGTTTTTCATTTTGGTCTGTCCCTAGATAGAAGAGGCGAGGCCTGTCTTGACCTCGCCTCTCGTGTTAGAAGTGAAATGAATTATCGGTTACGAAATCGGCGCGTCAAGAAGGAGCTACGGTAACAAGCGCATAGATAGCGCTTTCGTCAGCGGCAGGCCAGTCTGCCGTAAGTTTCAGGCTCGACACATCGCCGATCTGAATCTCGCCGCCGAGCAGCAGTGGGAAATCCTTCACGTCGACGATCGGATTAGTTCCTGAGACTGTTCCGGTCGGGATGCAGCGCATCCAACAATTTTTTCCGCGCAGCCCCTGGAGTGCCGTGAGAGTTGCGGCGGTGAGTGTATCGAGAGCGCTCGTTTCCATTTTCGCATCAATGTTGAGCGGCT
>Ga0182011_10004202_pt1 | contig 11583 bp, 6 predicted proteins | sample 711E1DmetaG_FD_120481 | JGI IMG/M metagenome (GOLD analysis project Ga0182011, IMG submission 120481) | Permafrost microbial communities from Stordalen Mire, Sweden - 711E1D metaG | ecosystem: Environmental > Terrestrial > Soil > Wetlands > Permafrost | place: Sweden: Stordalen | collected... | reverse complement strand
ATCCGGATCATCTATTTCAGATACTCTAAGAAGCCTAAGTTTTTATTTACTTTTTTCCTGATGGGTATTATGGTCTTCTTTATATGTTCTATGCTGGGAACAGTTTTTCTGGATATGACTTTTGCGTTTGGTCTATTTGCTGTTTTCTCAATCCTGAGGTTCAGAACAAGAAATTTTAGTGTTATGGATATGGCATATACCTTTACAATTATCGGGATTTCACTGATCAATTCATTAAGGGTGCTTAAATTCCCTTTGTTAGGTATTTTAATCATTAACATAATTATTATTGTTTCTGCTTATATACTGGAGGAGTTCTTAATAAAACACAAGTCTGAATGCCAATCAATTGTCTATGATAAGCTTGATTTACTTAAACCTGAGAAAAAAGATAAGTTTTTAGCGGATATTTCGTCACGGACCGGAAGAGAAGTTCTGAAAATAAAAATCGTCAGGATCAATTATAAAAAGAAAAGAGCCTTATTGGATGTTTATTATAAGGATTAATTTTTTTAGACTGATTTATTCTCCTATAAAACCAGACAATTTAAAGATCAGATACCCTCAAGTCCGGGTTCCTTCTCCTTCAGGATGAGATACCAGTTACCGTTCTCAATCAAGGCTTCCTTCCCAATGATGAAGAACAATTCTTTAAGATAGGCATGTTGCTTGTCGGACTCCAGCATAGTTGAACTTATCTGGTCGATTTTTTGTCCGGCTTTCTGATACAGAACATTCATAAGTTCATATTGATTGAGTAACTGGCCATACCCCTTAATTTGAATAAAAGCCCTGATCAGGGCAAAAATACTTAGTAACGTTCCTATAACAACCTGGAGATAGTTAATGTAGTTGTTCCTTACATAAAATTGTTCCAGGAAGAAAATGGAAAGAAGAAGTCCAAAAGCAATTATAAAAGACAAGTTTGAAATTATTCGATACTGAGTTAGTTTTTTTGTCATTCTCCTGATTGATGATTCAAAGAAAGCTACCTGATTTTTCACCCAATTTGTAGTCAGATCGTTAATAGCCCCGGAAGAAATTGGTTTATTGATATACGTAATGCCATAGATTGAGGAAAGTATATGCTCCATCCATGTAAACTCTTTTCTGTGAATTCTCAAAATATAATCGGATACATTCTGGTTTATTCCGGCAATGTTCCAATAAAACTGAATTCTCAAAGCTTCTGCCAATGTCCGGTTATATAAATATTTTGCATGATCCTTAGTTATTCTCGAATAATAATAAATAATCCCTGCCAATACAATAAATAACATTGCAATTGACAGCCCGCTCTTGTTCTCCCATATATTGGTGTAGATCGCCAGCGACATAACTATAAATAATCCTGTTACAAACAACCAGATGATAGTGCGCATATATCTATTGTGAAACCTGAGTGATAATAAATCTAAAACTGTAAATGAGTTTAGAATTGATTCCTGCGGAGCATCGAGTTTTTCCGGACTGGTAATGAGAAAGTTTTGTGATCTTTTTCTCGCCTTCTGACTGATTTTTAAGGAATCTGAATTGATTTCCTCAATTTTCCCGAGGGCCTCTTTGATTGAAGAATCCTTTAAAATCATTTCAAGTGATAATTCAATATCCTGTTTTTGATCTGATTCAATAAGGCCTGTATTCGCGTTTCTGTTGCATGGCAATACAAACACGCTTCCTTCATATTCAAATGTACTTCTTTCTATATCAGCGTCATCACCTCTCCTTTTGTAGTTTACTATATCTGCTGTTCCTCCCTTTTTCCCTTCCTGACCGTCCCAAAGGGCTAATAATATCAAAGAGCTGTCTGCCACAAATTTCCCCGTTTCGAGATAGTGTTCAGCTCTGTCAGTTTTTGTGCTATCAGATCCTATACAAAACTTTCTTTTTGCCTGCTTCACCAGATCATCAAATTCTTTATCAGAATCGTTATTAAAGTCATTTTTATACTCTTCATCCTTAAAAGGCAGAGGAATAATCAGTTCGAATCTTTCTTTATATTCTTTATGGATTCTTTTCAGATCTAGAAAGATTTTGGCAACAAATCTGTCGGCGCCTTTTGCAACTGAAGAAAACAAACAGATAGGAGAATTGGGGTATTTTGCGGCCAGATCTATAAACAACTGTTCGATTTGTTGTTTATGTTCCGCTGTAGTTATAGCATCCAGATGACCTACAACCCCCACTGTAATTGGTAATTTTTCTGATCCGGCAATTTCCATTTCGGGTATTCAGATAATATTCAAAAGTACTGTTAACCTTCAGTTATTCTCCCAAAGATAAGTGTATTTCTTCCTCTTTGGTTTTCCCTGTCAAAGCGCAAACGGTTGATATTCCAATTTCGTTTTTTTCAGGATAAATTTTTAACACGCGGAGCAATCCCTTCCCTGATTTCTCGTCCGTTCCTTTTAATTTTTCATCCTGGAAATCACTCAGAATTTCAAACACTTTTCTCGTTTCCCCTGAATCTTTAGATATTTTTATTTTAACTTCTTTTTGAAATTCACCTTCTTTATGGCCACATAATACCAATATTATATTTGAATTTTTTTTGACAAGCTTTTTAAAGACAGTCTCCGCGTTGTTGCCCTTGAGTTTGCCATTATTATCTTTTCCATCCATCTCAAAGCTTTTAAGATCATCAAGTCGTTTGCCATTTTTATCAAGATAATCATGAGTGACTAAAATTACCTTTCTTGAAGAATTCTGAGCAATTATATTGTCAGCCCAATTCAAAACTGAAGATCGGGGAGCGATCTCCAGGTTCATAATTAAAAAATTATACTCCTTATAATTAAAAAGACAATAATAGTTATCAATTTTCCCCGGTTCAAAGAACCCGCCGCTCCACCAAGAACCTGGTTTATCAAACCGCGAGACAGGGAAATATCTGTTTAATAATTCTGTATGTCTGATGCCATCATAATAATTTTTATCCGGGTTTTTCATGTCATTGTCCCCATAAACTATAGAATATGGAATTCCTTTGTTCTCAAGGATACTAAATGATTTATTTGCAACTTCCCAGGCATATTCCTTATTGTTGTTTGTTATATCACCCAGCTGAATTACATATTGGATATTAAGAGGATTTTTGTTCTCTACAATCCAGTCCATCTGTTTATAGATCATTTCAGGGTAGCTGGAAGTGTAATGCTGGATATCGGGAAGTAATATAATTGAAAAGAAATCACCTTTATTCAGGAATGATAAGCTTATTAGCGATTGAGTTAAAATGAGGATTATCAATAGCCTTTGATTTCTAACTGTCATAATTTCCCCCTTAGCCATATTGTTGAATGAGTAAGTATATATTCTTTATATCACCATTATTTTAAAAATCAATAAACAGTGTACTAAATAAATTTTATTACCATTCTAATAAGCAATGAAGGTCCTACTTTGGAACCTGATGCAAAAACTTATATTCTGATTCCTATAATAAGAATATCATCAGTTTGTTCTTCATTATTCTCTTCTCTCCATTTTTCCAGTTCTTCATATAATCTGTCACTCTGCTCTGGCATTGAACAGCCTTGTATGCTGATCAGGAATTTTTTTAGTCGGGCGGATTGATATTTCTTATGGAATTTTCCGCCAAACTGGTCAGAAAATCCATCCGAACCCATATACAACGTGTCTGATATATCCAAATTGATCTTAGTTGAAGAGAACTGGCATCCATCTTTGTCACAAAAACCACCGGCCTCATTCTGAGCCTGGTATTCAATCAGTTCGCCTTTTGATACACGGTATAATGGATTTTTGACGCCAGAGTAGGTAAGGATATTGGTCCTGGTATCAAGAATGCAAAGAATAATGTCCATATCATCTGAAATACCTGTTCCGTCACTGTCATTTCGTAAATACCTATGTATTTTGCTGTACAAATGATTCAGAATATGAGACGTATCAGTCAGCTTTATTTCATTCACGGCCTGATCAATAATGCCATAACCTAATGTGCTTAGTAATGCTCCAGGAATACCATGTCCTGTGCAATCGACAGCAGCAAATATGATCAGATGATCATTCCTGCTGAAAAAATGGAAATCGCCACTTACGATATCCTTTGGCTTGAATAGAACAAAACTGTCGGGGAAGCATTCTCTTATATACAGATCCTCAGTTAAGAAAGTCTCCTGTATATACTGCGCATAATTATAGCTCCCTTCCACTTCACGGATAGCTTCCTCAATCTTTTTGTTCCTAATTCTGATCATTTCTTCTATTTCCGGCGTAAGGATGGCAAGGTTTTTTATATGTTCATTTAATTCTCTTGTTTCATTCAGGATCTTGTGTATACTGCTCTGTGGCTTAATTGCATATGAAAGTTTTTTGATCCTGTTGGGCGAGACAGGATATGCTTCATAATCGATATCCTGTAAGAATGCAGGGATTAATTTCACAAGTTCACGATCCTTCTCTTTTTCTGATTCACTCAACTGCTCATATTGAATTAAACTCGGATGAGTTTTTTTAATATCATCTTTGACCTCACCTAATGTCCATCCGTTTAATCTCTTTTCCCAGCTCCACCTCATATGTTCCACCCTGGCCATGGTTTCAACTTCTTCATCATTCAGATGAAGAGCAAAGGGTTTAAACCCTTTATTAACCTGCCGGATCTTATATCCTATTGACAATAATTTTGTCGGAATATGTGTGGCATTATCGATGTTAGAATATTTAATCTCATCGGGTAGATCATCAAAATCAACTGCATATTGATCTTCGGCTTTACCCGAGTTGTATAAAATGAAATCATTTGCCTTAAGATTTTGATTTCGTATTTCATGCAGATATCTGGAGTGAATGGCCCTGGCAAGTTTCCTCACCATTAAAATGTTAATTTCGGAGACCTCTTCGTACCGGATTACTTCATAACCGATATTCTTTAACAAAACAGGAATCAGCCAATTCAGCTCAATAAAGAATCGCCTGGGGTCTTTTATCTTTTTAAGTGATTTTTTGTAGATAAGACTGTCGTTATCGATCTGGGCAAGTGTCGAAATTTCTTTATCTGTTATTATACATGTCCTGCAGAAACCTTCAAAAGGGTGTATGAACAGATTGAGTGTTTTTAATTTATCAGGTATTTGGGATGTGTAGTCAAACCAGAATGACTTTTCTGTTTCTGAAAGTTTTTTAAAATTTTCTTTGATATTATCAGAAGGCAGGATACTGAAGTCTGACTTTTTAATTCTGGAATATAGATTCTCTGCGATGGGATAAACGAAGAATTTTTTATATTTTCTGCTGTCAGAAATCAGAGCCTGGTTTAATCGGTTATTTGAATTATCTGTACTTTTTGAAAACATCCGGATTTCAGTATTTAAGGAGTTGAAAGAGTTATCTGAGGAGTGCGGAAAGTATTATTTCACATCTGACTCAATATATTCAAAAGGAAATTTAACTATTCTCGACATCTCTTTACCGACTTCCAGCATATCTTCATCCTCTTTTTCATGATACCATTTTACAATTATATTAATACCCTTTAAACGTAAACCTGCCAGGAGCTTGCAGATATCAAGAATTAGCTTTCCAGATGATGAATTGAAATACTCAAAATTGAAGTTGAATATTACCGGGTCTTTTTTAGAATCAGGCCCGATAATATACAGACTGAAATCCTGAAGCCAGGAGAGGATCTGGTCGTAAAACTCCCTGACATCAGGAGGCCTTGATTCACCAGTAATCAGGTAGACATTATTATCAGGATCAAGTACCACCTGTGGTGAATAGGACGTTTTTTCAATAATCAACTTTCTCATGATATTATTGTTTAATGAAATATTTATTTCAAAGTATAAATAGCCTTCGATCATAGGGCGGAAGGTGTAACTTATTCTATTCTTTGATTTCAGTGCTATATAAATAAAACCAAGTCCGGCTCCATTTTCCTCTGGTTTTGATTCTCTGTTTATTCTATGCTCATATAAAGATTTCAAGGCTGCCTCATTCATATTATTTACCCTATCAATCCCCCTTGCTAAAAAATCCCTAGCGCCATCAGTTATAACGTTCCCGGCAACAATAAATATTTTGTCTTTTTCCATCCTGACTGAAATACTGGGATTCATTCCAGGTTTAGCTGATGTTTGGTATTTGTAGATATTCTCAAGACACTCAACAACAACACCGTAAACCCTTTTACGTGTTATGGTGTTCAAAACTTTAAACTCTTTTCCCCCAATGAGGGTTTTTAACAGAAATTCTATTGATTTTAAATTTACCTGACCATTATAATCCAGAAGAGTTCGCGATTCGGACATATAATAAATCTTAATCGTATACACAGAGAACACACATTTTCCTGTAAACAGGCAGAATTATCAAATCATTTTGACGCGAAAAAAATGTTTTCCCAAATGCATAAATTTTACTAACTTGAATTGCCTTAAACAAAGATATATTTTATAATAGAAACTGCCTTAAGGAATTAGTCAGAAAATAACTTTCAGACAAATGATTGAGCCAATTCTAAAAGCACTGATACAATTATTTGCATTGATAGGCGATGTTTATGATATTTCAGAGATCTCGAGCAGGGAGAGGGATATTGTAAAGCTGTTTCTGTCGCGTCAGCTGAATAATGATCTGGTAAAGAAATACATGGAGATGTTCGATGAGTACCTGGTACAATATAATTCGGAAAAGATTGACAGGGGAAGTATAAAAGACAAGAAACGTACATCTCTTACTGCTGTGAAGATCCTGGGGATATGTGAGAAGATAAATGAAGAATTACAGCAAAAACAAAAATTTTATGTTTTGGTCCAGCTTATGGATTTTATATTATTCGGAGGTGAGATAACCGACAAAGAGCTGGAATTCATTGAAACATTATCGACAGCCTTAAACATTCCTCAGCATGAGTTTAGGAACATTAAAAGCTTCATATTGAACTCTGTAAGCGAGATACCTGACAAAAGCTGCCTAATGATCATCGACAACAATGATGATTATGAAAATGTTGGAGTGAAGCATTTGTACAGGGAAAACTTCAAAAACACAATTTTTCTGCTTCATATAGAAAGCACAAATACATATATTCTGAAATACTCAGGAAAGGAAGATCTCTTTTTGAACGGACAGAATATTTTTCCCGGCCAGACCTATTCCTTTGATCACGGCTCAACTATCAGGGATTCAGGTACAAATACAATATATTATAACGATATTACCAGTGTTTTCACTAAGGAGATACTAAAAATTAAAATATCGATTGAAGCTATTGATGTTTACCTGAAGTTTAAGAATAGTGAATTTGGGATTCAGAAGTTCAATTTTCGTGAAGACTCAGGTAATCTTGTTGGAATTCTTGGAGGAAGCGGGGTCGGCAAAACTACCCTGTTAAATGTCTTAAGCGGTATTACAAAACCCCAGAGCGGAGAAATACTGATAAACGGATATAATCTTTATTCCGAAGAAGATAAAATCAATTTGAAAGGGGTCATAGGTTTTGTTCCGCAGGATGACCTGCTTATTGAAGAACTTACAGTCTGGCAGAATCTATATTACAGTGCAAAAATGTGTCTCGATAACCTTCCTGAATCAAAACTGCTGGAAGTTGTGAACAAAACTCTTGCTGAACTCGATCTGGAAGAGATCAGTAATCTGAAAGTCGGCAACAGCCTTAATAAAGTAATTAGCGGTGGCCAGAGAAAAAGGTTGAACATTGCCCTTGAATTGATAAGAAAACCGACAATACTCTTTGTAGATGAACCGACATCCGGACTTTCTTCAGTTGACTCTGAAATAGTAATGAATTTACTTAAAGAACAAACTGACAGGGGGAAACTTATAATTATCAATATTCATCAGCCCGGTTCGGATCTGTATAAAATGTTTGATAAAATCATGATTATCGATAGGGGAGGATATCAGATATTTTATGGAGATCCTTCCGAAGCTATTGTATATTTTAAAACTCAGGCCAGTTATGCGAATGCGAATGAAGACCAATGTATTGCATGTGGAAATGTTAACTCCGATCAGTTGCTTCAGATAATTGAAGCTAAAGTCATTAATGAGAATGGGAAACATACTCATCTGAGAAAAGTCTCGCCGCAAGAATGGGCTAAACGGTATCTCGATAGCGGTAATAAAATCATCCATCGGACATTTCAGGGAGAGAGGACATTGCCTGAAAATTATTACAGCATTCCTGGTCTTTTAAAACAATCAAAGATATTTTTTATCCGCGATATGCTTTCAAAACTCGCTAACAGGCAGTATGTTATGATCAGTCTTCTTGGGTCGCCTGTTTTGGCTTTTCTTCTGGCATATTTTACCAGGTATACAATTGACGGAGAATATATTTTCAGTGAAAACGATAATCTGCCGTCATATATCTTTATGTGTGTTATTACCTCTCTCTTTCTTGGTTTAATAATCAGTGCTGAGGAGATTATCAAAGACCGGAAAATATTGAAACGGGAATCATTCTTGAATCTCAGCTGGTTCAGCTACCTGAATTCCAAGGTAATGATAATGTTTTTAATTTCAGCAATTCAGTCGATCTCCTTTATTCTGATAGGCAATTATATATTGGAAATCAAAGGAATGACAGTTCCTTATTGGCTGGTATTATTTACTACATCCTGTTTTGCTAATATGCTGGGATTAAACATTTCATCAGCATTTAATTCAGTAATAACAATTTATATCCTGATCCCGTTCATTATTATTCCGCAGTTGTTATTCAGCGGTGTCCTTGTGAAATTCGACAAGCTTCATCAGGGAAAATTCTCTTCAGTTGAGTTTACTCCGGTTATCGGTGATATGATGGCAGCACGATGGTCATTTGAAGCCCTCGCCGTCGAACAGTTTAAAAATAATAAGTATGAGAGGAATTTTTTCAAATATCAGATGGAAAAAAGCCAGAACAATTGGTATGCCTCATTTCTGATAGATGCCCTGAAGAAGGACCTTTGGAGAACCAATAATTATAAAGATAGTACGGAATACAGAATTACAAATAATTATAATATAAGAAAGCTCAACTATTATATTGATCAATTATCGGGTTTGACTGGTATTAATTCTGTTTCTGAAGAACTGAAATCTTCGCTAAATATTAACAATATAGACTCAACTGTTGTGAAAGCTGCCAATTTAATTCTTGACAACTTAGCGGGACAATTCCGGAAGGAATTTAAAAAGTTCATGGTCAGAGAAGATTCAGTCAGCAGATCAATCATATCAAAAATCGGGAAAGAGAAGCTTATCGAACTGAGGAACAATTATTACAATAAAAATCTCGAAAACGTAGTTTTGGATCGATTTAGAACAAACCAGGTTATTGAAACTAATGACAGGATAATTCAGAAATATGAGCCTGGCTATATGAAACCTACTTCAAAATATGGCCGGGCACATTTATTTGCACCTTATAAACTTATCGGCGATCTTAAAATTGATACCTATTGGTTCGACTTAATGGTACTATGGACGGTTACACTGGCATTCTACATTGCCTTGTATTACAATCTTTTTGAAAAACTAACAACAGTTCTAATAAATCTGAGGATTAAGGAATCCGATAAGTAAAAACATTATTTAAGCCATTCCTCAACAGACTGTGGACTTAGTCCAGACAAACCGAGTTTGTTTTTCTTGTTATATCCATTCAGATCATTTGCAAGTTTCCCGGATTTTTCAACCTCCTTAAGCTTAGCTACAGTTGTAAAACCGAGTTTTTTCAGCGGTTCTACCCATTCTGCAGGTATTCCTTTTTCGGTATATTTTTCTTCAGGGTCTGAAGTCGATTTCTTTTCCGGCTTCATCTGAGGAAAAAGCAACACATCCTGAATCGATTGCTGATTAGTAAGAAGCATTGTCAACCTGTCAATTCCCAAACCCATGCCTGAAGTAGGAGGCATTCCATATTCAAGAGCTCTTATAAAATCGAGATCAATGAACATAGCTTCATCATCTCCCTTTTCTGATAACCTGAGCTGGTCCTGGAACCTTTCCATCTGATCAATCGGATCATTTAGTTCGGAATAGGCATTAGCAATCTCCTTCCCATTAATCATAAGTTCAAACCGTTCAGTAACCCCCGGTTTACTACGATGCATTTTAGTGAGTGGAGATGTTTCGGTTGGATAATCGATTATAAAAGTGGGTTGTACATAATTATGTTCACATTTTGCACCAAATAGCTCGTCTATCAGCTTCCCTTTTCCCATAGATTCTGTAATTGGGACATCAAACTTATTGCAGACTTCCCTTAGCCCTGTTTCATCCAGCGCCGATATATCAATCCCTGTATTTTCCTTTATGGCGTCAGTCATGCTGATCCTTTTATACGGGGGATTAAGATTAATGATTTTATCTCCAAACAAAATTTCAGTTTTACCATGGAGGTCGAGGGCAGCTTTTTTAACTATCTCTTCAGTGAAGGTCATCATCCAGTTATAATCTTTATAGGCTATATATATCTCCATTACAGTGAACTCCGGATTATGAGTACGATCCATCCCTTCGTTACGGAAATCCTTGGCGAACTCATATACACCTTCGAATCCGCCTACAATCAGACGCTTCAGGTAAAGCTCATTTGCAATCCTCAGATAGAGAGGCATGTCGAGAGTATTATGATGGGTAATAAAAGGTCTTGCTGCAGCGCCTCCCGGAATAGGTTGCAGAATGGGAGTTTCCACTTCAAGATAACCCTTTGAGTCAAACAGTTCACGCATTGAATGAATGATCTGTGTTCTTTTTCTGAATACATCGCGTACCTGAGGATTTACGATAAGGTCTACATAACGCTGACGATAACGCATTTCCGGGTCAGTAACTGCATCAAATTGAACTCCATCTTTCTCCTTCACAATAGGCAGAGGGCGGATCGATTTGCTTAGAACTGTAAACTCATCGACATGAACAGTTGTTTCTCCCATCTGGGTTTTAAATACATGACCTTTCACTCCTATAATATCACCGATATCAAGAAGACGTTTAAACACAGTATTATACATAGTTTTGTCATCTCCGGGACAAATATCATCACGGCGGAAATATATCTGTATCCTGCCTGAAGAGTCCATCAACTCTGCAAATGAAGCATTGCCCATTATCCGTCGCCCCATCATACGTCCTGCAAGACAAACCTCCTGAAAATTGTTTTTTTCAGGGCTGTAATTATCCTGGATATCCTGTGCAAAAACGTTTGTTTTGTATTCAGCAGCAGGGTAGGGATTTATACCAAGTTTCCTGAGTTCATCAACAGATGCCCTGCGGATCTGCTCCTGTTCGCTTAAATTTATATTGCTCATTCTGATTTGGAAATTTGTGCAAAGATAAAAAAATCATGCATTTGTGACAGAAAGATGTTCAGCCTTTTAATGCTTTAATCTCATCATTGAATTTTCCGCATATAATTTTGGTCACAGGTCCCGGAATACCTTCACCAAGAGTATTTCCACCAAGTTCCGTTACCGGTGTAACTTCAGCTGAAGTATTACTTATAAAGGCCTCCTGAATAAATCTGATCCTGTTTTCCTGTACAGCTTCCTCCCTTATCGCAATTCCGGCCTCCTGAGCAATCCTTAGTATATTTTTTCGTGTTAT
>Ga0182011_10004200_pt1 | contig 11586 bp, 8 predicted proteins | sample 711E1DmetaG_FD_120481 | JGI IMG/M metagenome (GOLD analysis project Ga0182011, IMG submission 120481) | Permafrost microbial communities from Stordalen Mire, Sweden - 711E1D metaG | ecosystem: Environmental > Terrestrial > Soil > Wetlands > Permafrost | place: Sweden: Stordalen | collected... | reverse complement strand
TTCTCGATGTTCATATCCTTCAATTCCATGTAGCATAATGTCGGGATATCAATTCCCAGCATTTTTGCAGCTTTATTTATCGTTGTGCCCCTGGGCACTTCAACCTCTTTGTTATCTATAGTAAGCTTTATTGTTTCCATTATTTCCTTGATTATCTGATAAATATTGCATCAAACTTACATTTCTCCTTGCATGCACCACATTTTATGCAGATGGTCGGATCAATATGATGAACTTCTTTTCTCTGTCCCGATATTGCGTTTACGGGGCAAACCCTTGCGCATGCAGTACATCCTACGCAGTTTTCCGGATTAATAACATATTCCATAAGGTTTTTACACTCACCTGCCGGACATTTCTTGTCTTTCACATGTGCTTCATACTCGTTCATGAAGTTATCGAGTGTTGAGAGCACAGGGTTAGGTGAAGATTGTCCAAGGCCGCAAAGTGCTGTGTCCTTAATGACCTGACTCATATTCCTGAGTCTGTCAAGGTCTTCCGGAATTCCTTTTCCGTCGCATATCCTGGACAGAAGTTCGTGAAGGCGCTTATTGCCTATCCGGCATGGAGCACACTTCCCGCAAGATTCATCCACCGTAAAATCGAGGAAGAATTTTGCGACAGAAACCATACAATTATCTTCATCCATCACAATCATGCCTCCTGATCCCATCATCGAACCTGCTGCGATCAGGTTATCAAAATCAATTGGCATATCAAGGTGTTTTTCTGTCAGACAGCCTCCAGATGGACCTCCAGTCTGCACAGCTTTAAATTTCTTTCCGTTTCTGATTCCTCCTCCTATCTGAAATATTATTTCCCTTAGGGTTATTCCCATGGGAACTTCGATAAGGCCAACATTATTTATTTTACCGGCAAGTGCGAAAACTTTTGTTCCCTTTGATTTCTCAGTCCCTATTTTGCTGAACCAATCTGCTCCTTTAAGGATTATCACAGGTATTGCAGCAAACGTTTCCACATTATTGACATTGGTAGGTTTACCAAGATACCCTGACTGTGCCGGGAATGGAGGTTTGATCGTAGGTTCGCCACGAAGTCCTTCCATCGAATGGATAAGAGCTGTCTCTTCTCCGCAGACGAATGCTCCGGCACCATAGCGTAGTGTAATATCAAAGTTGAAGCCTGCTCCGAAAATATCCTTGCCCAGGAGGCCATATTCATGGGCCTGGTTTATGGCAATTTTTAATCTGCGTATAGCCATGGGATATTCGGCACGGACATATATAAGACCTTCTGATGCTCCTATACTATAGCCGCAGATTGCCATTGCTTCAAGTACAGAATGTGGGTCGCCTTCAAGCACCGAACGGTCCATGAATGCTCCCGGGTCGCCCTCATCAGCATTGCATACTACATATTTCTGATCTGCTTTGTTCTTGCTTGCAATATCCCATTTTAATCCTGTCGGGAAGCCTGCACCGCCTCGCCCTCTCTGTCCGGAATCCTTAACAACCTTGATGACCTGCTCGGGCGTCATTTCAGTCAATACTTTCCCGAGCGCCTGATATCCGTCCCTTGCTATATACTCATCAATATTCTCAGGATTTATAACACCACAGTTGCGGAGAACAATTCTGAGCTGTTTCTTAAAAACACTCATATGTTTTGTGTCCCCTGCTATTTCGTTAGTTTTAGGATCGCGGTACAGGAGTCTTTCTACTTTTTTCCCTTTTATAACATGTTCTTCAATAATTGCCTGAGTATCTTCAGGTTTTACCTGAACGTAGATAATGTTATCGGGCATTACTTTTACGATTGGGCCTTTTCCACAAAATCCAAAGCAGCCTGTTGTAATAACCTGCACTTTATCGGAGAGTCCATTTGCCTCTATTTCGTCCCTAAGATTACAGACTACAACATCGCTTTCGGAAAAGTTGCAGCTGGTACCGCCACAAACCAGGAGATGCATTGTGTATTTTGACATAATTATATCCTCCTACTCTTTAGAATCAATAGTTTCGTAATTTACAGGAATGATACCATCCACCAGTTCTCCTGTCTTGATATACTTTTCGATGATCTGATCGGCTCTTTTAAGATCGACAAACCCGTACACAACAGGGTCCTGACCCGGAAGCTTAACTTCAACAGTGGGTTCGGCATAACAGTACCCCATACATCCTGTCGGAGTTACGACTGCCGGAATATTCCTTTTTTCAAGCTGTTCCATGAAAAACTCCATGATGGGCTTTGCGCCGGATGCAATTCCGCAAGTCGCCATTGCAACTTTAACCTGAACCTGATTTTTTGAATCAATGGCATCGATAAGTCCTGTCTTTAACTCTTCTCGTTTCTTTTTAAGATCTTCGAGCGATTTGATTTGTGACATGATTTTTTACTTGTTAATTAATTCTGTAGTTTATTATTATCTATTTGATAGTCATTTATTTATTGTTTCCTTATTTTTTATAATATCAAATATAAATAGAGCCGTAATTCTTTATAAGCATAAAGATATAAAATTTAGTGTGAAATAAATAACATTGTTAATAAAATAACACAAATTTAAAATTGATTTAAATAAGAAATATGCCTCAATTATAATTAATCGTTCTGCTATTCAAAACACTATGACTACTTCAATTCAATTTACAAGTTACGAAATCCTGATCTGACTAGCCAGGTAAAAAAGGGTATATTTCATTATTCAACAATGTAAAGGCCCCGTCTTTGAATAAATTAAGCCGGAAACTAAATATGAAAAAAACTGTCGAGCTTATTCCCTTTTTTCATCCTGTAATGCACGTAAAAAAGTACCAGTGCAATAGGCAATATTGAGATTGCTGCAAATAACGACCAATGTACATCCACAGAGCCTTTCATATATTTATCAAGGATGATTTCAATCAGGATGCAAAATCCTGCAGCAGAAAGAAATATGATAGCTAAGATATTGAAGCCTTTAAATCGCGCATATCGATACAATATAACAACCAGGCATGCAAAGAAAGCAGCTGACAGTGTAATTGGAAGCCCGACAGGAATAAACCAGTTCGCTCCGGGGGTGATGAGATCAAACATGAGAAGCATCATCAGGATAGTTGCAGACAGTCCGGTTATCAGTATCCAGACGTTCCGGATTTTAAGCAATATAAAGGTCAGGAATAACCATGCTGAAACTATAGATGCATCAGCATAGAGTGACCATTTAATGCCTTTTCCAATAACAAGGTCTACAATAGTGCAAACGGCAATTCCGGAAAATGCAATTATTCCGGTTAATTCCCAGATATGCTTCCGGGTCTCTTTTTTATGAAGACTAATAATATCGGAAGGATAATTCATGGTTTCAGCTTTCACATCTGCAGGCTCATCCTGGTTCTTTCCGCATAGCGGACAATGCTTAAGACCCTCCTCAAGTTCCACTCCGCAATTGATGCATATATTCATGATATATTTATTTAATTGTCATTCAATATCTTAATATGAATTCCTGATTCAGAAAGATGCTTAAGAAAAGATTGTTCAAGTTCATTTGACCCGGTGATATTACAGAAGCACATCCTTATCCTGTCCTTAAATGAGACTATTGCGCAACTAACCTTTACTTGAGTATTGGGGGGCGGCGGCACTATATGAATAGAATCAACCAATTCTTCCATTTCTTCCGGGAGTCTTACAATACCCAGGTTAGTAATTATTCCCGAGCACTTCTTTGATCCCAGCCCCCTGTAAAAAGCTGAAATAGCCAGCCGTTTTATAAACAAGGGAAGGACCCTGATTATCAGCATCTTTTCATGACCGACATTGGATGACATGAACCTTGAGATCTGTTTGATATCCGAACTCGATTGAATATAATTGTGCACATTTTTAAGTATCTCCTCAAAAGTGTAATTCCCCAGCCTTAGATCAACTTCAGGTGTGACAAACAGGGAGAAATTCCGCATGCTCCTGCTGGGTAATTTATTCCTCATATTTACAGGCACTTCAATTCGCAGTACATCGAACTTTTGTTTTATCCCTTTCTCTTTTTCAGCGAGATATATTTTCTGAAGGGAAAACAGATAAACAGCAACAAGATATTCGGTTAATGTGACTTGATTCTTCCTTGATAATTCAAGGATCTCATTCATACTCATTTCAGAAAGGATTACTCTGAGTCTGGGCTTTTTATTAAGCCGGAACGGAAGATGCCATGCTTTCGATATTTTTCCCGGGGGAGGAAGTTTGTGAAAGAACCTGTTGAAGCTGTCTTCGACCTCATCATCGGAAACCGGAGAATCAGGCAGGATTATCCCTTCTGAGGAACTGATGGAATTTCCTGTCAGCCTCAGGTATGTATAGAGCAATGATTTCAGATATTCCATGGCGCCTGAACCGTCCGTTATTATATGAACGAACTCCACCGATATCCTGTTAGCCCTGATAAGAACTCTGTACAAAGGTTCATTCATCCTTTTAAGTGCAAAGGCAGTACATGGGATTTTTTCTTCAGGCTGAATCCTTGGCGGTTTATTATTGAACTCAAGATAGTTCCAGAATAATCCGCTTCCCAGGGAAACGTTGAAATAAGGGAACCTCACCGAGGTAATTTCAACAGCCTCTTTAATTGCCTTGTAATTTACCGGCCTTTTAAGAACCGCAGTCAGCCTGAATACAGATGTCAGCTCACCTGTCGTTATTGCAGGATATAGCTTTGCTGCATTATCGAGCCTTATCCAGTTTCTCTTTTGAATGTCTTTTGAGTCGATTTTCTGCTCCCTCCTTATTAACTGAGGTAAAATTATAAAATGTTTATTACATAACAGGTCTGCCGATATTATATGCCTTACAGTTTTCTTGTTGTAAAATTCTTATTTTTGTCAGCAACCACTATTAATCACTCTAAACACTTAAGTCATATGAAAAGACTATCCAACCCGAAGACAAGCCTGTTTATTCTTCTGATAATGTTATCTGCAGGAAACCAGCTTCTTGCACAGATGCCGATGCGCAATTTCAATCGTGTTTCAATTCTTGGCTGGAGTGATGATTCACACTACCTGATCCGGAATTTTGATGCTGAAAAAAACCTAGTGACCTTCAGTGTTGATATTAAAACAGGGAAAAGCAAAATTGTACCTACTACCAAAACCGACAGAGAACTTCTCACGGAGTCTCTTCCTTCAGGCGTTTCAATCAGTAACAATGATATAATTGCTCCTGATATGAAAAGTGTCATTATCAATAAAGAGAATGATCTTTATTATTTCGCCAAGGGCGATAAAGAACTTAAGAGACTCACAAACGACAAGACTCCTGAAGTCAATACGCGATTTTCACCTGATGGTCATAAGATTGCATACACGAAAAATAAGGATTTATATGTTTACGACCTTATAAGTGGCAGGGAAATAAGATTGACAACAGATGCATCTGAAAAAATCTACAATGGTTATTCCTCCTGGGTTTATATGGAAGAAATACTGGAGAGGCCAAGCCACTACGCAGCATTCTGGTGGGCACCCGATGGGTCAAAGATTGCTTACCTGAGAACCGACGAGACCGAAGTGCCTGTTTTTACCCTGAACCGCCTTGATGAACCAGATGGTATCCACGGCACTCTGGAAGTTGTTCCTTACCCGAAAGCTGGTGATCCGAACCCTAAGGTAAAAATGGGAATTGCTGATATAGCTACAGGAAAAACAACATGGGTCAAGACAGATTATTCAGTAGACCAGTATATTGCATGGCCTTTCTGGACTCCCGATAGCAAAAAGCTTGCTGTTCAGGTTTTGAACCGTGACCAGAATGATCTTCAGATCTTGCTTGCCGACCCTTTAACCGGGGATTTTGCAAAAATATTTGAGGAGACAAACAAGACCTGGCTTGAAATTCATGAAGATATTTATGTAATGAATAACAATACAGGTTTTATTATCCGCAGTCTTAAAAATGGCTGGGAGAACCTTTCTTTCCAGGGTTGGGACGGACACCAGATTGCGCAGCTTACCAATCTCGGCTTCCGGGTAAATTCACTCGATAGGGTGGATGAGAATATGAAGCTTGCATATTTTACGGCTACAGGGACAGAATCAACTGATTCGCACGCTTTCAGGGTAGGACTGGATGGTAAGAACCTTATTCAGATCACCAGGGGTGACGGAACACATAATGTCAGCATTTCCACAAAAGGAAGCTATCTGATAGATACATGGAACAGCATCACCAGCGCCGGTTCAATAATTGCCTATGACAAGAAGGGGAAACAGTTAAAGGAAATTTATAAATTTGATCAGCCTGTCTTCGATCCTGCAAAGAACTCGAAGGCAGAGTTTGTGAAAATCATGACTTCGGACGGGCTCTTCAATATGCCGGCAATTATCACTTACCCGGTTAATTTTGATCCTTCAAAGAAATACCCTGTAATATTTGATATTTATGGCGGTCCTGATTTTAAGAACGTTTACAACAGATGGGCAGGAAGTAGTCCATCATGGTATTCGCAGAACGGAATCATAACTTTCACTATCGATCACCGCGGTTCCGGGCAATTCGGCAGGAGAGGGCTGGATTACCTCTACCGCTCATTTGGAAAATGGGAGATACTCGATTATGAAGACGGAGTAAAGTGGCTTCTTTCGAAACCTTATATCGATGGTACAAAAATGGGAATCACCGGGAGTTCTTTTGGAGGCTATATGACCTGTCTCGCACTTACAAAAGGCGCCGATTACTGGACACATGGATTTGCAGGTTCCTCGGTTACTGACTGGCGATTATATGATGATGTTTATACAGAGCGTTATATGGACACTCCTATGGATAATCCTGATGGATATAAAGATGGCTCGGTTCTTACCTTTTCTAAAAATCTGAAAGGGAAGCTTTATATGACGCACGGTGATATGGACGATAATGTTCATATGCAGAACTCGATTTACCTTATCTCCAAACTCGAGGATGAGGGAAAATCATTTCAATTCATGCTTTATCCTGAAGGTCGCCACGGATGGGGTGGGGCAAAAGCCATGCATTCGCGGAATGAAGCAAACAAGTTCTGGCTTGAGAATTTCTTTGGCAGGAAATAGTCATGCATTCCGAATCTGACTGACATATGAAAAAGATACTGTCCTGATGGCGTAACCAGGATAAAACCGGAGCTCCCTAAACCATGACTGAAAGGCAGTCAGGATCTTGTCTTACAAAAATAAGCTGATCATCTTTATACCTATAAAAATCAGTTTCTTAAAAAGATCATTTATTTCTTTTGTTTTGTTTGTTATATTGGAGCATAAATAAAATTGTATTTTATGGTAACAGGGATACTTAAAGATTTCGGTACCGAAAGAAGGGTGGCAATGCTTCCCGGTGAGCTTGCCGGACTGAAAAAGCTTGGCGTTGAGATAATGGTCGAGAATGGTGCAGGTGATTTTGCTTTCGTATCGGACCATGATTATAATGCAGCAGGCATTACTGTTGTTCCGCGAAACGATATCTTTTCAAAAGCTGACCTTATCCTGACAATCAACCCGATTCCTGAAAACGATCTGAATTTGTGCAGGGAAGGGCAGGTTTTATGTTGTGTGGTTGCTCCCGTAGAAAACGCCGGATGGCTGGAGACGGCAAGATTAAAGGGTCTGACTGTTCTGGCTCTCGACCTGATTCCAAGGACAACCCGTGCCCAGTCGATGGATATACTCTCCTCAATGGCCACCGTTTCGGGGTATAAAGCGGTGCTTCATGCCGCCTCACTTCTGCCGCGTTTTTTCCCTATGTTCATGTCGGCCGCCGGGACGATCAAACCTTCTAGAGTGCTGATCCTTGGTGCCGGTGTTGCCGGCCTTCAGGCAATTGCAATTGCAAGAAAGCTGGGAGCTGTTGTTGAGGTATTCGACGTTAGATCAGCTGTTAAAGAGGAAGTGAAGAGCCTGGGCGGAAAATTCGTTGAGGTAGAAGGAGCCAGAGAGGATTCAGCTGCCGGTGGTTATGCCGTGGAGCAGCCAGAAGAGTTTAAGAAAAAACAACAGGATCTTATCCAGCAAAGGGCAATTGCAGCTGACGTGGTGATAGCTACCGCCCAGATACCCGGTAAAAAGGCACCGGTGCTCCTTCTGAAGGGGACAGTCAACTCAATGAAACCAGGTTCAGTTATCGTTGACCTAGCTGCATCAACAGGAGGCAACTGTGAATTAACTGAAAACGGAAAAACCATTGTTATCAATGGGGTTAAATTAATCGGAAAGTCAGACTATCCATCTGATATGCCTACAGATGCAAGCAAAATGTTCGGCTGTAATATCAACAACCTTCTTAAAATAATGGTTGACAAGCAGGGCAATCTGGCGCTCAACATGCAGGACGATATCATAAACGGGACTACAGCAGTTCATTCTAAAGAATATATAAGCCAGCGAGTTAAACAAATGCTAAATATTAAATAGATCGGGATATGGAGAAGATGTTAAGTTTTTTCTTGGAGCACAGGGAGGCAATATTTATTGTGATCCTGTCGATCTTCCTGGGTATCGAGGTTATCAGCCATGTTCCGGCTATCCTTCATACACCTCTAATGTCGGGCGCAAATGCTATTCACGGGGTCGTAATAATAGGGGCAATTATCGTGATGGGACATGCCGATACAACAGGATCGATGATCCTGGGGTTCCTGGCAGTTGTTCTCGGTACACTGAACGTAGTGGGAGGATTCGTGGTCACGGACAGGATGCTCGAAATGTTCAAAAAGAAAAAATAATTATTTAATATGGATATAAATCGCTAAAAGATAACATAATGGATCAACTATCCCACATAACAGGAATATCCATACTGGAAATTACTTATGTAATAGCATCTGTACTTTTCATTCTTGGTTTGAAAATGCTAAGCCACCCGCTTACCGCCAGGAGAGGGAATATCCTTGCGGCATTTGGGATGGTATTTGCAATAATTGCGACTATTTTGTTTCACAGGAAAGATGGTCAGCCAATCGGCAATATTCCATGGATCCTGGGCGCAATCGTAATAGGTACGGTAATCGGATTTGTAATCGCCAAAAAAGTAAAGATGACAGCCATGCCTCAGCTGGTTTCATTTTTCAATGGAATGGGAGGTGCAGCAGCTGCATTGATATCGATGATGGAATTTCCGCATATAAGGCCTGAGCTTATTGCAGAACATGGAATGGCCAACGGGCATGTGCTTGCAATTCTTCTGGGACTTATGATCGGTACCATATCATGGGCCGGGAGTATGATTGCATTTGGAAAGCTCGACGGAAAGATCGGCGATCTGAGGATCAAGGCAATGAAATATGTAAACCTCACAATAATGGCAGTGCTGATTGGCTTCATTATTTTTATAATGACCCGCCACGTCCAGGCTAGTTCAGAGCTCATGCCTTATATCTATTTAATGTTTGCTGTATCGGTAGTTTATGGTGTTCTTTTTGTGATGCCGATCGGAGGTGCCGATATGCCGGTTGTAATCTCGCTCCTGAACTCGTTTACAGGTGTGGCAGCAGCTATGGGTGGTTTCCTTTATAATAACCAGGCAATGCTTACAGGTGGAATCCTTGTAGGCTCAGCAGGAACAATACTTACGGTGCTGATGTGCAAGGCAATGAACAGGTCACTTCTTAACGTAATTGTCGGGGTATTCGGAGGCGGAGGCGCATCAAATGTTCAGGCTGGAGGTACAGTCAGGGAGATCACTCTTTCCGATGCAGCGGTGCTTCTCAGCTACTCGAAAAAAGTTGTGATCGTACCTGGTTACGGTCTTGCCGTTGCCCAGGCGCAGCATATATGCCATGAGCTCGATAAGGTTCTTGAGGAAAAAGGGGTAGAGGTAAAGTACGCTATTCATCCCGTTGCCGGAAGAATGCCCGGGCACATGAATGTTTTGCTTGCCGAGGCAGATGTTCCCTATGAGCAGCTTATTGAAAGCGATGTTATAAATCCGGACCTTCCGAATACTGATGTAGTGGTTGTCATTGGTGCTAATGATGTAGTAAACCCTGCCGCAGAGGATGATCCTTCGAGCCCCATATACGGAATGCCGATCGTTAAGGTCCGGGATGCTAAAAACATCATCGTTATGAAACGAGGTATGGGAAAAGGTTATGCCGCTATCGAGAACATGCTCTTCTTTAACGATAAAACGAGAATGCTTTTCGGCGATGCCAAGAGCACTCTGCAGAATCTTGTTAATGAAGTAAAAAGCTTATGAATCAATCTGTTGAAAAGCTGGCTCTCCTGCGGGCTGCTATGAAACAGAATGGCATCGATGTTTATATTATCCCCTTATCCGATCCTCACATTGGTGAATACATTCCTGACTATTGGAATATAATCGCCTGGCTTACAGGTTTTACCGGATCTGCTGCTACAGTTATAATAACTGATTCATTTGCAGGATTGTGGACAGACTCAAGATACTTTATACAGGCTGAAAAAGAGCTTGCCGGATCAGGTTTTGAACTGGTAAAACCTGTCGGGCCAGTAAATTCAGGATATGTCGAGTGGCTTACGGCGAATTTAAGTGATGAAAGCAGGATAGCATTTGATGGGAATATTTTTCCTATTGACCAGGCAAGGAGGCTGAAAGAATATCTCAGCGGGAAGAAATTTTTATTCGATTTAGATTGCGACCTGGTTTCAGATATCTGGAGCGAACGTCCCGCATTGCCAGACTCACTGGCCTGGGACCATTTAACGGAATTCTCTGGGAAAGAGAGATCAAAGAAGATTGCTGAGGTCAGAGAACAGATGAAAAAGCTTGGCATTGATTTCCACCTTCTTACCTCTCCTGACGATATAATGTGGATGCTTAATATCAGAGGCAATGATTTGCCTTATTCGCCTCTGATATTTTCGTTCGCCGTAATTGGAGAGGATCAGATCCTGTTATTTGTAGGTGACGACAGGTTCCCTCATAAACTTGCATCGGAATTCGACAGGCTTGGCATAATAATGCTTCCCTATGAGGAGACGGCCGGCATGATTTCAACGCTTACCGATGGAGATACAATTCTTGTTTCACCTTCAAAGACTTCTGTAACCCTTTATAATTCGATACCGGAAAGGTTCAGAATAATTGAGGATATAAGCATACCATCCAGGCTCAAGGCTATAAAAAACAAAACTGAGATCGAGAATATAGGCAAGGTGATGGTAAAAGATGGAGTTGCGCTTACAAAGTTCTTTTACTGGATTGAAAGTGATCTTGGCATTGTGCCAATGACAGAGAGATCGCTGGTAATGAGGCTACATGAATTCAAAATCCGGCTTAATGATTTTCTGGGCCCTTCATTTGCAACAATAGTTGCCTTCAACGAGCATGCAGCTCTGCCTCACTATTCGCCTACATCTGAGACTGATACCGAGCTGAGTGAAAATGGAATTCTGCTGGTAGATTCCGGGGGACAATATCCCGGAGGGACAACTGATATTACAAGGACTGTAGCTCTTGGTGTCCCGATACCCGGACAGAAAAAAGATTTCACTCTGGTTCTTAAGGGATTAATAAGGCTGGCAACAGTAAAATTCCCGCATGGAACAAGAGGTTATCAGATTGATATCCTTGCCCGCGAAGCCCTTTGGGAAGCCGGCCTCAATTATGGTCATGGAACAGGACATGGTGTAG
>Ga0182011_10004198_pt1 | contig 11588 bp, 17 predicted proteins | sample 711E1DmetaG_FD_120481 | JGI IMG/M metagenome (GOLD analysis project Ga0182011, IMG submission 120481) | Permafrost microbial communities from Stordalen Mire, Sweden - 711E1D metaG | ecosystem: Environmental > Terrestrial > Soil > Wetlands > Permafrost | place: Sweden: Stordalen | collected... | reverse complement strand
GTTCTGTTTACCTCGTGTCTTTGATTGCCGTTTCAATATCGTTGACGTCGATAAACACATCAATAATGTACGGTTTTAGACTGTGTTTTTTACCCAATCCTAAAACCTCCTCAACAACTTGTATGGCTGATATCCACTCTTCTTTAGTCGCAGGCCCATTCATTTCTTTGTCGTTCAGGAAATACACGAACACAAGATAAGCGGGTATGTTGTTCAGTTCCCGCAGAAGATATAAATGAGTCAGGCGATTTGCGTACTGGTAAAAAACGGTTGTCCATTCAGTTAATGACTGTATTTTCAGATAAGACTCTACTTCATGAAAGCTCTTTTCGATGAGAGCTTTGGGTTGGGAAGATGCACCACAACCGGAAGATACTATCTCAGTTATGTGAGCTTTAGCTTCGACAATAAATACTTTACCCTTGTCAGTTCGGGCTAGGGCATCCCATTGCGGTCCACTGCTAGGCCAAAAAGTATTAAGAGGACGCTGTTTGAGGCTAACTCCAATTTGATGTAAGAATTCTTGGTCTCTGTATTCAGCGAATTCATCACTTTTTAAAGGTGACACCCAAGTTATGTGTTCGTCAGCGGCGAGTTGGCACTCTCTTTGAAGCGGTGTATTGATTAATTGAGGGCAATCATTAATAAGAAGCTGAATCCACTTTTGACTACCCCTCGTTCCGATTTGTTGAGGAAACCTTGACATAGTATGTCTCCCTCCTCTTTTATAATTGGCAACACAATTATAGCACTAGCATTTTTGTTGTAAAGGTACTGCATACTAATACGATAAGTGTAATCTCTGCCTGTCTCGTCATCATACATATACACTGATTGGTAACGGAACCCATCAGGCGGATTTAAAATACTGATATCAACTATAATTATCGATATTTTCGGTCAACATGTGCCAAGAACGCATTTTCGAATTCCCCCGCCTGTTTAGAGTATAACCCCGTCGCTATCTCCAATTGCCGGAGCATGACCGATTCCAGATGTTGCCGCATCATCTCAAGCGGCAACAACATCAGCTGTTGTGCGTCGGTTAATCCGGCACCTTCCAGCGTCTGCGCCGGTAGCCGGTAACCGCTCCGGTCCTGTTCCTGTTGATTAAGCCACTTGAAGTATTTGCTGTTCCATGAAGTCTCTGCCCCTACTCTCGTCATTGATTCTATCCTCGGCATACTCCTGAATCAAATAATCCCGTATTTCATCAGTGTAATCATTCTGTTTCAGAAACCATGCCAGTGACCGCTCACGTTTATCGAGTTCGTCCGTAAACTGTTTTGCCCACTCTGCTTCGTCGATATCTATCGGCGATAACCACCTCGCATGTTTAGTGATTGTTGCGCCGAGTTCTTGAGCAACTTCCGTCTGGTCTTTCACCGGCAGCCATGACCTGGTAACAGCGATATAACCGGTTTCTTTTTTGGTGTTTTTCTCCCGCCGCCAATTACGGGACGTTGAGATTGGGCATTTAGAGGTGGTATTAGGTATAGCGGATTCAAGATAACCTTTTAGCTGTTCTGATGGGAGAGCGGTGGAGTTTTTCAGCGGCTTGTCGGTTATCAGTTTGAAAACTTTACCGGATTTTATCTTCAGGTAGTCGGATTCTAGCCGGTTAATAGCACGTCTGATACGAGGCCAATCGTCTTCGCTGACTTCTGTTACGTATAAGTCTGTACCGGCAGTTTTGGTGGTGAGATGTTCTATCCAACGCTGCCTAAAGAACGGACCACAACGTGGGCAGGACCACCTACCGCAGAAGAATGAGACAGACATATATTCGCGCCCCTTACGCATGATGGCTCGCCTCTTGCCGCAGTCCTCATTGTTAGGCAAAGGGAGACTCTCTGTATCCCAGGCATTAACAGGTGATGAAGATTCTACTGGGGTAGGGGTAGGGTAAGGTGATTCAGGAGTAAATAGAGTGTGTCTATGTGTTATTTCAGGGTAACTTTTTGTCTCATTTAAAACACTATTAATTTGATTTAGTGTAATATTTGGGACATTTTTTGTATCTCGGACATTTTTCTTTGCATATGCCTGGTAACAATAATTAACGGTCGCGATTACTTCTTCTCTCGACATCGGCGGCTGGTTCTTTTCATTCCAATCAGTGACCAGCACTACGATTTCTTCCTTACTCAAAACCCGAAAGATTAAATGCCCGATGTAGGAGACGAGCGCTGTATGTCGCTCGCCTTCACCAACGCCATCCGCAATGAGTTCGTAATCGAATCGCGGCTTATCAGTCGGAATGCCGGTATTATCATTGTTATTACCGGTGATATCGGCGTTACAGGTATCTTTGTTATTTCGACCACCTCTTTCATTAGACCGGTTTTTCAGCGCCGGGAACGTTAACCTCGTAATATCTAACGTGGGGATACCGTCAACGACCGGCCATATGAATTGGTACCTTTTGCCGGTTTTAGGGTGGATTGAGGGGGGTGCCACGACCTGACCACCTTCACCCTTAATATCAATTTTCTCGAAATGCTGGTCTTTCAGAGGTTGTGTGGGGCGAAACCAAATGTGGTATCCGCGGCCAGTTTTTATGACCGGGATATTTTTAGGTAAATTATCGATATTGGCTTCGGCAAAGTTGAAGAACGTCTGCTCATCGTCAAAATCGATAACTGCGAAGTTACCGCCGGTACGTAACCCCCAGTTCACGCAGTTCTTATAGCGGGAGAGGTCGTTGATTGTCTTTGGGTTCCAGTTGCCGTGCAACCATTTTACGATGGGGATTTTGCCGTGTAATGGGATCGGTGTGAGTCCTAGGCTGATATAGGCTTGCAGTTGGGCTTTTGTTTCTGCGTGCGGCCAGTTGCCGGATAAAAGGGATTTACGATTTTCCTTTAATGCGCTATTGTTAATATGTCTAAGGTTAATAGCAACTTCCTGTGTTTTGGGCATCTCACCGGCAAGTGGGGTGCCCGCTCCATTATATGACATTATCCCAATCCTCCTGTTTTTAATTGTCCTATGATGGCAGCCGGGCGGCGGTCCATGTATGTGGCAACTTCTTCCGCTCGATGTTCAAGTCCTGCCGGAGCAATTATGAGCAAGTCGCTACCGATAATAAGCACTTCAGCTGCTCTGGTGCCGTAATAGGAAATCCACCCTGCCGGTAAAACGACAGCGCGCGAATCACCACCCGCCTTGAAAGTCTTCCGCGTTACCTTTATGCCCAATTTGTTTCCTCCTAAAAAATGTGTATTTTTGAAGCTACAGTTATACTTTAGACTTATTTTTTGTAGTTGCGAATCTTATTTTGTCCTCAATCATTCCTTATCGCATAAAACAAAACTCGTGTTTTTTTCTACACAGATTCATTACCGTGTAATATATCAGCGTGCTTACCAACAAAAGTGGGTACTGTGAAAATGGAAGTGCCCGGCTAATCGCATCTTCACCGGGCACTTTCCTTATTAGACGCTATTTACGGCGGAACTTGTTCTCCCATTTCCCTAGTGCCCAGAGTGTCAACTTATCGACATGTTTTTGAGGGAGTTTTGGGTCGTTGTTGTCGTTCCAAGTTTTCATCCACTCGAACACTTCTTTTATGGTCGAGCTTGCGTCTATGGCTTTGTGTATAGCCGCATAAACTAACTCATCCCAAAGGCGAGCCGGGATGTCAGGGCTGATGTTTGCAGCGGTAAGACCGTCATCAAATGATGCAGGATTGACGTCGTCTGGATTATCGCTGCCATCGTCCTTCTCTGTATCCCAAGGACTCTTGACTGCTGCATTGTCTGTCATTGTTATCGTGCCCGTTTCATTTATTTGCCTCGCAAACAAGAGGGGCTTACCAGCTCAGTAAGGCTACGCCCCTAATGCTTCTCGGCGTTAGATATCGTTTCTTTATCTCCAGCATAACGATATCTACCCGACCTTTTGCCCCTGGACTTTCACCGGAGGGAATATACCCCTCCGGTGAACTCACGATTAACTATTGTGCTTTGGGTGAGTCTGATAGTCATCAGGCTCAAAGTCAAATTTTTCGCACAATTTTGAGTACCTGGCTGCGTCGAAGACTATCCACTTAAAGCCAATCTTATCGCAATAATAAACCCCAACCCCTCCAATAGTGAGGTCATGTAGCAGCCCCATTAATGCCGTGAATGTACTGTCGTCATAACCCCGGTATTCAACAAAATACACAGCTTCCACATTTTGCATTAACGATACAAAAGTACCGTTGGAAAGCGTGTCTAATACCCCATTGGGTTCATATTTAATGAAACCGGTGTTGAGATCATAACCAAAGCCATATTTATTAAATACCTGGGTCATGATTTCTGGGGCAATGCGATTCCGCTCAACTTTGTTGTTAACTTTTTGGTTTTTCACCTTGGTCCTCCTTTTTCTTTATTCGTTAAATTTTCGACCTTTCGCCTTATTCCTTTGTTATCTTTACTTTATATTTTCAGCATCACAGGTGACTATGCACACCTGATGAAGTGCTCGGCAAAGTGTCAAGGGGGTTAGCAGTTTTTTATAAAAATATATTTGTGGAAACCAAATAATCTTTGCGGTATACTCATTCCATGACTATCAGAATCCTTCGCTGTAAACGGGAAAGTTGTTTTCACAACTGGACACCTAGAACAGATAATCCTAAATGGTGTCCGAAATGCCACTATGAGAAATGGGAGGAAGTGGGTCCTCTTACATTGAAATTTGAGGCAAAAATAGGTAAAACACCAATTCCCACTGTAAAACGTCATTATCGAAAACGGATGCAAGGTAAAATGTCAAAAGCACCAGTATATGGATACTGCTTTGTATGCCAAAATAAGAGATTAATTAAAAAGGTCAATTATGTTACTCTAATAAATGGCAGGAGCACTGTTCGGGGGGCATGTTCGAGTTGCGGAACCAAGGTGTATAAAATAGTGAAGACTTAGTTTTACTGCTCATGATTTACCCACACGTATAATTGGAAGATAGTTGAATAGTTGAACCTTAACATCAGATTAATGAGGCTAATACGGAAATCATTATCAATCACACCAAGTTAACCCTCGTTCAAGGTGACATCACCAAACAAGCCACCGATGCAATCGTCAATGCCGCTAACTCAAGTCTAATGGGCGGTGGCGGTGTTGACGGAGCTATTCATCGAGCAGGTGGTTCAACAATTCTTGAAGAGTGTAGGCGAATCGTATCAGCGCAGGGAAGACTACCACCTGGCAAAGCCGTCATAACTACAGGCGGGAACTTGCCGGCAAAGTATGTTATCCATACTGTCGGGCCAATTTGGAATGGTGGTAAAAGCAACGAGGCACAAATCCTTGCCAGCGCTTATAGAGAAAGCCTCAAAATAGCAGAGGCAAAAAAGCTTACCAGCATTTCATTCCCATCAATTAGTACTGGGGCTTATCGATATCCGTTAGACCAAGCAGCAAAGGTGGCATTGGAAACGGTGATATCATTTTTGAAAGAAGATGCGGTGTCACTTAAAGAAGTGAGGTTTGTGCTGTTTGATACTAGGACTTATGAGGTCTACGGGAAAGCAGTGCAAGAGATTATTGAGTCTTAGCTTAGAAAATCAAACTTAGCATTAATTGCAAGATCGAGTATGCTCAATTTTTAGGTTATTGCGATTCACCGGCCTTTGCCCGATGATGAATCTTACTTTTGACACCTGTTTAATGTGGATATGGCGGGTTTATCCTGGATAGACCTCTTCTTACGTTTTGACAATTGTTTAAATCTTGAGGTTGTAACGCACCTACCTCGTTATCCTGTTCCATCTTTTCATACAATAAAAATGTTAGTTTATTTAGAATGATTGTTACAGGGATAAGGATTTCAGCCTGTATTGTCTCAAAGTCCTTATGCCCATGGAACATATTGCATCTTATTGAATAGATGATATCCAATAATGCTGCCACTCGGATACGTGGATTTTCGGAAATTAAGTTTTGGAGCAGCACATAATTGCCTTCCTGTATTGGTTGACCATTTAACCTGTCAAGTTTAATCATAAATACATCATTTTCTAATAAAACACGGATTTTCCTGACAGCCTCAATTGATGAGCGGTCATTTTGTAAACAATTCCATATCAAATCTGTTCCAAGGTATTCATGAACATATTTCTTAGCAGCTAGCGAGTCGGGTATGTTGCCACGTAATTGTTTTTTACCCATCCTTGCCCATGATAATGTTAGCTCAGCGTAAAGTCGATTGTAGGGAACATATAGCGTAAAGAATCTATCGAAGCAAGTTTGAACATCATTGCCTTGATAAGTCCGTGCCTTTTCGAACCAACGTTCACAAAACTGGTAAAGCTCTTGTGAAATCATTTTATTGGACTCCTTTTTGGATGATTATAGAAGGAAATAAACACTACGTTACATGATATTACCATTCCAAGCTAAAATTCTCAATTATAATTTAATATATTATCCATTGACATATATTCATTTCTGATTTACATTATTGATGTATTCTATAAAGCAATTAGGAGGAAATATGACTTATTGGAGAATGCAACTACACCCAGCTGATTCGGATCATGCAATCCAACACACAGTCGAAAGTCTTGTCGCAGGGTATATTGGTTTAGATTTCTCTCCAGATGTTGGTGATATGACAAAATTGCAACAAGAGGAACTACCTGATCACCGTGATTATTGGGCATTCGCTCGTGAGATGAAAATAGACGATAGCGTTCTAATTATCACCCATCATTTTCCTTTTGCATTAGTTAAAGTGACTGGAAAATATAATTACATTAGAGACACTGCGCCTGAACTGGGAGTTTGGTTTCGACATTTTAGGAAAGTTAAAAATGTACGATATTATGCAGATTACAAAACCAACGCTAAATCATGGACACAACTTACTATGACGGATACAATATCACCATTGCGAGATCCTAAATCTCAATCCTTCAAATTGATCAAGGATTGGACATCTCAAAATGAGATCATCTAAAAAGATTATTGCGAGACCATTGCTCACCATCCCAAGTTTCAAGTGCAAGTCGATAGATGGGGAAGTGCTCGTGATAAAAATTATTAATAACGATTCAATGAAAACTCAAATGTTCACCTTCATTAATCACATAGTTTCCATGCAATATTCTAAATTGACAAAATTACAATAAAATGTTAATATATCGCCATTGTATATTCAATTATATATTCATATGAACAGTTCAATTTTGTTTCGATTAATATTTCTACTTTTAGTTGAAGATTGTTAGCAAGAATTGGAAAATAGAAAACTCTTTGGTTAAAATGAATCACCATAAATACCAGGATATTTTAACATCAATAAAATAATGAGGAGGAATCATTGTGACAAATAATTCATCGGTAACCTGGGAGCATACTTGGATGTCCCTTATTTGGAAAAGTGGGTTTCTAGGAATCGGCGGTGGGTGGGATGATAAAATGACGGCTCTTATTCAAGAAAATGGTCGGATGGGGTGGGAATTAGTGTCTGTTGCGCCGGTAATAGGTGCAAAGAACACACAATTCATATTATTCTTTAAACGGAAGATTTCAGGGTAATTTATACACAAATTAAATGCATTTGACCTTATTCAGTTTACTGAAAGGTCAATACAATGACAAGTTCGATGCTGGTAGGCGAGATGCTACAGACGGGGGTCTTCTGCCACTAAACATCGAATAATATTTATTTTTATCAAAATGGGATAGACAATAACACTAAACCTATCAATAAATTTGCTATGAGAGGCAATTGCAATGTTTTGTCATAATTGTGGCGCATCGGTTAATGAGAATTCACAATATTGTTCTAAATGTGGCACCGCCCTAATTAAACAAGATGTGAAAGAGTTGGTCGAAAGGCGAGAGTTCGTGATTCCGATACCCAGCGATTCTCCTTTTAACATTCCTTTTCCACAAGATGGCAACAATTTATTAAATTTTCAACAATTAAGACTTTTAGGCATAAAGCGTCCAGAGGCTGGTGATTATTTACCTTCGCGAGGCTATTCTCATCTTTGGAAATATTTTAGCAAATATGCTAAAACGCGTGTAGATGAGCTTAAATCTGAGGGGTGGGAATTGGATGAATCATTTGATCCGAAAGATGATATTTATGGGATATTGACTTTGGACGGAATTCGACAACGTTTCGTCATAGAAGAAGTGTCAATGCCATCGGGAGGGTTATTTGGGGGACGTAAACCTGGTTTTATGATTAAGGGCTTTCGTTTCATGATGAAACGCCCCCTGCCGTTAGACAAACCAACTGGCGACCAAAGTTTAAAATTCACAAAGGAGTCGTCATGATTATAGAGCATTGGTGGGGTGACGTTTGGACAGTAGAACGCAGCGATAACGTGCTGGTGGACATTTTTGTAAAAATGTTAATCACTATGTTTTTAATTGTCATTACGGTCGTGGTTCTTTTAACTATAGTTGGTGCAATTAAATTATACCAGGCCCATCAACAAAGAAAACTTGAAAACGAACATTCGGATACATTGCCGGCTACAGAGGACAAATTAATCAAAACTGGTCATTCGTTGGCTTGCCCATATTGCGGAAATACAAAGTCCTTGGATATAAGACCATGCGTACGTTGCGGCCATTCCTTCTAAAACTGTTTCGGTTCGATTTTATTATCTTATGCCTGCCCACGTGTAAAATAGGCATCGTGTTGGTATGAGCCAATAGTGAACCTACCTGAAATAGGTCATTTATTATGTGGTGTAAATACGTAAAATTTAGATTGTATGAACGGGCAGAGGCCACCCAATCATGAAGCACAAAAACATGTTGACAATATTTCAATTCATTGCAGTTTTTGGAGTAGGGATAGGATCAGTTTTAAATTGGAGCGTAATATCAATGAATCGAGGTATGCCAATTATAGGGCGCACAACATCATTCGGCAGGTATGTTCCAATTAATCAAGGAACTAAACTCGTTTTCTTGGCAGATATCATACGAGCAGGTAATTATATTTTATCTGTTGGAGATTTATTTGTTTTCACTGGAATCTTCGCGTGTCTAATGACCCTTTGGATCGCTTTAAGCAAAGTAGCAAGTTCTTTCCATTTGTAAACGTCGACATACTTATTTACTATTATTTGCACACAGAAACGCCCAATACCCCTAACTTATGCTCAACTCCTGCTCTTGACTTCACTCACCATTCAGCCTACAGTACCTGTAATGCTCATTCCAATATCCCAAACAAATCAATGGAGGCATTATGTACCCACACACAGTAACGGTAACATGTCCATGGTGTAGGAATGGATTTTCAGTACGCATCGGTGCCAAATATAAAGATGCCGAAGCCATCGAGAGAGATAACGGTGGCAACTTAGGCCTAATTGGTGATAATAAACGGTGCCCTAACTCTGCGTGTAACCATGAGATTTTTATTCATTATATTTAAGCAGATAGAATATGAGGAATAATCAACAAACATCGGGAACATTTAGTGAATGAAGTTAACATAGACCAGGAGTTTTTTTATCCCCGGGGCAAAGTACTGCGATTGCAGAAAAAGGGGGTCTTAGAAAGCCTGTTGGTTACGTATAAAAACCTATTGTTAAAAGTATACTTAAAGACGGTCGTTTTTAGTGAACAAAAAAGCTATCCATTTTAGAATAATGCATCATTTTGAAATCAAAATTTGAATTATAGAGATATTTTTCAGTAAATAACATTGACAAAACAAACAAGAGAAGTATAATTAACCTAATTGAAAAATCTCCTTTAGAATCAAAGTAAATCAGAAAAGTTCGATTGTTCCTCTCAATTTCCCATTCCAAATATAAACAAAGGCATAAATAAGCAAATATAAACAAGGATTATGCTTAGCACACATAAAGAGACTGGAGACCTTTAATATTATTGGGGGAAAAAGAACAGATGCCAAATAATATTCGGAACAAGCCTTTCCGGATAAGCTATATTTTGTTTGGCTTTATGCTTGGGGTAATTATCATGTTGATAGTTTTTTTGTTAGCTCATAGTTGGAAGCAAACTTACACTAAGATTCCCCAAGTCAATAAGGATTTCAATGGTTATGCTGGAATTGGTCTAACCATGACTAATTTCAATTTTGACGATGATACGGTCTCTTGTGCAGCTGAGTATCTTCTTTCATCAGGTGTTCAACAGGCTGTCGAAAAATCTGGACAGTCTTTTCCAATTAAAATTTTTCTATATAGCACAAGTTTTAATCAATATGCTGATATTGTCTTGGATAATAATAAACTTACTCCCCCGGTACCTCAGGTAACTCAGAACTCAAATACCTGGGCCCCTACAACGCTGACTATTTCTGGTATTTCTGGGATGATTCGAGTTATTGGACCGACGTTGGAATCTGACGAAAATTGGCAAATCGGGGTTCCAACTGATTGTAATGTAAATGTGATTCGAGATGACTTCAGTTATCCTTACGACAAATATAGAATTACGCTTGTGGCAAACATGGATATACCACAAGGAGTTCCTCTACCTTCAGGAAATTATTCTTTTAATCAAAATATCGAAATGCCTTTTGCTTTCACGGTCGCTACTTATTTGAAAGGGTATAAGGTAATAGTTTCGCCGACACCGAGAAGCAACAATTCGATTGGAATCACAATAGAGAGAGGCGGTAGTGAAATAGCTTATGTGTGGATTCTGCTGTCAATCTTAATTGCAGCCAGTATATGTGCATTCTCTTATAGTTGGTGGTTATTGAGGCATTCCAGAGAAACTGTAGACATCCAGGCTTTTATCGCAATGGTCGGCTTATTTATTGCTATACCATCTTCAAGGGCCATAATCGTTCCTTCGCAAATTCAAGGATGGACTATGGTCGATTTGATATTATTTTTCTGTCTATTGTTAATGATTTTTAACGTGTTCGTTTTGATGATTAAGTATTATTACCAAAGAAAAAACAAGAATAATAACTCGCCTGAATATTTCCTTTGACTTTGTAAAATGCACATATACAAAGACAGTTTCACATTTTCTCTACCCGGAAATGGTAACTTCTATCTAACGAAAATTGTGTCAACATCTTGTCAACGAAATGTCTGAAAGTTAATTGCAGTTAGTGACACCCTACGCTCAAACTCCAATTTTAGGCCTTCTTGCCAATTGAGGCTAGAACTAAAACCTTCAAACATTTAAATCCACATCTTGACTTCAGATACCAGGAAGATTAAAGTATCAATTAAATATTCATATGCAGGAGGAAGGACTCAAATTAGATGAGACCTATGAATCTATTCATCTGTTCTTTATCGCTCATAATATTTTTATCGGTATTAACGTCCTGTTCTCCTAGACCACAACTGATAGAAAACCCGGTTTCAACGTTAAATACAACCGCTAGTACAATTAATTCAACTACTGAATCGACAACGGACTCCAAGAAAATAACCATTACTTATCCCAAAAACGATGTATATTGGCATGTCGGAGATACAGTTACAATCACATGGACCTCTGAAAATGTTTTTTGCAAGTAGGAATTCCCCACTTTTGCAAAATATTTTCCCCGGCACCGGTGGGGAAAATTAAGTTAACTTAAACTTATTTCACCTCCTTGTTGGCGTTTTCATGGGAACGCACTAT
>Ga0182011_10004197_pt1 | contig 11590 bp, 9 predicted proteins | sample 711E1DmetaG_FD_120481 | JGI IMG/M metagenome (GOLD analysis project Ga0182011, IMG submission 120481) | Permafrost microbial communities from Stordalen Mire, Sweden - 711E1D metaG | ecosystem: Environmental > Terrestrial > Soil > Wetlands > Permafrost | place: Sweden: Stordalen | collected... | reverse complement strand
TGGTGACGGCATCGCCTACAACCCAACCAGCATGGATCTCCTTGTCGCTGAAGAAGTGCATGGGGACCTGATCGAAGTCACAACAGGCGGAGTCCCGGTACGGTCGCTGCCGGATGTTCAGGTGCAAGGGATCACCTTCAGTCAATCGACGGGCACGTACTTCGGAGTCAATACCAACGATGAGCTCAGGGAGATCTCGACGGACGGCAAGGTCCTGCAGGTAATCGACCTGACACCGTACGGAATCACGCGGCCGGTGGGCGTGGCAACCGACGGGACGCATCTATTCGTCGCGGATGAGGGTGACAGCGCCAACACCGGTGGTCATATCTACGTCATCAACATTCCGCCAACGGCGGCGCCTGCGCCAACGGCGGCACCGACGACATCGTCGTTCGCCGGTTCGGTGCCTACGCCCGCCCAGATCACGCTCGATCCGGTCATCGTTGCCGAGAGCGCGGCCATCGCCGCCGGAGTTCTCATCTTCGTACCGTTCCCGGGCATCCTGTTCAATCGAACAATCGAGGAGAACTACGCCGAGATCTCCGAATGGGTTCGTCGCGCCAGACGACGTCTGGGCCGTCGCGGGCGGCTTGGGGCATTGCTGGGCTCCTTGCCGCCGTGGGCTCGTCGCAACCCGCGACCCTCACCGACGTCTACGCCTTCGGAACCGCCGCCTAGCGCGACAGATCCAGAGCCCGATCCGGGGACGCAAGGCAGTTTTTGGAGGTCGCCGCGCGGCATTGCCCTATTCCTGGCCGTGAGTACGCTCCTGTACGGCTTTCTGGACCCCACCTTTGGGCTCAACCTGAGGTCTCTGGCCACGCTCGCCGGTGTCGCCATCGGTCTCGCGGTGACGTTGCTCGCGTTCTGCCTCCCGAGAGCGCTCTCATACCGTTCGAAAGCCATTCCGTTCTCCATCTCGGCGCTGCCAGCCGCTCTTCCGGTCGGGATCGCCTGCGTTCTGCTGACCCGGCTGACCAACTTCCAACCCGGGTACCTGTACGGGCTCATCGTCGCGGTCGTCGTCGCGCGCGAGGTGAGCGTCGCGGTGGAAGGCAAGGCGATGGCAATGGCGGCGACCAGCACTTTTGTCGTGGCGGTCGTGGCCTGGTTCGGCCTTCTCTGGGCGGACGGGCTCGGAACTGCCGGAGAAGAGCCCGGGTTGCCCATCATCGCCCTGCAGACGGCGTTCGTGATGGCCGTGGTGGCGGGCGTGGAACTGACCGCCTTTGGGATGCTGCCCCTGCGTTTTCTTCCCGGCGAGAGGGTCTACCGCTGGAATCGCCGCGTCTGGGCTGCACTCATCGGTCTTGGGTTGTTCGGATTCGCGCACGTGCTCATGAATCCCAGAGACGGATATATGGCCGACTCCAGCAGGACTCCCTTGATCACCATCGTCGGCCTCCTGATCTTCTTTGGGCTGAGCTCGGTCCTCTTCTGGGCCTACTTCCGGTTGCGGACCCGGCCTGTGGCGCCCGCAGCCGGTTAGCGCGATCGGTCGGGCGTCGCGAAGCGGGCAAGCGGTTCTGTCTCCCCGTCGTCCGTCTGCGGGTCGAACCTGCCAGGCTGGCGGGCGTTGATGGAGCCCTTCCCTCGCGGCCGTACAATCGGCGCAGTTCAGAAGTCGGGCACGCGCAGGAGGAGGCCGTCATGGAGCCAGGCAAGGTCACCCAACCGACCGCGTCGGGCGGGGCGCCCGCAGACGGCGCGGCGCCAGCCGCCCCGGCGGCGGCAGCAGGCACGAAGGCCGCGGCCCACTCGAAGGTCGAAGACTACGATGCCGCGATCGCGAGGGTCGTGGAGTCGGCCCAGCGGTTGGGCGTCGAGCTCGACGAGCGCGAGGCGCGGGAATGGGTCGAGGCCATGGCCAACGAGGAGGCCGGCGGCGACCTCCTGATCGACGTCAACACCGGCGTCTACGGCCACCGCGTGTCGATGCTCGACTTCGCGCCGGGCGACCTGGCCCGATTCCGCGAGATGGGCAAGATCGTCGGCTTCGACGACCGCCCGCCCAACGTCCTGACGGCGCTGTCGATCTCCGGTTCCGCCGCCCAGAGCAAGATCAACACCTTCCCGGCCGACTGCGACTTCTTCGAGCGGATCAACATCAAGGCCGACACGCGCGAGGAGGCCTGCGCGATCCTGGGCGACATGATTCGCGAGAAGGCTCTCGCGACCGCCAGCGGGCCGGGCCACAAGTTGTGGGAGGTCAAGTTCGGCCAGCATCCGGTCGAGGCCAAGAAGGGCGGCAAGCCGGTCGGCGTGAAGTCGCCGATGTCATGGACGCCGGACGAGGTCCGAGCCGGCCAGATGGAGGTCGAGCTGCTCGACGGCAGCAAAGCCGTCTACACCTGGGCCGACGCGACCCGCGACCCCGGCTGGTGCAAGATCGACTGGGTCATCTCGGACTCGTCGCGCGGCAAGCTGGCCAACGCGAGCAACGTCCTCGACACGACGTGGGAGGCGCCGGACGGCAAGATCGTCCCGCTCGACGGCTTCCTGGACCCCTACTTCCAGGAGGTCTACCTCGACACCGAGTCGATCCCGATCTTCTCCAAGCTCGTGAAGGAGCTCTCGGCCGACACGGTCGATGACTACGTCGAGGCGCTCGAACACGAAGTCTGGAAGTACAGCGTCGAGCATCCCAGCTTCGGCAAGGTCGCGCGGCGCCTCTACAACGTCTTCCGGATGAACGGCCACTACGCCGAGGCGGCCTTCATCCGAGAGCTATTCGACGAGCCGATCACGGCGCTTTACCAGGTGGCGGCGCTGATCCAGACGCTCAACGATGCCGCCGGCTCGGGCGACGACTTCGACGCAGAGACGATGACCGAACAGGTCGACAAGCTGATCATGTCGGCCATCCAGGCGCTCGACGGGCCCGAGGAGGCCGAGATGGTCGGCCACCTGCTCAAGCTGCGCAACTCGATCCAGGCCCACGGCGCCGAGGCGGACCGCGCCGAGGACATGGACGACGTCCAGACCGCGGCCATGAAGGCGGTCAACGACTACTTCGAGCGGGCGTTGCGCTCGGTTCCCGAGATCGACGCCTACCTCAAGGAGATCGTCGCTCGCGCGCCATAGGGGCGGATGAGCAGCGACGACGGACACCGGCGCCGAAGCGAGGCGACTCCGACGCGGCGCCAACAAAGTTGGCGAAGCTAGGCGTCGCCGAGCGCAGGGGGTGGTGGCCGGCGACGCGTCGGGCGCAGGCGACAGATGAGCGGCAGATAAGCGCGCGATAAGCCGCGGATGAGCGGCCTCCGATAGCGTTCGCGACGAACCGCCGCGGAAGCTCAATCGGAGAAGAGGGATGGGTACGAGCGCGCCCTGGCGGACGCTTGAGGTGCCGGACGAAGGCGGGGACGCGGCGGTGCCGGGCCGGTCGAGACCCTCCGCGCCTCTGCTTATGCTCGCCGCCGCCGCGGTCCTGGTTCTGGGATCGCTCGCCGTAGCCGCCTTCGTCGAGTTGCGTTCCGGCGGGCAGGTCGACCTCATCTCGACGAACTCTGGCGCCGGCGGATCCGGGGCGCCGGCGTCGCCGTCGCTGCTCGTGGTCCAGGTTTCCGGCGCAGTGCTCCGGCCGGGTGTCTACTCGCTGCCGACCGGCTCGCGTGTCGAGGACGCCATCCGGGCGGCCGGCGGATACTCGACGGAAGTCGATCCGCGAGCGGCGGAGACAAAGCTCAACCTGGCGGCCAAGCTGCAGGACGCCCAGCTGGTCGTGGTTCCACGACGGGGCGACGCGGCGCCCGGGCCCTCGGGGGCCGCCACGACGACGACCCCGGGCGGCCCGCTCAACCTGAACACCGCCACGGCGGATCAGCTCGACATACTGCCGGGAATTGGGCCGGCAACCGCGGCCAAGATCATCGCGTCGCGCGAGGAGCTGCCGTTCGCGGCCGTAGACGATCTCGTCACGCGCAAGCTCGTCACCGCCTCCACCCTGGCCAAGTTCCGCGACAAGGTCACGGTCTAGAGAGCCGATGCTTCCGCGACCCGGCTGGCTTGCCATTGGAGTGATCGTCGCGGCCGCTTCCGCGTCGTACGCGCCGTTGAGCGGCGACTCGGCGGCGGCGACGGCCGTGGCAGCGGCCGCGGCCGCAACCCTGGGAGTGGCGTCGTGCCTGGCTCGAACCGCCGGCCGCCGGACGCTGAGTGCCTCGCTCATGGTGGCTTCGGTGGGGGCGTCGCTCGTGGCGGCGCGGCTGGCGATCGGCCTCGTCTTCGGCAGCGGCGCAGCACCGCCCGAATCCACCTCGCTGCCACCCGGCACCGGTCCGTGGCCGGCCACGGTCGAAAGCGCCCACACGTCATCCGGCCAACAGCTCGCCACGATCGCGCTGACGGGGCGACCGCTGCGGTGCTCGGCGCAGATGCCGGCCTACCCGAGACTGATCGGAGGAGACACGATCTCCTGGTCGGGCCGAATCCGCCCGCTGACCGAGAGCGGCTACGACCTGTTCCTCGCCGCCCAGGGGATCGACGCGAGCTGCGAGGCCACCGCACTGACGATCGTCGCCCACGACGAATCGCCGGCCGGCCGGCTCGAGTCGCTGCGGCAGTCCTCCGGCGACACGCTTCAACGGGTCCTGCCCGAGCCGGAAGGCGGGCTGGCGGCCGCGATCCTGATCGGCCTGCGCGACCGGGTGGATCGTGGTCTGGCGGCCGATTTCACGACGGCCGGGGTCAGCCACATCGTGGCCATCTCAGGTTGGAACATCGCCATCGTCGCCGCGGCGGTGGCCGCCCTCCTGCGCGGGCACTTCAGCCGGCGGCGGCGGGCGACAGTCACGATCGTGGCGATCGTGGCCTACACGCTCTTTGCCGGCGCGTCGGCATCGGTGGTCCGCGCCGCGGTCATGGCCGGGGTGGCGATGGCAGCCGTGGAAAGCGGGCGCGGGTCGAGGGTCATCGTGGGTCTTGCCTGGGCGGTGGCGATCATGGTGGTCGTGGCTCCGGCCACGGTCGCCGACGTGGGCTTCCAGCTCTCGGCCGCCGCCACGGCCGGGCTGGTCGCGTGGGCGACGCCGCTCACGGACTGGCTGGCGGTACGCTTCCCGCGGCTCCCGTCGGTTCTGTGCGCGAGCCTGGGCGTGTCGCTGGCGGCGCAGGCGGCGACGCTCCCCATCGCTTTGTTGACTTTCGGGCGGCTGGCCCTGATCGCGCCGGCGGCCAACCTGTTCGCCGTCCCGCTCGTCCCGCCGGCGATGGCATCGGGCGCCGTTGCCTTCGGGGCGGGCTGGCTCGCGACTCTGGGGGCGCCGAGCTGGGTCGGCGGCATCGTGGCCATGCCGGCAGCTCTGCTGCTGGCGGCACTCGTTGCGGTCGTGCGACTTGCCGCCGCCGTCCCGGGCGCCAACGAAACCCTACCCTTCCCGGCCAACGTGGCCGCGGCAGCCGCGGCGACGGGACTGCTTCTGCTCATGAACAGAGGGCTCTCGAAGAGCGGTGGGCCGAAGGGCCGCGAGCGCGCCGCGCCGGCGGCGGGCGGCAGGTCGACGACTCCGCGACTCCGACCGCGGTACCGCTGGGCTCTCGCGGGCGCCGCATTGCTCGTAGTCCTCGCCGGTTCCGTGGTCGCGGCGAGACCCGACGGCAGCGTCCACGTGATCGTCATGGACGTCGGCCAGGGTGACTCGATTCTGCTGGAAGGTGACCGCGGCGGGCGGATCCTCGTCGACGGCGGTCCGGACCCGAATGTTCTGATGGCGGACCTGGACGGGTACATACCGACGTGGGACCGGAGGCTCGACGCGATCGTCCTGACCCACCCGCACGACGACCATGTCGCCGGTCTGGTCGCCGTCGTCGAGCGATATCAAGTCGGGCGGGCCTTCGAGTCCGGCTGGTTCGTCGACACGGCCGCGTATCGAGCCTGGAAGGCGGCCCTCGCCGCGCGGGGCCTGACGCCCGAACGCCTTGCCACGGGCGAGACGCTGAGACTCGACGACGCCACGCTGCGGGTCTTGTGGCCCGACGACGGCACCGTCCGCCCGAACGACCTGGATCCAAACGCCACTTCGAACCGCCAGACCAACGACGCGTCGATCGTCCTGCTCGGCGAATACGAGGGCCGTCGATTCCTGCTCACCGGCGACGTCGAGGATGACGTCGACCCGATCCTGCTGAGCCGCGGACTGCCGACTCTCGACATGCTCAAGGTGGCCCACCACGGCAGCGCGACCGCTTCGTCGGACGTGCTTCTCGCGACCGTGGCGCCGGGCGTCGCCGTCGTTTCGGTCGGCGCCAACAACCCTTATGGCCATCCAAACGCGGCCACCATGGCCCGGCTGCGGGCCCATTCGCCGCACGTCTACCGAACCGACCAGAACGGCACCGTGGAAACGACGTTCGATCGCGGGGCCGTGACGGTGACCTCGTCGCGGGCAAACCGGGCCTCGGGCACGGTCTCGTTGCGGGCGGCGGGAGCCCCGCCACTCGGGCTCCTGTACGATGCCGTCGATGTCCGTCCCGAGCCGTCGAGAGAGCGCGGCCTTACTTCTTTCGCTCGAACCCCCGACCTGGCACCTGCGCCACTCACGGGCCGTCGCCGAGACGGCAGCCTGGCTGGCCCATCGGGCGGTTACGGTTGGTCGATCGGTCGATCGCCGCCTCGTCGAGGCGGCCGCGCTGCTGCATGACGTCGACAAGCTCGACCGGGTGAAGCCGCTCGTGAAGGGTCTCGCTCACGGCGAAGGCTCGGCCGCGTGGCTGGCGGGTCAGGGCTACCCGGAGCTTGGTCCGGCAATCGTCGGGCATCCGGTGACACGCCTGGCCCACGGAGCCTGGTTCGATCGCTGGTTCGCCGATGCTTCGGTCGAGGCGCTGGTCGTCGCCTACGCGGACAAGCGGGCCGGACAGCGCCTCGAGTCCATGGCGGAACGGTTCGCGTCGTGGGAACGCCGCTACCCACCGACCGAACGAGCCGCCCACCCACGCGGAACCTGGACGGCGGAGACTATGGTGGCCGTCCGGCTTCGCGCGGAGGCGCTCGAGCAGCGGATCTGCGAGCTGGCCGGCGTGACCCCGAGCCAGGTTCGACGTCTGACATGGACCGGCCGGGCCCTCGCCGCGGCTAGGGAAGGGCGTCGCTGATGCCCGCGACCGCGCCCCTCGGCTACTACTGGGGCGACGATTCGTATGGCGTCAACCACGCCCCCGATGCGCTGGCCGCTCGGCTGGCGGGCGATGGGCAGCCGCTGGATCGCGTGCGGCTGAGTGGCGCCACCACGTCCTCCGCGGAAATCGCCGAGAAGGTGGCGACGGCCACGCTCTTCGGCGGCGGCACGCTCGTGGTCGTGACCGAGCCGGCACCGCTCGTCGCCACCAAACCCCTGGCGGCGAGCCTGACCGAGGCCCTCGCCGCAGTGGCCCCGGGGAATGGCCTCGCCTTCCTGGATGCCGTCGACGGCACGGCCCGCCGCCCTGCCTCCCTCGAGACCCTGCGCAAGGCCGTGGCCGAAGCCGGCGGCGACGTGCGCCAGTTCGTGGCTCCCACTCGCGATCAGATGGCCCGCTGGATCGGCGACCGGGCCCGCGAACGTGACATCCGCATCGCCCCCGCCGCCGCCGCCCTGCTCGCGGAGCGCGTGGGGGCCAACGTCCGTGAACGCGACGTCGACCGACGCCGCCAGGGTGAGCTTGCGGTGGCCGAGCTGGAGAAGCTGGCCCTGTACCGCCTCGACGGCCAGATCGGCCCCGACGACGTCAAGGCACTCGTCGCCGATGCCGTCCCGGGATCCACATGGGCATTCCTCGATGCCGTGGGCATGCGGCACGCGGCGGAGGCGGCGGAGCTGGCGGACCGCCTCGAGGACGTGCCCGCTCCGCTTCTCATCACCCACCTCCACCGGCGCATCAGAGGGCTGATCGAAGTCGCCGATCTGCTGGCCGCCGGGACTCCGGCCCGCGAGCTGGTTCGCATCCTCAAGCTGAACCCCTACGTGGCCGAGAAGCTGGCCCAGCAAGCCCGGACATGGGCGCTGCCCGAGCTCGACGCGGCGCTGGCCGGACTCCTGGAACTCGACGCCACGCTCAAAGGCCACGCCGGCGGTGGAGATCTCCGCCGCCGCACCGCGGTCAGCCTCTGGATCGCCGAACGCGTCCGGCGGCCGAGCGAGCGCTAGGCTCCGGGGATCAGATCAGGCTCGCCCGACCAGCCGGCGACCGTCGACCCAGCCGCGCCAGCCGTTAACGGCCCGGACGAAGGCCCAATCGCCCGCGACGGCGTCGATCACGACACCGAGTCCGGCGCTCAGAGCGGCCTGAGGCGGGCGCGTCGGATCCGGGTAATCCCAGGCCTGGAGACCGCCGGCAGGCACGAAGTGCGTGGGCGACCATGCTATCGAGGCGAGCGGCGGAGTCGCGGGCGGTTGAGCGGCGGGCAGTTGAGCCTCGGGTAGCTGGGCCGCGGGCCACTGGGCGGCGGGCTGGGGTGAGGGCCCGGGCCCGGATGCAGGCGTCGATGCCGCCGGCTGCGTCGGTTGTGCGACGGCGGCGGCTGGTTGGGGGTCGGGCGCGACGGGAGCCGGCTCGGGTTCGGCGGCCGCGACCGGCTCGGGTTCGGCGGCCGCGACCGGCTCGGGTTCGGCGGCCGCGGCAGCAGCAGGTTTGGGTCGGGCGGCTGCGGCAGGTTTGGGTCGGGCGGCTGCGGCAGGTTTGGACTCGGGTTCGGCGGCAGGTTTGGGCTCGGGTTCGGCGGCGCCCTTGGGCTCCGGTTGGGCAGCTGCGGCAGGCTCGGGTTCGGCGACGGAATCCGTGCCTTCGTCGAGGTCGCCGCCACCGAGTTCGAGGATCGAACCGAGTCGCCCACGGACCGTATCGACGGTGGAAAGCGTCCTCGCGTCGCGTGGACCGATCACGTGCTCGACTCTCCCCATCAGATCCATGTCGCCTGATAGCCAGCTCCAGGCAACCGACGTCAGGTCCGGATCGTTGTGGAGCGCTTCGATGTAGGCGCGGGTCCGGCCCAATCGAGTGGGCGCCTCCTGCGCCACGCGGATCCAGGCCGCATGGCGTTCCTCGGCGCAGGAGCCGGCGAGTCGAATGGCCAACGACATGTAGTCCGGGTCCGGCTTGGGGAGTTCGCGGCGGATGAAGGCTCGTGCGAGCGGCTCCCAACCGGCCGCGCCCACGCCGACGTACCACGGAATATCGGCTGACTTCGCTGCCCGGGCATTCTCATCCACTGGCGCCATCGGCGATCCCCAAACTCGACCCGTAATGCTGTCGCTGGGCGACGAACCGCCGCCGCCTTTCCGCTTCTAATTGTCGCGCCCCAGAAGGCCCGCCGCGCGCCACCGACGCGGTCCTAGCCGGGACCGCCGGCCGGGTCACCGTCGGGCAACTCGGACGCCACGATCGGCACGTCGGACCTGGCCCGCAGATGGAAAGCCACGCCGTAGACCTCCCCCATCGGATCCTGGCGCGGCGCAGCCGTCATTCGCCAATCCTCGCCCAAGAGCTGGATCCACCGGGCGAGCGGCTTGCCCTTGACGAGGACCGCGTCCAGCAGCGCAAAGGCGCTGGGGGGCAGATCGACGAGACTCTCGCGCGCGGGCAAGCCGACCGCCACCGGCCCGAAGGCGGCGACGAAGGCCGGGTTGCCGTACACGACGAGGTGCCCTGGACCGCGGCAGAAGCCGGCCGGACGTCTGGCGGCGGAGCCGCCGTCTGGAATGGGGACCGATGCGGTCCGATCGAGATCGCTCACGGACCCGATTGTGCGCCGACCACGCAAGCACGCGGACAACCGGCGAACGACCTCAGTCGGCGCTTGACCAGGCCTGTTCCTGGACGACGAGGTCGCTCTCGATGGCGAAGACGCAGCGGCCCTGCCCGAGATCGAGCAGTTCGATCAGCTCGGGGTCGATGTAAAGCTGATGGCAGTCTTCACACAGGCCGCCCGGGATGCCGAAGCAGAGTCGCTCGCTTCGGTCTGGCAGTCGGAACGTGGTGTCGAAACGCGTGCTTACCAGGCGCCTTCCGCAGCGTGGGCAGCGTTCGCGGGCCCGAGTCATCGCATCCGACCTCAGACGTGGCGGCCATTCGACCGCTCCAATGTTGGAGATCCTATGCGCGGGCCTTCGCGGGGCATATGACTCACTCGTACCGCCTCAACGGTACTCGGGCGGTAGTCTCGATGGAGGGGTCCAGGGGTGGGATGCGTACTAATCCGAACGCAGCGTGCGTGCAGTCACCACCCCAGTGCGTCCTGTCACCACCGTCCGGAGAACCGCGTGGCCGCCCTCCTGATAGCCTTCCCCGGATGGATCGCCGTCGCATCGTTGGCATTGGGCTGGGAGCACTCGCGGGCGCCGCTTACGGCACCGGGCCGCTCTTCTTCAAGGCGTTCGTGTACCCCGCCGGCGTGGACTGGATCGCCATGCTGGTATGGCGCTTCGCCTTCGCCACTCTCGTCAGCTGGATCTGGATGCTCGCCCAGCCACGTGCGAGAGCTGCGCTGCGGGAGCTGGACCGTCGAACGGTCGGCCGGCTGCTCTTCACCGGCGCCTTCTTCATCGTCAACGCCAGCGTCTACTACGCCGCCATCGAGCGCATCGACATCTCGCTCGTGGCCCTGCTCATGAGTACCTACCCGGCCCTGGTCGCGGTGGTCTCGCTCCGACTCGGGTACAGGTTCGAGGGCAAGCTGGCGTGGGGATCGCTGGGCATCGTCCTCCTCGGGACGGTCCTGACCGTCGGCGGGATCAATTCCAACACCAACCAGGGCGGGATCATCCTGGCGCTGCTCTCCCCGGTCGCATATGCCGTGTACATCATGCTGACGGCCTGGATGGCCGGCGAACGGCCCGGACAGACCGCCGATATGCGATCCAAAGGCAAGGGCGCCGAAGTGCCGCCGGCCGTTGCCGGGGCGATCATGATGACCGGGACCTGGATCGCCACTCTGGTTGTCGGGGTGATCGCCAGCGAACCGCTACTGCCGACGCAGATCCCAGCGAACGCGTGGCCGGGCCTGATCGGGATCGGCATATTCGCGGCCGCGGTCGCGATCCAGGCGTTCTACGCGTCGGCCGCCAGAATCGGAGCCGCCCAGGCATCGCTGATGGCCACGGTCGAGCCGATCGTGGTGATCTTCCTGGGCATCACGTTCCTCAACGAAGCTTTCACGCCGATCCGGGTCGTTGGAGCGGCCGTAGTTCTGGCGGGGGTGCTGCTGGCCCAATTCGCCACTCCCTCTGAATCCCGGCCCGTCGTACTCGAGGAGCCATAGGCCGGTGCGCACCCGAAACAACCCGGTGCGCGCGCGAACCGCCCCAGGTCAAGTCCCACATTCCTCGCGGAAGCCGCTACGCTTCCGACCTACACTGCCGGCGTGTTGCACGGCCGCACGGAGTAACACCAGCCAATGGCAACTCTCTACGCCCAGGTCGAACGGCTCCGAACCGCCCGAGACAATCTGGTCCGAATGCGCAGCCGACTCGAGCTGAGCGCCCTGCCGCCCGACGACCTGCCGCGCCGCCGTGAATGGGTCGGGCGCGAAGTGATCGCTCACATCGACGAGATGCTCCCGTACTGGCTGGGCGAGATCGAGCGGGTCATCGCCGGGCCGGTCGAGCCC
>Ga0182011_10004196_pt1 | contig 11591 bp, 16 predicted proteins | sample 711E1DmetaG_FD_120481 | JGI IMG/M metagenome (GOLD analysis project Ga0182011, IMG submission 120481) | Permafrost microbial communities from Stordalen Mire, Sweden - 711E1D metaG | ecosystem: Environmental > Terrestrial > Soil > Wetlands > Permafrost | place: Sweden: Stordalen | collected... | reverse complement strand
CCTGTGCAACCGTAATCAACAAGGATCAAAAGCCCTGGGGGCGGATGTACAAGCCAACCTTGAAAGGAAATGTTTAAAGCTGCATGGATTTGGAATGCCAACCTGGTGGAATTACGGCAGAGCATTGGAAAATTTCGCACACAAACCGGTGGAGCATAGGAGGAAGGCATCCATCGGTGACCTGGTGCAAGCCATATCCAATAATAAAATCGTGATCGTGGCGTTGGCGTGGCAAACAACCCGGGAAATCCTGAGCGACATCCGGCACGCCACGGTGGGCCATTACATGGTGGCGGTGGGGTTCGACGAATTAAGAGAAATGCTTATCTGCTTGAATCCAGGACTGGAAGTGAAGGAAGGTACTTCCCACTTGTATTCGATGACTTTCCTGGAATTCAATTCTTTCTGGAATGAAAAGAGCAACCTGTTTGTCCAGGCAGGTTCCATGTGGATGATTTCCCCATGAAGAAATGAATTTTGAAAAAATGATTTTGAATCCCCCAATCGCGGAAAACTCTTATTTTGAAACAGCACTCAGCGCCTGTCGTCATTTGGGAAAGGCCCGGCATGCTTCCGAAACCATTCAGCCAGAATGGGCAGGGCCGGGAGAGAAACTGCTACTTGCAAGGTAAATTCCACAAGTTCTTCATTACCAGTAGTTACATGCCAGCCGTTGGCCTGTAAAAAAAGCGCGGCAGAAATGATACCAGTGCGTTTATTGCCGTCGATAAATGGATGATCATTGACCAGCGCATCCAGCAAGGCAGCGGCTTTCAAGAAAATGTCGGGATACAATTCCCGATTTTCAAATACTGCCAGCGGGCGGTTTGCCGCCCCCTTCAGCCTTTCCAGATCCAAAACTCCGTGACTACCGCCTGTTTCGTCAATCACGCGGGCGTGGATAAACAATATTTGTTCGGGGCTAAGGTATTTCATTTCCTGGCGAGGGATTGCAATGCCGGTCGATACTCGGCTATGAATTCGCTCACCTGACGGGCAAACTCTTGATCCAAACCAGCTGCCGCTATGGGTAATTCCACTGGCCGGATGATGATTTGACCATGCTCACGATCCAGTTCCACAGATACTTCTGATCCATCCCTCACACCCAGCGGGTCGGTTACATCCTTCGGCAACGAAACCACGGTACTATTACCGGTTCTAAAGACTTTTCGCAGCATAGAATACCTCCTCAAGCGTAAATACATTGTAAGTATACCATGCTCAGCCGATTAATTAGATTTATTCCGGTCAAGGGGAGATGGTGGGTTGCGAAGCGATGTTTTCGTTATTAATGAAGCATTGGATGCCCGCAACGATGCCGTCCGCGATCACGTTCGGGTGACTGGTCAGGATGTTATAGTCTTCATACAGGAATCCGGCTTCGATGATGGCGGCCGTTGTGGATGGGTCGATCTCATTAAAGGCATGGTACTGGGTCATGTCGGGCGTGACGCTGTCATGGTAAGGCAGGCCGGTAATCCGTCCATAACGGTCGCGAATGCAGGAAACCAGGCGACTGGACAGGTTGGGGTCGCGATTGGCAAGGGCGGCGGCAATTTTAAAACCGGTGGCCTGATCGTTGATGTATTGGCAGGAATCATTATGGATCGATAAAAGGACGGCAGCCTTGTAACCGGTCAAGCGTGGGTCAAACTCCTGCAGTAGATCCACTTGATAGTCATAGGCAGTTAATTTTTGTTGCACCAGGGTGGCGATGGCCAGGTTGACTTGCTGTTCGGTGGTGCCATTGTCGCAGACAGCGCCTGAGTCGTGGCCCCAGTGACCGGAAACGATTCCGATTCGAATCTGCGCGGGTGTCGACACCGGGATCACGGCTTCCTGCTGCGGGCTCGTAAACTGCGCCAACATGGCGTTGAAATTGGCATTCGAGAACAAGCTGGGTGAAAAGGCTGTGAAGAGGGTGGCCAAAAGGATGGCAACGGTGATGGCGGTTTGCAGTACCTGCCCGGTGCGAAGTTCTCTTTGGCGACGAGGCGGGGCGGGGGGTTTAAGAGTAGTCATATTTATCAATAATGAAGTGGATAATGGCTATTTGACATAGGGGCTGATCAACAGACCGAGAATATAGGTGGTGACGGCTTCTCCCAAGCCCACCAGGGTCATTTCCAGGCCGCTCTTCCAGGGGCTGAGCCCGGTGACGATCGTCTTGGCGGCGCCGATAAGAAAGTGAGCCAGTGTGCTGATCGCGAACGAAGCGATAATGGCCGGGTAGCCGCGTGTGAAGAAAAAGGGGATGATCGGGATGAATGCGCCCAGGGCGGTGGATAGGGTGGCCGAGACTGCCTCGAGCCAAGGATTGGAAAGGGCTTGGTCGGTAAAGCCCAATTCTTCGCTGGTCAAAGTCCGCAGGGCCTGCTCGGGTTGGGCCACCAGACGCATTGCCAAGGTATTGGCCTCCTCTTCTGGTACCCCCTTGAGCTGGTAAAACAGCGAAAGCTCTTCCATCTCCTCGTCCGGATGGGTCTCCAATTCGCGGCGTTCGCGGTTGATCTCGGCCTGGTTCACCTCCCGTTCGGCCTTGCTGGCCAGGTAGGCACCCGAGCCCATCGATAGGGCCGACGCCAGCATACCCGCCAACCCTGCCACCAATACAGCTGGACCACCGGCGGTGGCACCCGCCACACCCGAGACAATCCCGAAAACGGACCCCAAACCGTCGTTGGCCCCATAGATGGCCTGACCGATCCAGCCACCGCCGCGTTTATGCCACGACTCGCGGTGCAGGATCATGTCTAGGCGGCCTTGCGGGGTGGCGGTGGTTTCAGCCGTCGTGCCAGCCTTGTGCATCAAGCGGTTGTGGCCCTGCTCATCCTCCCGGACGGCCTGGATGGCTTCGCCGTCGGCCGGGTTGAGGGCCAGCTCCAGCAGGTCGGCGTACTGCTGCTCATCTTTCTCTTCGGCATTTTCGATCTGCTTGAGGGCATTATCCGTGCCGCTCTGCACCAGGATCCAGCGCCACAGGCGCTGGCGGATGGATTCCCGGTCATCGGGCAGGGGCGAGTTCAGTTCTTTCAGCCGGGTGGCCCAGCGGTCGGCATGGCTCTGTTCACTTTCGGCCAGTTTTAGCAATACTTTCCGGCGGGACGGATTTTTTTCATGACGGGCCAACTCCAGGTAAATGCGCAGCCCGGTCTGTTCTGCCAGCCAGGCACGCTGCAAGCCCCGGATGAATTCTTCTGATTGTGTGGGTGTCATGAATTTCTCCGTCGGTAATTATTAGACAAACCACTCTCTAAGCAGGAAATGATCAATTTTTTACCATGCAATGTTACCACCGATGGGTATTGTTTCCATTGAGATTTGCGGCGAAAAGCAGGGCAATCGGATTTGGTATGGTCGAATTATTTATTAGGCATGTCATTGCCTGCATTGAGCCGCAGGCACCCCACAAACTTCGGCCAAAATAAACTAATGAGACTTTATCTCAATATTGACAAGGGATGGAAATTGGATTAAACTCGCACACTATTGATACAAAGTACCAATAATAGAGCATGGTAAATGTACGGAGACATCAATGTTTTTGAAATCTTCTTTGCAATGTGCACTCGTTGGCGCAATCATGACCGCTTTCGGATTAAGCGGTTGCGGAGCAGCAGGAGCCAGCAGCCCTGCGAGTGGCGGATCGTCCGGCGTGCCGACGATTGCGGTTGTGGCAGCGGAGAATTTCTACGGTAACATTGTTCAGCAGCTGGGGGCCGGGCATGTTACGGTGGTCAGCATCCTCTCGGATCCAAATATAGATCCGCACGAATACGAATCCAGCGTCCAGAATGGGATTGCGGTCAGCAATGCGCAACTGGTGATCCAGAATGGGGATGATTATGACACCTGGATGGAAAAGCTGCTGGCAGCCTCCCCCAACCCGAAGCGGATCGTCCTGGTGGGGGCTGACCTGGCCAATCACAAACTGACCGACAACCCGCACGTCTGGGATGGAATAGACAACATCCAGACCATTGCTGCGGGAATCACGGCGGCATTGGAGAAAATCGACCCGGCTGACAAGCCTGCATTCCAGGCGGCAGCGACTTCATTCGATCAATCCCTGGTGCCAATCCAGCAAAAGCTAAATGAATTGAAGTCCAAGTATGCCGGCACGCCGGTTGGGTTGACGGAAACGATTTTCCTGTACCAGACCGGACCGATCGGCTTGAACGTTCTGACGCCCTTTGCTTACGAAAAAGCAATTGCGGAGGGGAACGATCCCCCAGCCGATGCGGTGGTAACCACCAACAGCCAGATCAACCTGCGCCTGGTCAAGATATTGATCTACAATGTGCAGACCGTCACCCCGCTGACCACCAACCTGCAGAACGCTGCCTTGAAAAACAATATACCGATTGTGCCGGTTTCAGAAACCATGCCACAAGGTAAGACATACCAGGGCTGGATGCTGGACCAGTTGAATGCACTCCAGAAGGCCCTGGGTGGTTAGCATGAATATGCAAAACCCGGTAATTTCCCTGGAAGCCATCGAGGTTAAATTAGGCGGGACGCCGATCCTGCAGGATGTGAGCTTGTCGATCGGACAAGGCGAGTTCATCGTTATCCTGGGGCCAAATGGAGCCGGCAAAACCACCCTGATCAAGCTGTTGCTTGGATTGGTGAAACCTTCGGCAGGGTCGGTGCGGGTATTGGGGCAGACGCCGCAGCGCGGGCTGCGCGAGATCGGGTATGTGCCGCAGCGACGGACGCTGGACGTCGAACTGGCATTACGGGCGCGTGACCTGGTCGGGTTTGGGCTGGATGGGCATCGCTGGGGGATCGGGCTGCCCAACCGCCGCAACAAGGAAAAGATCGACCTGGCTTTGCAGGAAGTGGACGCCCTGCACCTGGCGAATGCACCGGTCGGGCAGTTATCGGGCGGGGAGCAGCAACGCCTGCTGATCGCCCAGGCGCTCATTTCCAACCCGCGCCTGCTGCTACTGGATGAGCCGCTTGCCAACCTGGACCTGCCCCACCAGCAGGAAGTCGTTGCGCTGGTTGACAAAGTCTGCCGCGAGCGCGGGGTAACCGTCCTGCTGGTCACGCATGATATCAACCCTCTGCTTCAATTCACGGACCGGGTCATCTTTATGGCGAACAACCATACCGCCATCGGTACGGTAGGTGAAGTGATTACCAGCGATACGTTAAGCCGATTATATGGTTCGACGGTCGAGGTGATGTTGTCAAAAGGCCGATATTTTGTGGTGGGCGCAGAAGTTTGATGCCCCGTCTGCAATTCACATTTTTCGAATAGGTAAAGGAACAGAAGGTCCAGATGTTTGCCGTTTTTCAGTACCCGTTCATTCAGAACGCTTTCCTGGCCGGTTCACTGGTAGCCATTACGACAGGCATGCTGGGATACTTTCTGGTTACGCGCGGGCTTACTTTTGCCGGGCATGCCCTTTCAAATATCGGGTTTGCCGGTGCAGCCGGCGCGGTCCTGTTGGGCATAACGCCGGTGGTGGGTTTGCTGGTTTCGACCGTGGGGGCGGCGGTGGCCATCTCGGTGCTCGGACGGGAGATACGCGAACGAGATGTGGCCATCGGGGTAATCATGACCTTTACCCTGGGACTGGGTATCCTTTTCCTGTCGCTCTATCATGGCTATGCCGAACAGGCCTACAGCATCCTATTTGGGACCATCGTAGGCATCAGCCGGAGTGACGTTTGGGTAACGGCCTGGTTAAGCGCCGGATTAATGGCAGTACTGGCGCTGGTCGGACGGCCCCTGCTCTTCAGTTCCTTCGATCCGGAGTTGGCCGAAGCACGCGGGCTGCCGGTGCGGCTGCTGGGAAGCCTTTTTTTGGTCCTGGTGGCAGTAACCGTGTCGATTGCCATGCAGGTAATCGGGGTGCTGCTGGTGTTCGCTTTGCTGGTCGGCCCGCCGGCGACTGCCATCCGGTTGGTTCAGCGGCCAGCCAGCGCGATCGGGTTGTCAATTATTCTGGGGCTGGCTTACACCTGGCTGGGAATTATCCTGGCGGCCAATTCGACCTGGCCGGTCAGCTTTTACATTACCACGCTGGCTTTTGTCATCTACCTGCCGGTGCGATACCTGGCAAAATATCGGAATGATAAACGAGTCCAGAGTGAGAGTAACCGCCACTTGCAGGTTTCCGCAGGTTCCCTCGAAACAGAGGTCGTCACGAACGACAAACCATTTTCAGATCAATCCACGCCCATGAAGGGGCAGCGCCATGCTTGATTTATTCCAACACGATTTTGTCCGGAATGCTTTCCTGGCAGGAGGCGTGGTCGCCATCGTTTCAGGCCTGGTTGGATATTTTGTGGTACTACGCGGACAGGCCTTTGCATCCGAAGCCCTTTCCCACGTGGGATTTACGGGCGCTACCGCAGCAGCGCTGCTGGGGATCAGCTCGCTGGAGGGGATGCTTTTCTTTACGTTGCTGGCAGCCCTTGGGATGGGTCTGCTGGGAAAACGGCTGCGAAATCGGGACGTCGAGGTGGGAATGATTCTCACTTTTATGCTTGGCCTGGGCGTTCTTTTCCTAAGCATCCTCACCCAGAATGCAACGACGGCTGTAAATATTCTGTTCGGATCGATCCTAAGCGTCACACAGACCGACGTACTGGTCACCATCGGGGCCGGCCTGGCAACCATCATTCTGCTGGCCTGCATGTTCCGCCCATTACTTTTCGCTTCCTTTGATCCGGAAATTGCCGAGGCACGCGGTGTGCCGTCCCAGGGATTATCGGTATTATTTTTACTTCTTCTGGCAATCAGTGTGTCGGAAGCCATGAAGGTGGTGGGGGTGCTGTTGGTGTTTGCCCTGCTGGTGGTACCGGCGGCGGCAGCCGAGCACCTGGCGCACCGGCCATTCTCGGCCATAATCCTGTCAATTTCGATCAGCCTGGTTTCCTGCTGGGGAGGCCTGGTCCTGGCCTTCGTAGGGCATTGGCCGGCCAGTTTTTATATCGTCAGCCTGACCTCCTTTTTTTATTTTGTCTCGCTAGGTCTTCGGGCCATACTCTTTCCGCGCCGTTACAAGGAACCCGCCCACCCGAGCCGGGAAGTATTTCCTGAGGTGCCCAATCCCGGTTGAGCGATTAACGCCCAGCCTGGACCTGTGTGGATTTTCGAAGAAATCTATTCTGGTGAGACGATTGAATGGAATGGAATTATCCGAAAATTGTAGAAGAAGCGCATTTTTCTTTTTGGGATTGCAGCGATTTGCACCTGATTAAAGTTAAGTGTTTTTGGAAAACCGTTAAATATGAAACCTGAAATTAATTCTACAAGCATATCTGAAAAAATCCGGGCTGCGTTCGAAGAAAAAGGACGGAGAAAAACGCAACCCAGGGACCGGATTGCCACCCGGCTGGCTGAATTGGCCGCCAGCGGCCAGGATTTCAGCGTGGAGGAACTCTGGCACGACCTGCAATCGGTCGAGGCGGGCCTGGGTCGTGCGACTGTATTCCGGGCGGTCGAAATGCTGGTTACCATGGGGTTATTAAACCGGATCGAATTCTCCGATGGAAGCCATACCTACCGGGCTTGCAGGGACGTACACCATCACCATCTCACATGCAGAAAATGCCATCGTGTGGTGGATGTGGATATTTGTATCCCGGATGACCAATTGGTTGCAATCGGGTACCAAACCGACTTCGATATCGAAGGACATTCCCTGGTTTTGTTTGGGCTTTGCCCGGATTGCCGGAAATAAGAGGGAGAGAAGAAACACCTAATTCAATGTGAATGGGATTCTTCGCTCGTTACCGGTCCAAGGTACGGACGAATGGCTCCCAGGTGCTCGCTATATAAGGCAAATAAAGTCGCGATCAGGGTCGATACCGGAACCGCTGCCACCAACCCCCGCGAGCCAACCAATGTACGGACGATTTCTTCCTCGACCGAGGCGACACTGATCAGATCAGCATAGTTTCCAAAATTTCCAATTGCCTCATTCGCTCCGGCGACTCCCAAAAAACCATTCCTTGTTTAACGAACAGCCCGGGATTATACTATTGTGGTCAATCTTTTGAGGTAATTCTGGAGGTTGAAAATGTGTATGTTTTGTGCTGGAGTTCCGCTCGCGGCGGCGACAGGGACATCCCTGGATAACAAACAACGCAAGCAGGCCCGTACGCAGGGGACCACATTGAAACACCTGCGCCCGTACAAGTGGTTAACTATAATTGTGATCTTTCTATTGGTGGTTGGATCGGTAATCGTTCACACACGCTACGGCTGGTTCTGGATCTAAAATTATTTCCAACCAAAGGGGGTGTGTTATTTTCATCAGGGCTTTTGCCCACAAATTTGCAACACTTTCAAGACGCGCAGAGTGACCCATTTATTGGGTTGCTTTTTTGATCCAAAATCAACCCAGGTTTTGCCGGTGTAATCGTATTCCAGCGCCCAACGGCCCTGTTCATCCTGTTTTTGGCGCACCAGCTCGAGGGCGTGCGCCAGGCGCGGGTCGGTCCCAAAGCCCAACGCTACCAGGGCTTCCAACACCTGCAGGAGGTCGGTGATATAGAAGACCGGGAAGCCGAATTTCCACCAGTTAACGCTGGGTTTGGCGGCGTTGCGGGTGGGGTAATCCGCCCGGGCCGGATCCCGGCTGAGCAGAAAATCGACTCCCTGACGGATAGCGCGTTCCATCAGCGGCGTGTGCTGGTCAGCCGGCCAGCGCGAAAAGGCCAGCAGGACCTTGGCAGCCCCCCAGGCGCAAGGCAACCCCCCGTTGTAGCCGCAGGCAAAGCCAGGCCCGCATTTGGCCGAGAAATAGCGCAGCGGGGCCTGCCGTTCTTCGGCGGGGGCGAGGCCTTCGCCGGTGACCGTGCGTGCCATCCATTCGTAGGCCAGCGCGAGGCGCGGGTCGTCGCATCCCAGCATGACCAGCGCGGCGCAGAGATTGCCCTGGAGACAGTCGATGGTAGCGGAGGGGGTGCCGTTCATACTGAACTGGCCGGTCTTGGTAAGGGCGGTTTTCAGCAAGTAATCGCAGGCTTGCGATATGCGCATATCCATGGTGATTGAAGCACCCAGCTGCGCCAGCGTGATGAGCGACCAACCGGTGGAGTAATACTTGGGGTTGTAGCCGGCTCCGGGTCTGGCCCAATAGCCATCCGGGTTCATCTTATCCAGGATGGCGGCGATGGGGCCTTGCTTATGGGCGGCCTGCTGAACTGCAAGCAAGTCAGGGTCGTCTACGGGCGGGTCAAGCAGCTCGCGCATGGCCAGGTAACGAACACCGGGGTCCTGTGGTTCGAGCAGCCAGGAGAGGGGATCAGCCATTACTCACTCCGTTCCTAATTCTTCCACTTTTTCCGGTTGGATCTATCCTCAGCTTTCTTCAGGTTTTCGGCCAGCCGGAATTTTACAATTTTGCTGATGAGGTCCACAGGCAAGGGCTTGTTTAAAGGAAATCTTACAGAACCTTTGGAGGTACCATAACCGGATAATTCCTTTTTGAACGCCTGGATCCCGGAGGAGGTGGGATAAAAACCAATATGATCTTTCCAGCCGGCAAAATAGACCAGGATGCCTTTTTGGGCGAAGGCCGGCATTTGATAGCTGATCTTTTCTTCTGCATCCGGAGCAGCAGCTTTTACGGTTGCCCGCAATTTTTGCATGATTTTCTGGGTTTTTTCAGGGTATAACATTATATACTCATCAATTGAATTGGGACCAGCTTTTTTTTCCATAAAACTCCTTTTGATTCAGGTCTTATTCAGGATTTCAACATCCATAAGAATTTACTTGATGACCGAATAACAATAGCTATCGCGAGGTTCGGGACTGATATTTGGATGAAGGATATACCTTCGCAAAATGCCTTCTTTTTGCATGCCGGCTTTTTCCAGCACGTGCGCAGAGGCGAGATTTTCGACATCACAGGTAGCCCAGACCCGATAGATAGCATTCTGCATCAGCGCCCATCCGACCACAGACTTTGTTATTTCCGTGGCATAGCCATTGCCCCAATACTCAGGCGCAATTCCGTATCCCAGGTCTGCACGAAATTTATCGATGCGGAGCTCAATTATTCCAGCCAGCTCAAGATCGTTCTTGCGAACAACAATCCAGGGGAAAGCAGATCCGTCCTGCCAACAATTAATACAACGATTAAGAAAATCCCGAGTAATATCGATGTTTTCGTGGGGACGCAAAACTAGATATTTTACAAATTCCCGGTTTAGGGCGCATTTCCGGAAGAACGCTTCTGTATCTTCCAATACTGGCCGACGAAGAAGAAGACGAGGCGTTTCCAATATTTCAGGCGGTTTTAGCATAGTTGAAATTCTCGCTTCTGCAAGTTTGGAAAAAAGCTAACCAACGATTTGGTTTCGACAGAATTGAAATTTAGCAAACATGTGTTTTTTTAGCCTGTTCCGGAGGCCATTCAGGTCCAATGGACAGCTTCGCTGGCGCTGCAAGCCAAAGCAGTTTTATCAGATCTTTCAGATATATGCTTACTCAATTATCACACATTTCCTGCAAAACAGGTTCAATGGCATTGGTGGAGGTCCTTTCCTCCACACCCCGTTTTCCTTTAGAATGGGATGCAGCATTGGTTGGAAGAATAATTAACCCTTCAAGAATGGAACGGCAGCTGCAACAGCACTTCAAGAGCGCAGCACTTTTCTGATTGTTTTGCCGGCAAACGACCTAAGCCAAACGACTGGAAATCGTACTTTTTTAACCTCCCCATAAAAATAGGTGCCAGGCATGGATTTTTTATTTGAAGAGACAACCGGAAAGAGAAAGACGCGGCGGGGACGGGGTAGCCGGGTTTTATTAATTATTCTGCTGGTGTTGATGCTGGCGGGCGGCGGTTATTGGATTTGGTCGTTCCTGACGAATTACCGTCCCCTGATCAGCTCGATCCCGCTGGTGCAACCGGGCGGACAGGTAACGGTTAACGGTGCGCGCTTCGGCACGCAGGCGCTAGGCGCCAACCTGGTCAAGCCGGACGGCTCGACGGTGGCCTTGCAGGTGGTCTCCTGGTCACCCGGGCGGATCGTGGTGAATTTACCAGATCAGATCAGCGCCGGGTCCATTGCAATCACGGCGCAGACCTTCCTGGGCAAACGCACATCCCTACCGCGCGGGTTCGTAATCCAATCGGCCGGGCTGCCTTCCCAACCGAACGGTTATGAAACGCCTGTGCAGGCTGACTCGCCCTGGCCGACCTTCCGGCGGGACGAGCACAATACCGGAGCAAGCCTGCTCCCGGCCGTCTATGCGGGCGACAAGCCCTGGTTTTTCCAAACCGGCAAGGGACTGTTTGTGACGCCGGTCATCGATGGAAAAGGTACCATCTACATCGGTTCGGCGGACCACTATTTCAACGCGATCAATCCGGATGGTTACCTGAAATGGAAATACCAGACCGGAGAAATCATCGACTCAGCCGCGGCACTGACGGATCCCGACCCGCTCAGCGGTGCAGATACGATCACCTTCATTTCCGGCGACGGGAAGATGTACCGTTTCCGCACGGACGACGTGCCGATGTAGCAGCGGCAGCTATGGGTCTATGAAGCCCAGCTGCGCCCAGGGATCAGCTACAACCGCTGGTTCGAGGGCAACGTGGCTGTCGGTT
>Ga0182011_10004195_pt1 | contig 11594 bp, 10 predicted proteins | sample 711E1DmetaG_FD_120481 | JGI IMG/M metagenome (GOLD analysis project Ga0182011, IMG submission 120481) | Permafrost microbial communities from Stordalen Mire, Sweden - 711E1D metaG | ecosystem: Environmental > Terrestrial > Soil > Wetlands > Permafrost | place: Sweden: Stordalen | collected... | reverse complement strand
GTTGCCAGAAGGGTGCAAGTTAGGAATGTTCTTGAATCGCATGGAGACAGAATTAAATGCCAGAAAAAGAATGTAAATATCAGGAGGGAGTATATAAAGTCCAAACATTCAGGACTACACATATTCTATCTTATCTGTCAAATTTGATATATTATTAGTGATTGCCTTTGTCTTGATCTTCTTACGCCATTTTTTCTCGCTCCTCATTCAATGCTGACAAAACCTGCCGGGAGACTTCATCATCCTTGCCAATGAGGGCAATATCCAGAGATTCCAATGCGCAGTCGATCATATCTCTGGTGTCCGCAAGGTCCATACCGCTGCTTTCTGATTCGATTCCCCTACGGAAGAGTGCATCGACTTCATTGGGAGGTAGACCGAGCGCAGTCGCTGCGGAAATGGCATGCCCAAACATCTCCATCTCGATGTAATACTGCAGGCCTTCCCGGTATAGATTCTCCGATTCGCCATCTCTCGTCGCGTTCTTGGCGATCATTGCTGCCCAGAGGTAGTCTCCTGCGTCTTTCAGGATCTGGATTGCCCTATCTATCATCCCTTTGTCTCTGGCTAAAACGACGGCATATTCTATTTCACCCTTCTGGGCGAGCAGCTCCACGCCTTCCAGAGCGAGCTCATCAGGCAGATCGTTTCGGTTCGCTAGCAAATAGGATACCTTTTGATCGAAGGTCATTCTCTCAAATTCTTCCTTCAAACTTGTATTCCCCTGAGAAAAATAGAAATTCGCATACCAAATAAGGCTTTGGTCGTCATCGGCCTAAATTATCCGCATTTTTCTTTTCTCCGTACATCCGCACCACTCATCCTCCACTCATCCACCGCACATCCACACTCATCCTCCACCACGCTTCCTTCCTCTTTTCTTCTTTCCCCCACTTTTGCTGGCAGCATAATTACTTCCATCGAGGAATCCAATTTAGCCTAATTCCAATTCATTAAATGAATATTATTGTATAAATGTAAATCAAATGAACTCTAGCGCAGCTGGTATCTTAAAGAAAATTATGAGAAGTTAGTTAGTACGCATATCGAATCTGGCGGTAAATCATGATAAAATAATCATCCATCCAGGTCCAGCCTGAATAGTCTAATCTAAAAAAAGATATATAGATGTACTTACTATTCCTAAGATATCAAGCCAATCTCAATGCGGGGGCCAAATAAAGGAGCAGGAATTAACTGCATGCATAATGATATTCCATGAGACTTGATTTAGATCCTCTTCGAATCTATGACCGTCGCGGCACAAGCGATTCGATATGGTAGATAATTGGATATCTAGATTAAAGGAACAAATTCATTAAAAAGTGATAAAGATGGGGATATCTGCACAGATAATCAATGCTTTTCGGGTTAGCAGCTTAAGTCCATATTTGAAAGAGGCAGGACAAGCTGACAAGATCAAACAGATTCCGTCTTTCTTCCATATGGGAGCGTCAGATACGGCTCGAAAAGGGGATTCGAGGCTACTGGGCTACTCTTTTATTGCTGCAATAGCCATCTATGCGATTTATCTATTCATAGGATATATCTTGAGAAATGACCCTAAAGCCATCATATTTTACACGGATTGGATTGCTTTTCCCATAAACGTATTGATGACTTTTTGCATGTTCTATGCCGCGCGCTTATCATTAAGTGTGAGCCGGAAGGTCTTCCTCGCCTGGTTTATGATGGCCCTGGGTGAGCTTTGCTTCACTCTGGGAAATGCCTTTTGGGCCTATATTGAGACGGTTCAGAATCTGGATCCTCTTGTATCCCTGGCTGATATTCCCAATCTTTTGTTCTATCCCTTCTTCGTGATAGGCCTTCTTCTCCTGCCATCGGCACTTCGCACAAGGCGAGACAGAATCAAGATGGCGCTGGATACGAGCGTCATAATCATAACATCGGCCCTCTTTTTCTGGCTGCTTGTTATAGGGCCTACCATTGATCAAAATATCACAGCTGACGGCCTGGCAGTAGCGCTCTCGCTTGTCTATCCGGTTTTGGATCTGATACTGCTTTTTTTCGCGGCTCATTTGCTCTTCCGGAAGATGGATCTTCCTGGACACGAGGCACTCATGCTCCTGGTCCTTAGTTGTTGTATCTTTATTGCTACGGAAACTGCTTTCTTACGCCAGAATCTGGACGGAACCTATGTAGCCGGTGGATTCGTCGATAGCGGCTACATAGCAGTTTATCTTTTCATGAGTCTGGCAGCTATGGCCCAGATAGTGGCTGTGAAGAGTGGCGCCTTTAACTCGGATCATCACTACGAGGTGAGATATGATCAGAATGCCTGGCCCTCATATTTGCCCTATCTGTGTGTGGTGGCAGCTTTTATTATGCTCATCTGGAGCCGCGATCATGAAATTGCCTTATCCTTTACCGCCCTTTCTGCGAGTGTAGGAATAATTGTAGGCCTTGTAATTGTCCGGCAGGTCCTCGTATTGAAGGAGAATGCAGAGCTCTACGGTGGTGCACAGCAGGAGATAATGGAACGAAAGAGGGCAGAGCAAGAGATCATACGCCTCAATGAGGGTTTGGAAGAGAGAGTCAGGCTTCGCACCTTTGAACTCGAAGCTGCCAATAAGGACCTTAAAATAGCCAAGGAGAGTGCGGAAGCGTTCACGAAAGCAAAATCGAAATTCCTGGCCAATATGAGCCACGAGATTCGCACACCCATGAACGCAGTCATAGGCATGACAGGCCTGCTCCTGGGGACCGATCTCAAGCCGGAGCAACGCGACTTTCTGGAGACAATCCAAAATAGCGGAAATGCATTATTATCCATCATTAATGACATCCTGGACTATTCCAAGATCGACGGAGGCAAACTGGATCTGGAACGCCATTCCTTCGATCTATGCGCCTGCATTGAGGACTCTCTGGATCTGGTGGCAGCAAAAGCTACCGAGAAGGGGCTGGAACTGACCTATTTCCTGGAAGATGGTTTTCCGGAAAAGGTCGAAGGAGATGTAACCCGTCTGCATCAGGTTCTGGTTAATCTCCTGGGAAATGCAGTGAAGTTCACAGAGATGGGTGAGGTGACACTGTTAGCCGGATCTAAGCCAGCTGGAGACGGAAAAATCGAACTTCATTTCGCGGTTAAGGATACCGGGATAGGCATATCCAAAGAGGATCAGGGCAAGCTCTTCCAGTCCTTCACTCAGGTGGATTCCTCCATCACCCGGAACTATGGCGGCACGGGCCTGGGTCTCGCCATAAGCTGGAAGCTGGTGGAGCTGATGGGCGGAAAGATCTGGACCGAGAGCGAGGAAGGAAAAGGTAGCACATTTCACTTCACCATAGTGGCAGAGTCGCCCAGCTTCAAAGTGAAAGCAGTCCATTCAAGGCTGGCAGGGAAGAGGGTTCTCGTAATAAATAACAGCAATTCCGTTCGAAAGATGCTGCTAGCTGCGGCTCGATCCATGGAGGTTGTCGCGAGCGAGGCCTCCAGCCTGCAGGAAGCGAGAAAGTTGCTGGCACGGGAATCTTTTGATTTTGTGATTCTGGATGTCGTGATGCAAGATACGGCTGGCCTGGATGCAGACGGCCTCTATATGAGCGATCATGATCTCCTCCGGGAGATCAAGAGCGGCAAATATGGAGGGCCTCGAGTACTGTTCCTCGCGCCCGTGGGCTATCGTTCCTCCTCAAAGATGCAGGCTGACGGTTGGCTGACAAAACCGGTCCGGACTCTTATGCTTCACAACCGTCTCATGGAACTACTATCTAACGATGTGATGGAGAATACGAAGGCCAAGAATGCTACGCCGAATGCTGCGGATAAGAAACAGCTTCCGCTTCGCATTCTGATGGCGGAAGACAACCTGGTTAACCAAAAAGTGGCCATGAGCATGCTTAAGCGTCTGGGATACAAAGCGGATGTGGCAAACAACGGATTGGAAGTTTTGCAGGCCCTGCATGAGAAGTCATATGATGTGGTTTTAATGGATATTCAAATGCCAGAGATGGATGGACTGGAGGCAACGCGCCGCATTCGGGACTCCGGATTGAATACTCGTATTATCGCCATGACCGCCCATGCCCTGGAAGGAGATAAAGCTGAGTGCTTGCAGGCTGGCATGAATGAGTACATTACAAAACCGATCAATATTGAAGAGTTACGTAAAGCCCTGGAGGTTTGTGGAGAGATCTGTGCGATTGCCGGATAGGCGTCGGGTTCCAAAATTTGTATTGCAGAAAATTTTGAGGTGAAGTAGGCGAGTTTTCCGGCGGCCTGCAGCTTTGCGATCCTTGCGGACTTTCAACTCCTGAACTGATCGTCAGTGGTTGCTGGCAGGATTTAGCAGGTCTCTATTTGCGTCCTGGTCTGCCTTAAGTTCAACACACACTGCGGCCGCTTGCCCTCCGGCACCCAGGAGGCAAGACATTGAGGGATTTTCCAGGGGTCAAGTTAGATCATCTATGATGCGAGTAGATCAATGAAGCAAGTCACAGCGTTTCCTTGCATACAGGGACGAATACTATTTTCTCGTTATCCTGGTTTTTCTCTTGAGTCGTCGAATCTCCCTCTATGTTTCCAATGCCATCTTCCTTTCTAGAGACGTTCTTTTCGTTACTTGGATATATGGTTTCAGAATTTATCTGCCAGAATACTAGATAGAGCCGATATGACTTTTCAAATAGCGATTTTGCTTCCTCTTTTTTACCTTCTCCAAGGAGCTTTGTTCCAGTTTCCATGAATCTCATGCAGGCCGTAAGCAGGTGCTTGCTGATGCACCAAACTTCACCCTCGGACTCCTTGATGATTTTCTTGAGGAGTTCTATTCTCATTTTTCTAACTTCTATTAATAGATCAAAATATTCATCTTTGCCGGTCTCTTCTGCTGTAAAGAACAGGTGTTCTTCCAAGTTAATGAGGTTCATTACACCGATGCTCAAGTCCGCATCGGTGGATAGATCCATCTCCCTTTGCTTCGTCACCTTTTCTACTTTGTCAACTAAATTGTTCACATCTAATTCAGTAACCATCAAGTCCACCTTCCGTTAACAATTTTTAGTGTGAATAATAATGATGCGATTAGTATAAATAACCTTTGGCAATTGCTCTTTACTTATCATGATAGGACTACCTGGTGGTTAGGTTTTTTTGCGAAAAACGCATCTCAAAAAAAAGGGTATTAAACTTAATTTATATGTGCCAGGTTGCTGCGGTTGCTACCCATACATCGTCCGCATCTGGATGCCCGCCATAGCCCTTCTCAAAGTAGCTCTCTGGGAGGTATCCAATTCCATGATCGCCCCATCCTGGTCCCCAGGAGTTTTGTACAATGAGGAGCTTTTTGGCGAGATCATATCCAATTATGGGGAGCGCGTGACCGCCTACCGGTTTCTCCAGGCCCAAAGGAGCAGCAGGAATCAGGCCATCTGGTCCTACGTCGAAAATGCTTTTGTAAACATTAGTTCCGAACTCAACTGCGTAGCCAGCTGCAAGAACTCGATGTATTCCGTCGAGAACATCCGACGGGGCCATTCCTGGCTTGTCGATGCGTGCATAGGCTGTGGCCCTGCGTGTGAGTCCATCTTTTACGCCCGCTCTTGATGGTGCTTTCTTAAAGTTCTTGATCACATATGGGTCGATGGATTCCTTTGGCACGCCTTCCTTGATGAAGGTAGCCATTGTGTCTGCGATAGTCGCTCCCGCATCCTGAAAGATCGTGCCCTCCTTTGATCTTGTATTCCAGTAGACATCAAGACGACTGCCTGTGAAGTCGGTTTGCTTGCCAATTTTGGCATATAGGATCCTAGCTAGAATATCCAACGCATTAGCTGTGCAGCTTCCTAGATGGCCTTGGTCCATTACAGGGAGTGCTGATTTCCGCAGATCTACTTTTGGAGGTAGAGCCTCAGGGACTTGTGCCATCATGGTTTTGAACGCCGGGTGGTCTAGATCGTAATCTCTCTCATCTCTCCTGGATGGAACGTAACCCAGGTAGTAATATCTAGGAGTGTCTGGCATATTCATCACCTTCGATACGCAATAAGTTTGTAATGATATTCAGAATATTTAAAGTATTCGTACCTGTATTACTTAATAATCTTCCCTATCTCTTTAGCCTATTTGTTGCTGTTTTATAGGGGCTAATATAGTAGTCGTAATTGTCTGGAGAATGAATTAGCTCTGTAGAGAAGGGCATTAAATAGATGTGCTTGGGGCCATATAGGTATCTTCCATGCTCTCGAAAACCGGTACCAACTCCCCTATTGCAGTGTGCCAGATGATCCTTATTAGCTCTATAGCATGCCCTCTGACATGAGCCTCCCCCAAGAATGTGGCCTTATAGGCTATCCGAAGTAAAATACGTAGGAAGCTAAAAAAAGACTTCGGAATGAACTTATGCAAGAATCAAACAGCGCACCCCGCTGCGAGCGACGGGGCATGTTCGCGCCGTTTGTAATTAGACGAATTCCAGCAAACTCATCTGCTTATAGTCTTCCTCTCCTCAGAGGTTCCCTGTTTTTCAACATAATTACGAATTATATCCGCCATCACACATCACCTACTGTTCCGATGTAGTCTCCGTAACTCCAAAATTCGCCTCCCTAAAGCAGTTTCCTTACTTAGGGGAATTTCCTGAAAAAACTCTCTTGCCGTTATGCTCTTTACTATTTGCATCGCTTTTGAAGGCGAATGCCTTGGAGCAGCTCTAACAAAAATATGGACATGATCTCCATCAGACCCTATTGCATCAAAATCGAACCAATATCTTTCACCGATCTCTGAACAAATTGGATTTGATATAATTAATGCGATCAATATCTCGCAGCAACTTTCTTCTGTATTTTATGTTGAAAACCATGTGATATCGAATTTTGTAGACACAATGGCTTGCATTTCCTACCTCAATCATCTATATGCAGGATATGCTATCTTCCTTAAGTCGGTTTCCTGACCAATCCAACCGCAACAAGCTGCGGGGTATTCAATTTAAAATAAAACCAAATATGGTGGCAGATCCAATATCCAATATTGGTAATATTATGTTGATTAAGCTATTAATTTTAACACGACCGATAAATTTTGAAATCGAAACCTATCTCTCACTTTTTCTGGAAATAGATCTTATCTTTAAAAATTGATGAATGCAATACTAACAATATTACAAAAATAATTAATTTTAAATCAAACAAAAATTTTGCAAATTAAATAAATAGCTATATAATTTTAATTTCTAATATGTACTAAAAAAATTTTAAAAATAATTATTAAAAATAATTTTCCTACATAATTATTATAATATTAAATAATCTATTAATTAATAAAATATAATTTTATCATTTAGTATATGTTTCTTAAATTTGGCCATTTAAATCCGACCTCTCAAGTTGCGGCAGAAAATGCCGGCGCAAAGCTTTGATACTATAAACTATGAGTATGGATATCGTCCTGACTTGAACAACCATGATTTTGCCAACAGGCATATTCCATATACTATGTGAATATGCCCTACTCCGCGCCCATCCCCCTCCTTCGCGACATAGAAACTAGGCTCCTCGAAAGAAGAAGGTCTTATGTTCCATCCATTCATATAAACTAGCGGAATAAGCGGCAAATCCCTGAAAAATCCAAATAATTTTATAAATACTAAATCTCTTCCTAACATATAGGATTTCTAGGTCCAATTATAATTTATAAAAATATGCTTCTAATAATCACAATCTCTCAAATAGGTTTATTTATAAAATTATAAACTATATTATGCTGTTGTTTAAAATTAAGAACTTTGTTCTATAATCTTATTTATTTATAATTTCGTTAAATCAATTATGTTTAGATAGAATCATAAAATATATTATTAAAATTTAGATTATATATTATTTTATAATTTAATATTCTAGTAAAATTTCAGTTATATATAGGTTATATTATTTAGATTATCAAATCGAAATTTGTATATAAAAAATTTTAAATCGTTTATTATTCATAATATATATCCTTTCATTCAAAAAGTTAAGGTTCATTGAAATCTTATGGTATGTTATAATAATTATTTAAATTATAGATTAATTACATCAATATTTTAATATTCAGCATGACGCTAATTCGATCTTTGCGGCATGAAGTAATTGGACTCTGCCGGACCCAATTCGTGCAATTATAATTCGGGATTATGCGTCCAGTTCAACCCGAATCACCTGAAACTAAGGCCCGTTTCCAGAAATCCTTATATCGATCTGTCGCAGCCTAAGGAGCTAATAATTATATCGAGCTCTATGAAGAAAATACTGGAAGATCTCCGGGAAATCGCAGGCGACAGGGTATCCGCCTCGCTAGCAGAGCGATATTGCTATTCCTGCGATGCATCACAGATCGTCGGCCTGCCCGATTTTGTTGTTCGGCCAGAGAACACTAGCCAGGTCTCCCAATTGATCCGCCTATGCAGCGAACGCCAAATTCCCGTCATAGCACGGGGGGCCGGCACCGGCCTCGCAGGGGGTGCATCCCCCGTCTTGGGGGGCATTGTCCTGGACATGTCGGGCATGAACCGCATATTGGAGGTCGATATCGAAAACCAGCAGGTTATAGTAGAGCCGGGCGTGGTGCATGAGAAGCTCAATTTGGCTCTCAAGCAATATGGATTTTTCTTCCCCCCAGACCCGGGAAGCAGTGCCATGTGCACCATCGGAGGAATGCTGTCATACAACAGCAGCGGTATGCGTTCGGTTAAGTATGGAACCGTGCGGAACTACGTCCTCGATCTGGAGGTGGTGCTTTCAGACGGTCGCGTCATAAATACCGGCTCGAAGGTGCTCAAGTCCGCAGCAGGATATGACCTCACAAGAATCTTTGTAGGATCGGAAGGAACCTTGGGAATCATCACACGAGCCGGCCTGAAGATTGCTCCCCTGCCAAGAACCAGGAGACTGGTGCTGGCCTGCTTTGAAGAGGCAGAAATCGCCGGACACGCCGTGATAAAGGTATTTTCCAGTGGCATCACCCCCTCTGCCTGTGAGATCCTGGACAGGACCACATTGCAAGTCTTGAAGCTATGCGATCCGGAGCTGGCATTGCCGGACAACGGCGATGTGATCCTGTTCGAGGTGGATGGTTCTGTTTGCTCGACAGAGGAGACGGCCTCGCAGATCTCGGCGATTTGCCGCCCAATGGCAAAGAGCCTGAAGGTAGCCTCCGGTCCGGAGATGGAGCCAATTTGGGCAGCCAGGAGACTGGTAGGTGCGGCCATATCCCGGCTGGACCCCAAAAAAACTCGCATCTACATAGGCGAGGATGTGGGTGTGCCCATCAAGCAGATTCCAGCCTTAATCCGGAAAGTGCAGCAGATTACGACCAGCCTCGATATTCCGGCCATGAAATACGGCCATATCGGAGATGGAAATCTGCATGTAGCACTCTTCATCGATGTTGAAGATAAAGATCAATGGGATAGACTTCGGGTTGCCGCAGATAAAATACATAGAGCAGCATTGAGTCTTGGTGGGACGGTCAGCTCCGAGCACGGAATAGGGCTATCCCGGGCAGAGTATCTGCCGGAACAGGTGGGGATTGAGGCATTGCAAGTGATGCGATCCATCAAGAAAGCCCTGGACCCTAAGGGGATTCTGAATCCCGGAAAGATGGGGCTGGGATGAAATGAATGATGAAATGAATCTCGATCTTAAGGGCGTCAATCAATGTGTTCGTTGTGGAACATGTCGCACTTTCTGTCCTGTCTTCGAGGAATCCGGCTGGGAGTCGGCTAACACCAGAGGCCGTATTATGGTGATAAAGGCAATGTCATCCGGCCTGCAAGCCGATTTAGATGTCCTCGATAGCCTGAACTCCTGCACAACTTGCGGAATATGCACGGAAAACTGCCCGGCAGGCGTTAATCCTCCCGATCTTATCGAGAGAGCCCGGAGGGAGCTAGTAACCAGGGGCAGTATGACAAGGTCGCAAGCGGATCTAAGCCGAAATATCTTTGAGAGCGGCAACACATTCGGAGACCCACGAGATCGATTAGCATGGCTCCAGAATAGGAGACTATTGAAGAAGAAGGCGGAATATGTTTACTTTGTAGGCTGTATGAACTCCTACCGCAATCTTGCGACTGCTGCTCGCACTTTTGCAATATTAAGCCGCTTTGGAGCAACTCTTCTTCCCGCCGAGCAGTGCTGCGGGTCGCCATTGATTCGGACGGGTTTCGATGCCGCCAGATTTGTGGACGAGAACTCCAGGCAGATCGAGGAGATAGGAGCCAAGACCGTGATCACAGGCTGCGCAGGCTGCTATACGACTCTTAAGAAGAATTATGCAAAACAATTCGAGGTTGTCAGCGTTTCCGAGTTCCTGGCGGAGCACATCTCAGAGCTGGCCCCGAAATCGCTCGATTTGACAGTAACCTATCACGATCCCTGCCATCTGGGCAGGCATAATAAAATCTATGAGCAGCCGCGCCGTCTGATCGAGGCCATTTGCCGTCTCAAGGAGATGAAGGCAACGAGAAAGGATGCCAGATGCTGCGGAGGAGGCGGAGGTGTGCGGGCCGGTTACCTAGATCTCTCCCTGCAAATGGCCAGGAGGCGGCTGCAGGATGTTCCGGATGGAGTTGACTACATTGTCACCTCATGTCCTCTCTGCATCAGGAATCTCAGAGACGCGGGGGCTGGAGAGAAGGTGATCGACCTGGTAGATCTTGTAGCCAAGGCGGTTCTTTAAAAAATCAGAGTGAGAAGAGGTTTGGATAATCTCATCTGTCTCAATCCTCCTATCAGCGCCTCGACGTCACTTAGAATCAACTTAGAATCTCCGATAGAATACTTCCGGGCATTTGGAGTCAGGGGTTACTCCGAAGCCAACGAAACCTTTCCTCAAGAGATCGATCTGGCTTTCTATCCGAACATCGAACTCTGACCTCATCTCCAAGAATGTTGTCGCAATTCACATTGAAATCGATGCCGTTAACCGTATTAATGCACATATTAGCGCCATCACTAATGCGCGAAGGAAGCAAGATATCTTTGTACATGATATATCTCCACCATCCCCCAAACTTGGGGATCAGGCCTCTTATCACAAAACCACAGGACAAAATGTTAGCCAGGCTTGTGGGATTTCGTGGAGATATCGTGCAGCAGACGTGCTTGTATCCCATTTTCTCCAGAACATTTAGATGTGCAACCGCCATCCTTCGCTGGAGACTGTTGCCGCGAAAGTGAGGGTGGACGGCAGTGGCCTGAAGATGGGCAACCTTCATTTGCTCTCCTTTTGCTAGATTTATGTCCAGGCCGAGATTATCTTTTGCGAGACCTGGGATGCGAATTATGCTATATGCCGCCAATCCTTCTGAAGTTGTCACTCCAATTACGGAATGCTCCGACTGGAAAACATCCCTAAAGTCCTCATCGTCATGCAACCTAAAGATCTCGGGCTCTGGGAGGTTCTCTGCTATCAGGCTTTGCAGGCTCACTAAATCCTGTATAGAGTCTTTTCTCAGGAATTTCATCTCGTATGGATGATCATTTCTCTCAGATTCGCCTCGGCCGTAGGGTTTCTTATCTCGCCGGATCATGCCCGACTCGATCATTTGACTCATCTATTTACCTCGATAACAATAGGCGCTTCTCAC
>Ga0182011_10004193_pt1 | contig 11598 bp, 10 predicted proteins | sample 711E1DmetaG_FD_120481 | JGI IMG/M metagenome (GOLD analysis project Ga0182011, IMG submission 120481) | Permafrost microbial communities from Stordalen Mire, Sweden - 711E1D metaG | ecosystem: Environmental > Terrestrial > Soil > Wetlands > Permafrost | place: Sweden: Stordalen | collected... | reverse complement strand
GAGGGGCGAGCTCTGCGAGTCCCTGACTTTTATTTGGGGCTCGTGTAACTCGCCCCTCCGAAATTACGTGATCAATCTTGATGAACCACTGGTCCATCGCGCGGAAAATGACGGGTGTTTTGCTGCGCCAGCAATGCGGGTAGCTGTGATGATAATCTTCCTGATGCAACAGCGCCTTGCGGGCGTGGAGTTCATGCAGCACAGCCTCGTTCGCGTCGCTCTTGCCATGTTTTTCAAGAATGGATTTGCCGACCATCTCCACAGGCATTTGCTGCGCAACGGGTAAATCGTTCGTGTGCATGAACTTGCCGTCGTCGTCCACCGGCGAATAAATCGGCAAACCAACCTGCGAACCAAGCTGATAGTCTTCCAACCCGTGTCCCGGCGCGATATGGACGAAGCCGGTGCCGGTGTCGCTGGTCACGAACCCGGCTGGATAGAACCTGCTGGTGCGATTGCAGAACGGATGCTGGTATTTAAGCTGGGCCAGCTTTTCGATGGCAAACGGCTGTTCGGTGTAGCCGCTCCAGCCGCATTTCTCCGCGACGGCAGCCAGCAAGCCTCGAAATAAAATATAATTATCTTCGCCAACGCGGACCTTCACGTATTGGAACTTCGAGTTGTAAGCGATGGCGAGATTCGCCGGCAACGTCCATGGCGTCGTCGTCCAGATCAGGACAAACGTGTTCGGCTGGCCGACAACCGGAAACTTCACGTAGATGCTCGGGCTGACGTGGTCTTGGTATTCGACCTCGGCTTCCGCGAGCGCGGTGCGGCAGGGAATACTCCAATAGACCGGCTTTTTGCCGCGATAGACAAAACCCTTTTCAACGATGTCGGCGAACAGGCGCAATTCGTCGGCCTCATATTCCTTGTCAAATGTGAGATAGGGATTTCCCCAATCGCCGAACACGCCGAGGCGTTTGAATTGCGTTCGCTGAATGTCAATAAACTTGCGGGCGTAGGCTTCGCAGGCTTTGCGAATCGCGGACGCTGAAAACAGAGCGGGATCCGACTTCTGACTTCCGACTTCTGACTTCTGGCTTTTCCGCATCTCCTGCGAAACTTTGAATTCGATGGGTAACCCATGACAATCCCAGCCGGGCACGTAGGGCGCGTTAAACCCACGCAAGGTTTTATATTTAACGATAATGTCCTTGAGAATCTTGTTCAGCGCGGTGCCGATGTGCACATCGCCGTTGGCGAACGGCGGACCATCGTGCAAAACAAATTTTTCCTTCGCATGGGCGCGGGCAGCCTGGATTTTGTTGTAAAGTTTCGCCGCCTCCCACTTTTTCAGCCGTTCCGGCTCGCGCGCCACCAAATCAGCCCTCATCGGGAAATCGGTGCGCGGCAAATTTAATGTGTTTTTATAGTCCATTTCAGGCTTCTGGAAGGACGGAAACTAACAGCCGGCGAAAATGGTGTCAATGAACGCACATTTCCTGTGGTGGGGCTATTTCGGTTTGGAGTTCCGCGTTTACGCGGCCGCCTGAAGGCGGAACTCCGAACACTTTCTTGAATTGATCCACTACCGCATTTCCCGGGGAACAAAGCATCCCTGCATAAAGTTTCCTGTTTACAGGGCATCATTCGGTGTTAGTATCCATCACACATCAACACGGGAAAGACGCGTGAAAAAAATCGAAGCGATTATCAAACCATTCAAGCTTGAAGAAGTGAAGGACGCACTGGCCGCGCTCGGAATTCAAGGGATGACAGTCATCGAGGTGAAGGGATTCGGCCGTCAAAAAGGGCATACGGAAATTTATCGTGGCAGCGAATACGTCGTGGACTTTCTGCCCAAGGTAAAAATTGAGCTGGTGCTGGCTGACAGTTTGGCGACCCCGGCGGTGGAAGCCATTGTAAAAGCCGCCAAGACCGGAAAGATCGGCGACGGGAAGATTTTTGTAAGCCATGTCGAGAGCGTTATTCGCATTCGCACCGGCGAAACGGGCGAGCAGGCTGTTTGAATGGCTTTTCTGAAAAAATAAAACGGTTGAAAATATAATTTTACCCGAAGTCAAATTCAGAGAGCGATTTGTAAAGTGATTGTAAATCATTGATTTAGTTGGTCGAAAGACCGATGTGAATAACTCGTGAACAAAAGTTAATATGTTATCCTAGAAACGTTCGGCTCAATCGCATAAAACACCTCTGTAAGTGCAAGTTGGTTGTGGCGTTTTAATGACCGCGGAAGAAAATGGATGAAAGTTTTGGTTCTGTGTTTTGTAATATATTGTAAATCAGGATGTTGCTTTAATTTTAAAAAACGACTCCGATCGGCAAACGCACACGGTTAAACTCTTTGATGAAATAATGAATCTTGAACAGCGCGAGTGGACACGGCTGGCTGGGGCAAACGCCAATTTTAAGGCCAGGTGAATAAAACGCTCGAAAAACAAGCTTTTTGACGGAATTTAAATGCAGCTTTCGGCAGAAAAAATTTGGAATTCAGCTCGGGAATATCTTCGTTCCAAGCTGAACGCAGACACTTACAACATGTGGTTTGCCCCGCTGCGTGCCGGTGCGATTGATCCCGACCATCTTACTTTGGAAGTGGCCAATGAGTTTTGCGAAGTCTGGCTCAAGGACAATTACCTTAGCCTGTTGCAAGATGCCCTGGCTGTAGCCGCCGGACGTCAATTGGAGGTAAAATTCGAAGTTGCCGGCGGAAATGCCCACCCCGTTGCTGCACCTTCCCCGGCATCGGTGAAAACGGCAAAAGCCGCCGGCTCTGGCCACGAACGAGCGACACACAACGGCGAATTCGGTTTTAATCCCAAAAATACGTTCGAAGCCTTTGTCGTTGGCAATAACAATAATTTCGCCTATGCCGCCGCGCTCGCCGTCGCCCAGGCGCCCGGCAAATCCTATAATCCGCTCTTTCTCTATGGAGGTGTCGGCCTCGGCAAAACACACCTGCTTCATGCCATCGGCCAGCATGTTGTCAGCAACAGAAAAGGCGCGCGTGTCGCTTTCCTTTCATCCGAAAAGTTCACGAATGAATACATTGACGGCATCCAAAACAATCAACTCGTTAGATTCCGCAAAAAATACCGCCAGACCGACGTTTTGTTGATTGACGACATCCAATTCCTGGCCGGCAAGGAACGGATTCAGGAGGAATTTTTCCACACCTTCAACGCGCTGCACGAATCGCACAAACAAATCGTGCTCACGTGCGACCGCCCGGCCAGCGAAATTCAGGGGCTCGAACACCGCCTCGTCTCGCGCTTTGAATGGGGCCTGGTGACGGATTTGCAGCCGCCGGATGTCGAAATGCGCCTGGCCATTCTCCAAAAGAAGGCGCAGATCATGGGTGTGACGCTGTCGGACGACATCATGAATTTCCTGGCCAATCGCATCCGCACCAACGTCCGCCGGCTCGAAGGCGCGCTCATCCGCGTGGCGTCCTACGCCTCGCTCACCGGCAAGAAACTCACCATCGAAGTCGTCGAGGGCTTGCTGCGTGAAATTCTCCATGAAGAAGGCCGCTTTTCCATCAATATCGAGGTCATCCAGAAAAAGGTCGCCGAGCATTTTGACATTCGTCTCGCCGATATGACCAGCAAGCGCCGGCCGGAAAACATCGCCTTCCCACGCCAGATCGCCATGTATCTTTCGCGCCAGATGACTGAAAATTCACTCAACACCATCGGCGAAGCGTTTGGCGGGCGCGACCACGGCACGGTGTTGCACGCCTGCCGTCTCGTCAAAGACCGCATGGAAGTGGACTCCAATGTCCGCCAGGTCGTTCACTACATCGAAAAGCAGTTGATGAGGTAAGCAGTTTTAAGTTTTGAATTTTTTGTTTTGAGTTCAAAATCCCCGGCAGGCTGGTCTCAACTTAAAACTCAAAATTAAAAACTGAAAGTTTTCCCATGCCGGCAATCGAAGTCAATGGCCTGACCAAGACCTTTCGCACCTACAAAAAACAGCCGGGCTTTTCCGGTGCGGTCAAGGGGCTTTTCCGCCGCCGATACGAACAAACCGTCGCAGTCAACGACGTGCATTTCAAGATTGAACCTGGCGAACTCGTCGGTTTCCTCGGTCCAAACGGCGCAGGCAAGACCACCACGCTCAAAATGCTTGCCGGCCTGCTTTATCCCACAAGCGGTTCGGCGCGCGTGCTCGGTTATGTGCCGTGGGAACGCGCCGACGGCTACCGCCGCCAGTTCGCGCTTGTGCTCGGCCAGAAAAATCAGCTCTGGTGGGATTTGCCCGCGCGCGACTCGCTTGAACTGAACTCAAAAATCTACGGCATTCCCGCCGACCGCTTCGAACGCACCGTCGCTGAAATGGGCGAATTGCTCAATGTCAGCGACAAACTCAACGTCAGTGTGCGCGAACTTTCGCTCGGTGAACGCATGAAAATGGAGCTTATCGCCTCTCTGCTCCACCAACCGAAAGTCCTGTTTCTCGACGAACCGACCATCGGCCTTGATGTCGTTTCACAAAAGGTTGTGCGCGAATTCATCCGACGCCACAACACGGAGCAAAAAACGACCATTCTGCTTACGAGCCATTACATGGCCGATATCCAGGCGCTTTGCGAGCGTGTCATCATCATTGATCACGGTAAAATTTTCTTTGACGGCAAATTGAGCGAGATCGTGGACCGTTTTGCCGATTTCAAACTCGTCACCATTCAATGCGAGAAGATGGACAATTTCCTGGAGGAAAATCTGGCGCGTTACGGCGAGGTCGTGGAGAAAAACGTCGGTTCCATCACGTTCAAGGTCAAACGCGACCGCGTCATTCCGGTGTGCAAATCGTTGCTGGATGATTTGTCGGTGACCGACATTGACATTCAGGAAGTGCCCATCGAAGACGTCATCCGCCAGATTTTTGCCCGATAAATGTTTTTCGGAGGGACGAGCTCTGCGAGTCCCAAAATTCAGGGACTCGTATAACTCGTCCCTCCGATGGCGACACTGTCTTAATTTGAATTTTAAGTTGAAAGCCGGAGCGCGAGTTGTCCCAACTCGCAGCCTTTTTGACCAATTCGGCCGCTGCGGATTGAGGACAATCCGCGCTCCGTGACAAATTAAGACACTGCCCCGATGGCTTGTCATACGACCGGTCACGTGGTTCACTTCGTGCATGGATCAATTCCTGCAAGCAGCCATTGAAGAAGCCGGAAAAGGTCTGGCGGAAGGCGGCATCCCCATCGGCTCGGTGCTTGTGCTTGATGGCAAAATCATCGGGCGCGGACACAATCAACGCATTCAACGCGGCAGCGTCATCCATCACGCGGAGATGAATTGTCTTGAAAATGCCGGGCGGCTCAAAGCGTCGGTCTACAAGCGTTGTGTTTTGTATTCGACACTTTCGCCGTGTCCGATGTGTAGCGGCGCAATTCTGCTCTACAAAATTCCGCGCATCGTTGTTGGTGAAAATGTGACCTTCAAAGGTCCGGAGGAATACGTCCGCTCGCAAGGCGTGAAGGTGGAAATTTTGAACGACCCGACTTGCATTCAACTCATGCGCGACTTCATCAAAGCCAAGCCGGAATTGTGGAATGAAGACATCGGTGAGTGATTTCGGAGGGACGAGCTCCGCGAGTCCTAAACTACATTCCCAAAAAACAGAGCCTCGTCACCTCGGCTCCTACAAAGGCATAATTCCTTTGTCAAACCGCTACGGAAGTCTTTTCCACCAAGCCGGGAATTTCCTTGCGCGACTGCACAACCTGATCCACAAGGCCGTATTCTTTCGCCTCTGCGGATGACATGAACCGGTCGCGATCAGTATCACGCGTGAGTTCCTCAACTTTGCGCCCGCAATGTTTGGCGAGGATTTCGTTGAGCCGGTCTTTGAGCCGCAAAATCTCCTTTGCCTGAATGCTGATGTCGGAGGCCTGACCCTGCACACCGCCCCACGGCTGGTGAATCAGGATGCGCGCGTTCGGCAGCGCGTAACGTTTGCCTTTGGTGCCCGCCGCGAGCAACACCGCAGCCATGCTGGCCGCTTGCCCAACGCAATAAGTGTTCACAGCGCACGTGAGATATTGCATCGTGTCGTAAATCGCCAGCCCGGCCGTGACGCTGCCGCCGGGCGAATTGATGTAAAGATGAATGTCCTTTTTCGGATCGGACATTTGCAGGAAAAGTAGCTGCGCGATGACAATGTTCGACACAGCGTCATCCACCGCCGTGCCGAGGAAAAGGATGCGGTCAACGAGCAGGCGCGAGTAAATGTCCCACGTCCGCTCACCGCGTCCGGTCTGTTCGACCACAATGGGAACCAGAAAATCTTGCATAACTGAATAACTACCTCATTTCCGGCGCAAGTAAAGGCACGAAACGTTTTAACCACGGATGGACACGGATAAACACGGATGAAACAAAACGCCCGCCACTGAATGACACGGCCAATGATTCTCCCTCTCCGCCAACGAAGTTGGGGGAGATGGCCGGGGTGAGGTGGCTCGTTAAACTAACTTAAATTTTTCTCTGCGTCTCTGCGGTTAAAAATAATCCCCAAATCAAAACAAATGCACCGGCGAATTTTTCCGGTTTTTCGGTAATCCAGCGCGTGATTTGTTCCGGCGCAAACCAGCCGCCGCGTTCGATTTCGTCCGGATGCAATTGGAACGGCCCTTCGGCCTGACAGCGATAGACCCAGACAAATTCCGCGTCCGTTTCCGGGCACGCGGCGATTTTGAACAGCTGCTCCGGCGCCTTTGCGATGGCCAATCCGAGTTCCTCGCGCAATTCGCGCATCGCGCAGGCGGCGTAATCCTCGCCGGAATCCACGTGGCCCGACGATGACGAGTCCCATTTGCCCGGCTCGCGGTCTTTTGTCATCGAACGTTTTTGAAGAAAAATCTTGCCGCGTGAATTGAACACCAGCACATGCACCGCGCGATGCTTCAATCCGAGCCGATGCACTTCGCGGCGCGTGTTTTGTCCAACCACCTCGTCGCGCTCGTTGACAACATCAAAGATTTCTTCGTTCATACTTCAACGCGGAGCCGCGGAGAAAAATAAAGCGGCACCTGCGTCTCTCGGGTTATTTCGGACGTCGCGCCCGAAATGGCTTGGTGGTGAAGCTGTTGTTCATCCGTGTCTCACCAATCATGCAAGCGCCAATGCAATTCGGCGGGACGCCGAATTGAACCCGCCGGAGGCGGGTGGCTACCCACAGCTTTTGCCAGTTCGATTTCCATTTCTCCGCTTCGTGCGCACCGGCGGCTTATTTTAGAGTTTTGGCCAAACTAACAAATTGCTCAAGGCTGACCTCTTCGGCGCGAATTTGCTGGGAAAGCCGCAATTCGTCAAATGCCTGTTCCAATTTCCCCAATGGCCAGTCCTGTTTTAACAATTTGAGCATCATTTTCCGCCGTTGCGAGAACGCGCGCTTCACAATTTTCACAAAAGCAGCGTGCTGGTTTTCGGGCAGAAGCGGTTGGGCGCGGCGAATCAAAACCACGCAAGCCGAATCCACGTCCGGTTCCGGGAAAAAGCAGCTTGCCGGGATTTTGAACCATTCGCGCGGCTCATAATCAAGCTGCACCAGCAGTGTCAGTACACCGTAATCTTCATCGCCGGATTTGGCCATGAGCCGCTGGGCGACCTCGAGTTGCAGCGTTGCAACCATCCGTTCCGGCCGTTGGCGTGTTTGCGCCAGTTCGACGAGAATCGGCGACGCGACGGAGTAAGGTAGATTGGCCACGAGTTTCCAATCGCGCCAATCAAGTGGGACAGGCATCCTGCCTGTCTCCGATTTGTTTTCAGATGACAGGCTGGAAGCCTGTCCCACTTTCAGAAATTCCAACGCGTCGGCGTGGAGCAAAGTAAATTTCGGAGGGGCGAGCTCTGCGAGTCCCTGATCTTTTGCGTTGGTGGAGTTTGGGGCTCGTGGAACTCGCCCCTCCGAAACGGATGAAAACCGCTCCCGTAGAAATACCACCAACCGGGCGTCTTTTTCAATGGCCAGGACTTCGCCGGCATTTTCCAAAAGCAATTCTGTCAGCGGTCCCAGCCCCGGGCCTATTTCAAGAATTTTGTCCGTCTTTTTCAATTCCGCCGACTTGACGATGCGGCGGAGCTGGTTGCCATCGTGCAGAAAATTCTGGCCGAGGGATTTCGTCAGATGAATCCCGCGCGTGGCCAGCAGTTCCCGCATCTCGGACAGTTTCATGGGGTAGCACAGGCGTCCCGCCTGTCGGCTTTGGCGTCTCGCCAAAGTCTAAAACAGCCGCGAAATTTTGAAGAGGACGAAGGATTTCGGCGGGACGCCAAAATCAGCCCGCGAGACGCGGGCGCTACCCACAAATATTCGCAGTTCATTTTAATACTTCAGCCAACGTTTTTACTGTTTGTTGCAACTGTACCTTCGAAATGATGAGCGGCGGGGTGAAGCTGATGACGTTGCCATGCTCGCCTTCGGGCAAAAGAATGTAACCGCGCTGCAACATGGCTTTGATGGCCTGCATGGTTGCATCGGTGGCTGGCCTGTCGTCGGGCAAACGCAGTTCGATGCCAGCCATCAAGCCCAAACCACGCACCCGAAATTTCGAATTGCGAATTTCGAATTTCGAATTGAGTTGTGAAAGCAGAAATTCGCCAAGTTCCGCGCTTCGTTTGCAAAGATTGAGTCGCTCGATTTCCTTGATTTGCGCCAGCGCCATGGCGCAGCCGACGGGATGGCCGAGGAAGGTGCTGGTATGAATGGCCTCGCCGCGCGATGCCGGCCACGCGGCATCCATCAGACCGGCACGACCGACGCAGGCCGAAAGCGGGAAACCGCCGGTGAGCGCCTTGCCCAGGCAGATGAGGTCGGGCACGACGCCGGTGTGTTCACAGGCAAACCATTTTCCGGTGCGGCCAAAGCCGGTGAAAATTTCGTCGAGAATCAGCAACACACCGTGTTCGTCGCAAAGTTTCCGGAGCAGCGGTAAAAATTCCAGCGGTGGAATATTGATGCCGCCGCGTCCCTGCACCGGTTCGACCAGAATCGCCCCGATATGTTCGCGTCGAAAAATCCGGCGGATGGCCCATTCAACGGTTGGCAGGTCGGCGGGTTTTTTGGGATACGGCACGAAGTGTCCAAACTCGCGGATCTGAAAATGAAACGGGTTGCGGAAAAAATCGCGGTGCGTTGTGTTAAGCGCGCCATAACCAAGTCCGTGATACGCGCCGGTAAACGCAACGACGCCGGGCTTGCCCGTGGCGAGAATCGCGGTTTTGAGCGCGGATTCAACAGCCTCAAAGCCGGAATTGGAAAAAATTGTTTTCCCGGTTTTGAATTTTGAATTTTGAGTTTTGAGTTCCAGATGCGATTGCGCGTCGGCTTTGGCTTTGGACTTTGGACTCTGGACTTTGGACTGATTGGTCCATCGCTCGAATGTAAGCCGGCTCAACTCGCGCGCAAGCTCGGCCTTGCCTGCGTGCGGATGCACGTCGCCCATCGCGTGGAGCAACCGGGCCATTTGTTTTTGACCGGCCTTGACGACGCGCCGATTCGCATGACCGGCGGCCGCGACACCGAATGCCCCGGACAAGTCCAGATACTTTTTCCCGTCGGCGTCCCAAACGAAAACATCCCTGGCGCGTTCCCAAACAATCGGCCACGAACCGTCGGGGTCAATGAAAGTGACATTGCGAGACTCAAAGTCACGAAGCTGTTGCAGAATGGTTTTGGTTTCAGTCACAAATTGACGACTTTCGATTTACGATTGACGAGCACTCAAACTTTCCCGCGCAATCGTAAATCGCAAATCGTAAATCGCAAATCTCTAAACTCCCCGTTGTTCCGGCGGCCAAATCACCTTGTGCATCTGCACTTGAAACCGCACCGGCAGCGCGTCGGCGATGATTCTCTCCGCCAATTCACGCCGCGAAATCGGCGTCTGGCCGGCGGGAACCGGTTTCAACGATATATTTTGCTGCTCCGGCGCGAGCGGATGCACCCATGAAAAAAGCAGAGGGCATACCATATTCAGCCTGTGTTCGGCGATTTTTTGCCTGGCCCACTCGTAATCTTCAACGGTGCCGATGACGAACTTGATTTCGTCGGTCGCTTTCAGGTGTTTGAAGTTTTCCCAGCGATTTCGTCCGGCCTCGCCGCTGCCGGGGCATTTCAAATCCATGATGCGCCGCACCCGCGGGTCAACCGGCGAAATATCGTGCGCGCCGCTGGTTTCGAGCAACACGGTGAAGCCGTCGTCGCAAAGCCGTTTCATCAGCAGCAGGGAATTATTTTGGAGCAGGGGTTCGCCGCCCGTAAGTTCAACCAGCGGCAGAAGACGATTCGGAGGGGCGAGTTCCACGAGCCCCTGAATTTGGGGCCTCGCAAAGCTCGTCCCTCCGAAAAACGGCGCAGCCAGCTTTTGAACTTCCGCGCAGATTTCGGCGAGCGACATTTTTTTGCCTTCGGTAAAGGCATACGCCGAGTCGCAATACGAGCAGCGCAAATCGCAGGCGGTGAGCCGGACAAAAATGCAGGGGAGCCCGGCGAAGGTGCTTTCGCCCTGCAAGCTCAAGTAGATTTCGTTGATGACCAGCGTGTCGGACACGATTCACTTTCGTTTCGCCGCATTTACCAAATGATTCAGCGAAAAATGCCTTTCAATCCGATAGCTTTGTGCAATGGTGCGAGTGACGTATTGTTTGGCAAGTTTTACCGCCTCCGACAAATCATACCCCGACGCCAGCGCCGCCGCGATGGCCGCCGAATAGACACAACCGGTGCCGTGCGTGTGGACTCCTTTCACAAATGGCGCGGTCAACAGTAATTCCGTCCGGCCATCAAAAAAAATGTCCACCGCCTCACAGCCATTTCGCAAATGACCGCCCTTCACCAGCGCTGCACATCCAAAACGCGCGTGAATTTCACGGGCGGCTGCGCGCATATTTTCGACGGACGTAATTTTGCGTCCGGTCAAAATTCTGGCTTCGCGCAAATTGGGCGTCACCAGCGCGGCGAGTGGCAGCAGGTGTTCCTGCAAAACCTTAATTGCGGCCGGCTTCAGCAATATCGCGCCGCTGGTTGAAATCATCACCGGATCAACAATGAGTGGCGGATAACTCCGCTTTTCAAAAAACCCGGCGACGACACGGACAATTTCAGGGGAAAACAGCATGCCGGATTTCACCGCTTCCGGTTGCAGTTCCTCAAACACAGCTTCAATTTGTTGCCGCACGATTTTGGGCGAGCACGGTTCGACATCCCAAACGCGTTTTGGATTTTGCGCGGTTACACAAGTGATGGCACTCGTCCCATGCACGCCAAAAGCGGCAAACGTTTTTAAGTCGGCCTGAATGCCCGCGCCGCCGCCGCTGTCCGAACCGGCGATGGTCAAAGCCACCGGCAAAATTCTTTTCGCTGTCACTTCCCTGCAGTGTCAGGTGTCGGATGTCATCTGCCAAGTGAAACGTGACACGCGGCACCCGACACTTCATATTAGGCGCATGGACAAGGATCAAGTTGCGGAAATCCTGGTCGAGATTGGAACGTTGCTTGAGCTGAAGGGCGAAAATCCGTTCAAGACTCGCGCTTACGCGAATGCGGCACGTGCGATCGAAGGCTTGAGCGAGCCGCTGACAAAAATTGTCGCCGAAAACCGGCTCGGTGAAATCAAAGGCATCG
>Ga0182011_10004192_pt1 | contig 11598 bp, 11 predicted proteins | sample 711E1DmetaG_FD_120481 | JGI IMG/M metagenome (GOLD analysis project Ga0182011, IMG submission 120481) | Permafrost microbial communities from Stordalen Mire, Sweden - 711E1D metaG | ecosystem: Environmental > Terrestrial > Soil > Wetlands > Permafrost | place: Sweden: Stordalen | collected... | reverse complement strand
TGTTTACGATGGGCCAGGGTTACAGAATTGCCAGCGACAGTCCGTATCTTACTTTGTCCGATGTGCTTTTGGATGGACAAAACCAGCCACTGTTAAACCGGGCAATCGGCGGCACATATCCACCGGGCTCAACCTTTAAATTGATTGTGGCTTCCTCCGGGTTGGAGAATAAAATCATTGACGAAAACTGGCAGATTGACGACACCGGAGTTTTAAAAGTCGGGGATTTTTCCTTTTCCAACTGGTATTACACCGGTTATGGCGGCACCGACGGAGAGGTAAATATCGTCAAAGGCATTAAACGCTCCAACGACATTTTCTTTTATAAATTGGCGGAAAAGGTGGGCGTCGATAAAGTTTCCGCTACCGCTAGGCAATTTGGTTTGGGCGCAAAACTGGGCATAGATGTGGAGGGCGAGCAGCCGGGTTTGGTGCCAACCCAGGAGTGGAAGCTAAAAAACATCGGCGAGCAGTGGTATTTGGGAGATACCTACCATTACGGAATCGGGCAAGGATTTTTGCTCACCACACCGCTTCAGGTCAACAGTTGGACCCAGGCGATTGCTAACGACGGTAATTTATACCGGCCGCATTTACTGAAAAGTCAGGGAGCGGAAATCATCAGTAGTAATTTGTTGGACGCGCACTCTTCGGATTTAATTAAAGAAGGAATGGTGGAAGCTTGCAGCCCCGGCGGAGTTGCCTGGCCACTGTTTAGTTATGAAATTAAAAACGCCAAGTTACCGATTGACGGCAAAAATATTTTGGGAGTCGATCCGGCTTCCGGCTCGGCTGACATGCGTCACATAGTGCTGGCTTGTAAAACCGGAACGGCGGAAAACGGCGGAAACGACACCTTGGCGCACGCCTGGATTACGCTGTTTGCGCCGGCTTACAATCCGCAAATCGTCATCACGGTTTTGTCGGAAAATAGCGGTGAAGGAAGTAACGTGGCCGGTCCAATTGCCAAACAGATTCTGGACAGTTGGTTTGGAAGATAATATGGATGAGAGGAATTACTACTTAGGGTTTGCACTAATTAGTGGAATTGGGCCGAAGCGGTTTGCGTCACTTTTAAAAACTTTCAAGACCGCAAAGCAAGCGTGGGAGGCTTCGGAAACAGAATTAAAAACTGCGGGTTTGGGAAATGCTTTTACGCAAAAGCTGCTTGATTCTCGCAAAGAATTCAACTTTAGTGCATATTCACAAAAAATGAAGCAGGCGAAAGTCGGATTCGTGGCCCTTTGTGACAAAAATTACCCTCAATTATTGAAAAAACTGGATGATAGCCCACTAGTCTTATTCACTCGGGGAGATTTCAACTCAGTCAATTTTGAGCGGACAATTGGCGTGGTGGGAACACGTAAAATTACCAATTACGGCACAACGGTTACCAAAATGTTTACCACCGATTTAGCCTTGAGCGGATTTACAATTGTTTCGGGTTTAGCAATGGGAGTGGATGCAGTTGCCGGCTGGTCGGCAATTTTAGCCGGCGGAAAAACAGTAGCGGTTTTGGGTAGCGGCATTGATTTATGTTATCCACCGGTTAATAAACCTCTATACGACAAAATTATCAAAGGGGGTGGAGTAGTGGTGTCGGAATTTCCGATGGGAATGCAGCCAAATCCGGGCACTTTCCCCTCACGCAATCGAATTATCGCCGGTTTATCACTCGGGGTTCTTGTCACAGAGGGAGCGGAGGATTCCGGCAGCTTAATTACTGCCAACGAGGCATTGGTTATTAACCGTCCGGCCTTTGCCATTCCCGGACCAATCACTTCCGCTTTATCCAAAGCGCCGCTTAAGCTTATCGAAAAAGGCGGGAAGCTGGTCACAAGCGCGGAGGACATTCTCAAACAGCTCAAAGTGCAAACTCCAAGTCTCAAAACTGCCAGTCAAAGTTCAAGATTAGAAAATCTCTCTAAAAATGAGCTTAAAATCGTGCAACTGCTGGAAAATGAAGGACTTAGTTTTGACGAAATCGTCCGTCGTTCAAAATTAGATTCTTCAATTGTCGCCAGCTTAATCTCCATGCTGGAAATAAAGGGAATTCTCGTTCGCTCTGAGGGATTTTTCCAACTTTCCACTTGAGGTTAACGTCCTGTAGCTGACAAGTTGACTGTGTTTGCTATAATGCATTTATGCCAACAAGAACAATAGAATTAAATCTTATGCTAGGGCGCAAAAGATCCAAAGAAGGTAGTCCTGCTTCCGAATCACCCCAGAAAATAAAATTAGTATTATTGCAAGGCGATATTACGCTACAGGATACAGATGCCATAGTCAACGCCGCCAACGAAAGCCTTTTAGGCGGTGGGGGTGTGGATGGAGCAATTCATGACGCAGCGGGCCCACAGCTTGTTGCCGAATGCCGGACGTTAGGCGGTTGTGAAACAGGAGACGCAAAAATTACTGGAGGTTATAATCTTCCGGCGAGATTTGTAATTCATACAGTAGGCCCCGAATATGAAGACGGTAAACACGGAGAAAGAGACTCGCTTGAGAGTTGTTATATAAGATGTTTGGACGTAGCTAAAGAAAAAGGGCTTTCGTCTATTGCGTTCCCGGCGATTTCGACAGGGATATATGGTTACCCTCGGCAAAATGCTGCCTATGTTGCCCGCGACACTGTCTATGGTTATTTAGAAACAAGAGGAGCGGGGTCTTTGAAGGAAATACGTTTTATCCTTTTTAGCAAGAAAGATTATGATATTTACAACAGAACGTTTAGTGTTTAGATTTTGAAGTTTGGTATCCATTCGCTAGCGCTTAGGATCTTCGGGTCAAGATATTTTTGACCCTTGATGCATGCCTCGCTTCCACCATCGCGTACTATTAGATTTTAGGTTTGGTACTTGACAACTACTGTATAACTTAGACTACAATTTTGGAATATGAAGACATTAGTTATTGTTGAGTCGCCAACCAAAGCCAGAACCATCAGTCGTTTTTTAGGCAGTGATTACGAGATTATTGCCTCGATGGGGCATATTATGGATTTGCCGAAGTCAACGCTTGGTATTAATTTAGATAAAGATTTCGCGCCCGATTATCAAATGATGGCGGATAAGAAAAAAATTATCGCCGAGTTAAAAACGGCCGCCAAAACCAGCGAAAAAATTATTCTAGCCACCGATCCTGACCGTGAGGGGGAAGCGATTGCCTGGCATATTCAGGAACTGCTTAAAGAGCAAAAAACCAAGAGTAAAACGCAAACTTTTCAGCGGATTGCTTTCCACGAAATCACCAAGGAGGCAATCGAGCAGGCTTTAAAAGAGCCGCGCAGCATTGATGAAAATCTGGTCGACGCGCAAACCGCCCGAAGAGTTCTCGATAGACTAGTGGGTTACAAGCTTTCGCCGATTCTATGGCGAAAAGTGCGCCGTGGGCTATCTGCCGGACGTGTTCAATCAGTCGCTTTACGCTTAATCGTGGAAAGAGAAAGGGAAATCGAGAAGTTTAAAAAAGAGCCGTATTACACGATTCCAACTACGCTCAAAAAAGATTCAACCCCTACAGTTTTTGAGTTAATTGAAATCGAAAAGCAGAAAATTGAAATCAGCGAAAAGCTCAAACTTTACGATGGCGAATATACTTTTGCCAAAACCAGCATCGATACCGAGGATAAAGCCAAAGCCATTGAAGCCGATTTAAAAACCAAGGAATTTACAGTTTCTGATGTCACCAAAAAGGAAATGCGCCGCACTCCGCCGCCGCCATATACCACTTCCACCTTGCAGCAGGACGGTGCCAGAAGAATGGGATTATCGGGAAAAAGGACGATGAGCTTAGCGCAAAAGCTGTACGAAGAAGGTTTTATTACTTACCACAGAACCGACTCGGTGGTAATTTCCGAATCGGCCCGGAAGCAAATGAGCGATTATGTTAAAAAGGAGTTTGGCGCGAATTATCTTCCCGCAGTGCCTCGCTATTATAAGGCGACACAGAAGAATGCTCAGGAGGCGCATGAGGCGATTCGGCCGACCAATGTTAATAATCATGTTTCAGCTATCAGCGAAAAATTGGGCGCGCAGTTTGCCAAACTCTACGAAATCATCTGGAGACGCGCGGTAGCAACGCAAATGGCGGACGCGATTACACAGTCAACGGTGGTTTTGGTGGATGTGGGGGGTTCTGTCGGCAGTCTCCCTCCCGCCAGTGCTCATTCACGACTCACTGATCTGCGCGCTGTCGGGAGCCCTTCCTCTGCCGCCACCCCTAAATATACTTTAAAAGCCAATGGCTCGGTATTGGTGTTTGACGGTTTTCTTAAAGTAAGCCCCTTGGCTTTAAACGACAATAAGTTACCGGATTTTGTGACCGGAGAAAATCTCAGTTATGTCAGCACTCTATCCGAAGCGCACGAAACCATGCCGCCGCCGCGCTATAACGACGCCTCGATCATCAAAGCTTTGGAAGAAGAAGGGATTGGTAGGCCATCGACCTACGCGACAATCATTTCTACTATTGAAAGCAGACAATACATCGAAAGAAACGAAGGAAAATTTCTGCCCACCAGTGTCGGTTTTGCCGTCAACGACTTTTTGGTCACTAACTTTTCGACTATCGACGATATTCCGTTTACTGCCCAAATGGAGGATTCATTGGATGAAATTGCCAACGGTAAAAAGAAATGGTCGCCGGTGATTAAAGAATTCTATACGCCTTTCGCGGAAACTTTGGAGAAAGTGGGGGAGGCGGCCAGAGTTAAAATTGAAGTGGAGAAAACCGATGAGCTTTGTCCACAGGACGGTGGACATTTAATCATTAGGCTCGGCCGGTTCGGGAAATTTATGGCTTGCGAGAACTTTCCGGAGTGCAAATTCACGAAGCCGTTTTCGCAGGAGACGGGTCTAGTTTGTCCGAAGGATGGAGGAAAAATAGTGTTCAAAAAGACTAAAAAAGGCCGCCGTTTCTATGGATGCAGTAATTACCCAAAATGTGATTTTGCGGCCTGGAAAGTGGAAGATATCAAAAATCCAAAAGAACCAGCTCCAAAAGAAACCCCAGCTAAAAAAGAAGAAACCTCCACAACTCCTACTGTGTAAATTTAAAGGTTGAAAGAATTTGCTCGTTAGTAGTTTGATAGTTATTTCTTGGATAGATTATTTCATAATAGATTCCGTCTTTAATAAATTCAATAACAACGTCGCCTTGGCCCTTAGTAGCTCCTGGGAGATTTTGTAAATAGGTTCTGGTATATTTGATAGCAGGTATTCCGGCGAAAGTTATCGCTTCTTTTTGAAAGCTTATTGCATCGCTTTGCGTGATTTGGTCAAAGGGTATTGTCGTAACGTTTATTCCTAATATGTTTGGACCATCAATTCCACCGTGGCTTAATGCCTTTCTTAAAACATCAGTCGTTTCTTGGGGAGCAACTAAAATATTGACTCCCAGATCGATCGCATCCCAATCGCTTGGAACGGTAAAATTAAATCCGTACTTAGTATTTGTAACTAAATTCCCATTTGGAGTTTTTGTAACAGTTGAATGGCTAGGATAGACAATCGGGGTAGGAGTTGGCGTCGGCGATGCAATACTAAGAGTAGGGCTTGCGCTAGTAGCAGAGACTTGAGTGGTTTTTACAACCGGTTTTGGTTTAACAGTCATATTTTTATAAAGAACAAAAGAACCGGTCAAAAGCGTAGCGAGCAGAATCATGCCAACGATTATCAACGGCAATTTGGGAAGGGATTTTTTCGTGGGTTCAGAAGTAGCTTGAATCGGTTGAGGAGCCGGTTGAACGGGTGTTTGATTTGGTTCCATATTAGTATTCTTTCAGGAAATTGTCAGTAAGTCAATTTAGAAGATTTTGGCGACAAGAATTAGGGCGACAACCACAACCACTTGATTTACAAATCCCCACGGAAGACCGATTGAAGAATCAAATTTTTTACCCAACTCGTAACTTAAGTTGAATGGCGGAAAATTCCAGTTTAAAAATAGATAAGGTGCGGTAATCCAGTCAGGTAACTGCGCCACAATAATTATTAAAAAAGCGTAAAAAATATTTGTTGCGGGAAAGAATAAAACTATCAAAAGATAAGACAAAACAAAGCCCAAAAGCACATCAGTGGCGCTGGTTATAATAAATCTTTCTTTGCTGTTCTGCGCGCGGTGATATGCGGTATCCCAATGCGGGATAGCGTCAACTATAAAATGCGAGGCAAGGGCGATAGGAATAGCGAGGGCGGGATTGCCGATTCTGGCGGCAATAACGGTACCAATTAAAGCATGTGTGGTTGATGTCATAATAAAAAGTATAGAGGATTAAGTATTTCTATTCAAGCTCTTCGCGTTTGTTGGCCAGGAATAGGAACCATTGTTCGAAGAATCCAACCAGGCCTTTAAACGGCGCTTCAATTAGGAAATCAATAATTATCAGAATAAAATTAATTTGCGCGAAGCCTTCCGTAAGTCTTCGTCCGACGCGGACAACGGGCACAAAAAAGAAGTCGAAGAGCGGCCCCAAGAGGCTCGTTTTGGAAAGCACGGTGTAGATGTGAGCCGTTTGATTAATACGGTAAGCTAGAAAAGAAATAATCGCCACGAAGAACAGGAAAATAATCTGGCTTAACGGATTAAAGTGTAAAAGCGAAAGCGCCCAGACGATTAATCCAAAAACCAGGCAAATACTTAAGAGCCAAAGTACCGAGAAAATACCGTCTTTAACGGCATGCCCGCTATCTTTTTTCAGTTTTAGCCTAAGGGTGGGAACTATTTTGGGATTTTCTTTAAACAGCAGCTCATGGATATCCAAATAAATGCGTTGTGAATTTTGCGTGTTGGGCATTTTAATCAGTAATCCTGAAGCTATCATTAATAGCGGCGGAACGATGGTGTTTAAACCAATCGACGTCCATTGAATCTGGCCGTAAATCAGCCTTTCGAATGTGCCCTCGACAAACAATGCCACAAAAGCTTTGGTGAAAAGGATAAACACAAAGCTACGGATAATGGCGGTGCGGATTTTTTTGCCGATACTTCGATATCTTAACTCGCAGATAGCAAAAATCCTTTCACGGAATTGTCCCTGGTTTTTAACTAGAGTTCTGATGGCTGACTTTTCCTGCATTAATAAATCGTAAAGAATCAAAAATGGCGGCGTTTTCTTTTTAATGTGGTTAAAAATGCGGTCTTTACGCGGATAGCGCAATTGTCCTTCAATCTCGTTGTAGCCGTCGGCAAAGCCCCTAGTAACTTCAGCGAAATTACTCTCGGTTAGTCTGCCAAAAATTTGCGTGAATAATTTATATCTTAAAAAGGCCAAATCGTCGCGGGCGAAGTTTTTCCGGACGGCAATAAATACCTGGACATCGGTGGTCTGTTTTGAATCGTCCAAAATCTCCACCGAATCTTTAAACACCTGGAACATAAAGTTGCACATTGCCTCTTTCTCGAAATTGGGAAGAAGAATCGTGTCGATGTCGCAGGACAAAAGTTGGACAATGTAGCTATAAATATCCACTTTGGGCAACAGTTTTTTAGCCAAAATGTCGTCTTTCAACCTTAAATAAAGCGTAATCGAGGAGGCGACTTCGGCCACAATCGACTCGGGGACGGTGGCGTCGGCAAAATAACCTGCCCAAATTAGCTCGTGGACCAAATCTTCGGCTACAGATGTTGGCACCGCGTCCAAAAACAGCAGTCTTTTTAAAATTCTTTCAATGGTTCTTCTTAAAATTGTTTCTTCGCCGCCGTAGTCCATGGCGGTTCGCAGTTTTTCGTAGTAAGAGGCGACTTTGGAAACAAGAATATTAACGGAGATTTTGTTTCCCGTGTCGGCAGCGGTTTTCGGCTCAAAAGCCTTAAGTAGAGCGCCGGCCAGGCGCGAAAAAGAATCGGAATCAGAAGGCATGGCGGTATTATACACGTTCCAAGTTCTAATTTCTAATTTTTAATTTCTAATCAAATCTCAAGTATATAATTTCTAAAGCGCGGGGAAATTACAAAATTTTCGCTGTTCGCATTTCGAGCTTAGTAAAATAAAAGGCTAAGGGTGAATAATGTAGTTAACACTAAAAATATTATTCTTAAATTGAACTGTTGCGAGCTGCAAACAAGAAAATTTTCGTATTGACCTCAGCGCGTTTAACTAAAATAAAGCAGGAGTTAGAAATCTTATCTGGGTTTTTAGTATAATAGGCAGATGGTTAAAGTTTCTAAATTTTTAAAAAATCCTTTTGCAAAACAAAAAGCAAGCAATTTAACAGGGGAAAATTTGCTCAAATTAAAGGCGGCAGAGCTTAGAAATGTTAGTCCATCGAAAGCCGACTTAAAAAAAATCAAAAGACGAGAAATCTATTTTATTCTCGATAATATTTTGGATACCTATAACACCGGTGGAATTTTCCGACTTGGGGACGCTTTGGGCGTCAAGAAAATCTATCTTTGTGGCGTAACGGAAACACCGCCGAATACCCGCATTAAAAAAGCTTCAATTAATACCACCGAGTGGGTTAAGTGGAAGTATTTTCCGACAACAGCCGAAGCGATTAAGGATTTAAGAGCCAAAGTCAAAAACATTCAGATTGTGGCTATTGAGCAGGATAAAAAAAGCGTCCCCTATACGGAAATCGATTATAAATTGCCGATTGCGTTTATGGTTGGAAACGAAACCGACGGCTCTTCAAAAGAAACGCTTAAGGCCTGCGACAAAATCGCCGAAATCCCGATGCATGGAGTTAACACGTCATTAAATGTGATTATCTCACTTGGCATAGTGTCATATTATGCATGCGGGAGCTTGTCCTGAGCTAAGCCGAAGGATTATAATTTCTTTAGGAATTGTTTCCTACCGGGCAATCCAAAGTTTATAAATGAAACAAACCGATAACTACAAAAAGCATACACATCGAAATCCGATTCAACGCTTACTTTTGAATAATTTCTTTAGGAATCTAGTTAATTTAACCGGAGCTAAAACAGTCGATTCCATTTTGGATGTCGGCTGTGGAGAAGGATTCACGCTCAACAGATTAAAGGAGCACGGAATTGGCAATAGATTGGAAGGTTTAGAGTATTCAAAAGACGCGATTGCCCTTGGTAAGAAAACCTACCCCGACATCAAAATAATTCAGGGTAGCATTTATGAACTTCCGTACGCGGATAATTCGTTCGATTTGGTTTTATGCACGGAAGTTCTGGAGCACTTGGAAGAGCCGCAAAAAGCCCTCAAAGAACTGGTTAGAGTCTCCAAAAAATATCTGGTGGTTACTGTTCCCAACGAGCCTTTCTTCATGTTGGCTCAGCTTGTGCGCGGCAAAAACTGGTCCAGATTTGGCAACGATATCGAGCACATTAATCACTGGACGATGTTAGGTTTTCCGAAATTCGTCAAAAAAAATGCCGGCTCGAAAGTTCAAATACTTGCAAAAAGATTTCCTTTTGCTTGGACCATGCTTCTATTAGAAAAAGCTTAAAATCCGCTGTTGACAAACATTTTCTCCGATGTTATAAACGAAAGGTTGAATTTATGAGGAATATTCGAATAGAAGTTGCAAGTTGTCCAGTCCCAAGCGTAGATACGTTTACCCCTTTTGCCGCAGAGGACAAGGCTGCGATTCATACTGCTCCAAACCGCTCAGTGCCGTTTGGCACGGAAATGCCGGTAACTGTTCAGTCCGTATTGCCGAAAGGCGCGGTGCTCGATTTATGGAGCAAAGGCATTGATAAGGCATCCGCAGAAGAAGCGGATGCATGGCGAGAGTATGATGCTATAGCTCGGGTTGGTGATTTAGTGGATGTCCCTGCGGCGGTAACCTCATCGGTAATAGATGAGATTGATGCCGAGATAAGCAGGCGACAAGCCGGATTGGAAAAATATACCAGAGGAGAGGTCTCGGTTGAAGACCAAAGGGAAGCAGTTGAATTAGCCAGACGAACAGCAGCGCTTAGGGATGGTGCAGCAGAAGCGGATCCGTATTTTCTACAGGATTTGGACGAAGAAGAAACTCTTAGGGACAACTTCGACTAGCTTTTCTAAAAGTCCCATAGTTTGCATTTTAGACTAAATACTGCTACAATTATCCTCTTATGTTTGAAAAACAACCGGCTGCGGAAACACCGCAAGCTAAACGAAAAAAAGCCTACGGGGCTTTTGTTGAATTGGTCAAAAAGTACGGCCGAACCTCACCCGAAGGAGGATCTACCGTTAGGAAAGATCTTGATCAGGGCAAGGAGGGTGATTGCGATCTTGTTTCCGGTAGGTTTTTCGGCGATCAGGTGCCAACTATACATGTGTTCTTTAGGAGAGGTAACGACGCTCAACAACTGACATTATCTAGAGACGTTTTGGGCGAAGTAACGGTTGTTGAAGCTTTATATCTTCAAAGGCAGGATGGAGAAAGGGGTAAAGTTTTGCTACCGCAGGATGGAAACGGAAAAGAGCCCGGTATAGACGCTTTAATCGGTATTCTGGCCGAGGCTAGTAAGAGCTTTGCCGACGACAAGGCAAGACGCATTGATCTATTGAGAGTCGCGGCTGCAATGAGAAGAGCCCATGCGCAAGAAGTAAAAGCAAGAAATGGGAAAAAGCGTAAGCCACTTTCCTAAACTTAATAGGTTGACAAAGCTAAAAATTAAAACCACATAATATCTTATAGTTGACAAATTAGAAAATAAGACTATAATAGTTAACTATATATGGGAAGGAAATCACAGGAAACAGAGGCACCAAGACAACTAGAGCCACAGGCAATTCTACCAAGACCGTTAATAGATCAAGTAGAAGAGAAAGCGGCAGAGCAGTTAGAGGCTCTTTACGCTAGGATAAGTTCGGAAGAGGCTTTACGAGCAGAAGAAGAACAAAGAAGCAGGTTGCATCCATTAGAAATCGCAGTCTTAAATGTTCAATTTGTGCTTCAAGAAGTATCTCCGATAGTAATAGAACCCTTGCGTAGAAGAAAAAAAACTGAAGTTGTTTTGTCAAAAGGAAGACTGATGCTACCAGAAGTAGATGGAGTGGACTATGATATCACTAGCTATCCAAACTACGATAGTCCTAAGAGAGGATGTGTCAGCTTAGCGGGAAATATTTTAGGTTCAGGTGGAGAAATTCCATCTATTGCTAGTAGAATGCAATCGCGATGGGATTCCGATAATGCATCTAGGCGAGGTATATATAAATTTAGCCAATACAAAAAAGCTGATTTAGTAAATCTCTTCAGAGGCGCAAGACCTGCTTAGTCTATTTTTTCTCTTTTTCTCCTTGACCCATTCGACTATCCTTCAGCTTCGTTCAGGACTATAGCGCTCAGGGTCTTCGTCGCATTCGCTCCTTGACAAAAATTGCAAACTCACTATAATGGTAAAAGATATGTAAGACCTTTCGCCATAAGTTTGGGACCTAACGGCCCGCCTTTGGCGGGATTTTTGGTCTTTAGGGGTTCCCATCGTCGCTTCGCTTCTCTGGGCAAGCTAAACGATGCTTGGTAGGTCGAAGTAAGCTTTCAGATAAAGAATCGGAAAGTTTACTCTGATGCTACGAAGTAGCGGAAGAGCTCTTTAACAACTTACAAGTACAGCACAAAATGAAAAGGATAGCTTTTTGTTGACCAAGTTTAGTAGCTTGGCGATCGGAAAGTGGTAGGAATT
>Ga0182011_10004191_pt1 | contig 11598 bp, 13 predicted proteins | sample 711E1DmetaG_FD_120481 | JGI IMG/M metagenome (GOLD analysis project Ga0182011, IMG submission 120481) | Permafrost microbial communities from Stordalen Mire, Sweden - 711E1D metaG | ecosystem: Environmental > Terrestrial > Soil > Wetlands > Permafrost | place: Sweden: Stordalen | collected... | reverse complement strand
GGGTCGGAAGGCCATCTCCTATATTGAAAAGGAAATGGGGGACCGGTTCATTCTGAATATGTCGGGAACGAAATTGACCTTTACGGCATAGCCATCCTTCTCCGGTCTGATCAAATGGTTTACCGATATGAGTGGACGGCGGGGATGAAAACAGATGTAAAATGAATTCAGGAAAGGTCTTCGACACCCTGGAGTGGCTGGCCAATCTGGGTGCCATCCTCTTTACACTGATGTTCGGATTAATGAAAGATACGATGGGGCCTTTTACCCAGAGTTTTTTTATCCTCGCACTCCTGGCTCTCGCGGCCTATATTCTGAGCAGGAGGGTACTGCGGCTATGAGTATCCTCTGCCTTTTCCTGCAAACGCTGCCATTTCTACCCATCCTGTCAACAGATATAGGTAGCGGAGTTTGAGAAGTGTTTATGTACGAAGGCGTTGAGGAAGGTCTCCCCCGTCAAAAAGTAATATCTTATCAAAAAACTGTTTAAGGACTCTTGCAAATAGTGCTTGCCAGGTCGAGGTATTGCAATATACTATAATAAGAGGTTTATCATTGAGCATCTTTAGAAAATATAAGGAGGAATTGATCCATGACGAAAGAGGAGAAGATTGAGGAAATTCGGCAGCGGGCGAGGAAGAATTTTTCATTGGGGTACAATTGTACCGAGTGCGTAACGGAAGCCGTCCTGAGCTTGGTGGATACGGGTTTGCCCCCGGAAGCCAAGAAGATGGCCACCGGGTTTGGCGGCGGCATCGGGCTTTACGGAGACACCTGTGGTGCCATTGCAGGCGCTATAATGGCGGTTAGTGCCGTCCATGGAAGGAGCAATCTTCCTGAAGGAGAGGGCAGGGAGGCCGTCAAGAAGGCGGCGGATCAGCTTTACGGGAAGCCTGGCCTTTATCGTTTGTTCAACCAGATTCCGAACCGGCTCAAAGAGAAATTCGGCCACACCCTTTGTCGGGAACTGACAACTCCCTGGCAGACCACCTGGCTTTGCCGGGATCATGCTCTGTTTTGCCGGGATCTGATTACGGAGGCAGCCGCCCTTGCCGCGGAAATGGCCCTTTCGGACCGGGATGAGCTTGCCTCCCGATCCTTCGGCTCAAATGTCGAAAATCTGAAGGACTAATGCCCAAGATAAATAGGGGGGTTTTGAATAAGAAACAGCTTGGAAGAGCCCTCGGATTTATTTAAAGGAGGCATGAGTGGGTAAAAATCTCGTGATTATCGGAGGCGGTGTGGGAGGTCCTTCGACGGCGGCAGAAGCCAAAAGAAAAGATCCCTCTCTCCATGTGACCATGGTTGAAAGGGGTGCATTTGTTTCCTATGCCGCTTGACCGATGCCTTATTACATCGGAGATGTAATTAAAGATAAGAATCGGCTTGTTGCGCGGACCCCGGAAGAGTTTAAAAAAACAGGCGTTGATGTCATCCTGGGAAACGGCGTAGAAGCCATTGACGCTGAAAAGGGCCAAGTAAAGTTATCAGACGGCGCAATCCTGCCTTATGATATTCTGGTCATGGGAACCGGGGCCGATGCCATCCTGCCCGAGATGGCCGGCCAGGATCTCCCGGGAGTCTATACCCTGAGAAATTTGACAGACGGGTTGCGAATCAAGTCCTATTTGAATGAAAAGGTCATCCGTAAAGCCGCTATTGTTGGTGCGGGCTTTATTGCGATGGAAATGTCCGAAGCCCTGCGAAATTTGGGGATTGAGACGGTTGTCCTTAGCCGCTCACCCCTTCCTGTGGCCAGGTGGGATGCCGCTTTTTCCAAGATGATCGTGGAAGAGCTCCACAAGAATCAAGTCACCTTTTTGCCGGGGACAAAACCAGTTGCCATCGAGAAAGGCAAGGATTTCGCCCTCCGTATGACCACAAACTGCGGTGAAATGGATGCAGATCTCATTCTGATGGCATTGGGTATAAAGCGGAATGTAAAACTGGCCGAGGCCATTGGATTAAAGACCGGAGAGAGCGGCGCCATTCAGGTGAACTTCGCGCAACGCACATCATGTGAGGAAATCTATGCCGTAGGCGACTGCTGTGAGGTCTTTAACCGGGTCAGTCAAAAATGGATGTATCTCCCCCTTGGGGACATTGCCAACAAGCAGGGCCGAATCGCCGGTCAGAATATAGGTGGTTCCCCCGGGATATTCCCCGGTGTTGTCGGGGCGCAATCGTTCAAAGTATTTAATCTGGAGGTGGCTGCCACGGGGCTTACGGAAGCGGAAGCCCTCAAGAGCGGTTTTCATCCGGTCAGCAACATCATCTGGGGATTGCCAATCGCGCGCTCAATGGCGAAGGATGAAAAACTCGGGATCAAACTGATTGCCGACAAACCATCGGGTAAGCTGCTCGGTGCACAATCCATCTCAGCCGGAGAGGGCGCTGTAAAGAGAATCAACATGCTGTCGGTGGCCCTGTGGGCTGGAATGGACCTCACAGACATCAGTTATCTGGACTTGGCCTATTCGCCTACGTTTGGAGGTGCTTGGGATCCGATCCACATCGCGGCCCAAGGGCTTATGAGAAAAATGGCCTGAAGAGATGAGGACCTGGCGAAGCCCGCAGGGTGGAACAGGGACTATTGAGGAAAATCAAAAGGAGGAATGTCAATGACGGAAAAAGTGATGAAGGGGATAGAAAAACCGGAAGATCTTGAGCAATTGGACATGGCACGCCTTGTTGTCGATATGTTTCACCGCATCATGGTTCATTACACCCTTTGGTTTACGGAAGTGGAACATCAGTTCGGCGTCCAGAGGGCCCTTGAAATCATGAAGACGGCCAGGAAGAATAGTTACAACATTCAGATGGACCGCTTTGCCAAGGTTTTTGGTTTCGAGATGAAGGACGGCGTACCCAAAGCCTTGCTGGATATGCCTAAAGAATCTCTGATCAATTTAATGAATAATCTTGGGGTCAACTGGCTTGCCAATGACGGCGTCTGGTTTCAGTCCGTGGAGTCTATGCGGGACATGTACGACGCCAAGCGCTGTAACGACTCCTGCTGGACCCGCTTTTCTCCCTTTGAGGCTTGGTCCATCAAGGAATTTCTGGGGCTTCCGGAACAGGCGGGACTGGAAGGATTGAAAAAGGCCCTGCGATTCAGAATGTATGCCCGCATCAATGTTCAGTCCATCATCGATGACAGTCCGAACAGTATCATTTTCCAGATGAACGACTGCCGTGTCCAATCGGCAAGAAAGCGCCGGAGCCTGGAGGATTACCCGTGTAAATCCGCTGGTCTGGTGGAATACCGGACCTTCGGCGAAACCATCGACAGCCGGATTCGGTGCGAGTGTATCGGTTGTCCCCCCGATCCGCATCCGGAAGGCTGGTTCTGCACCTGGCGTTTCTCCCTGCCTGCCAGTGTTTGAGGATGAACGGGAGGGTGTTGAAAAGGACAAAACGTGCCTTAAAATTCGATTATATCCAAAGAATTAAGGAGTCATGATGTTTCACGAAGAACAATGCGATTTTTGCGGAGACTGTTTGGCCCGGTGCTATTATCTGCCCTTTGACAAGAAAAGCGGCGGCGAGGCCTTCAAAAAGCTGGTTCAGGGCGAAAAGGTGGACTGGCTTTACGATTGCGTCACCTGTATCGCCTGTAACGAATATTGCCCGAAGGACGCCAGACCCTTTGATTTGATCCTGAAAAAAATGGAAGAATCCGGGGACTTTACCGATCCGGCCCTGCGTGCCCAGATGGCGGACCGTTTCAAGGCCGATGGAGAGCCGAAGCCGGTGGCGCCGGCCCTGCGGGCCATGTCTTTGTGCGTAATGGAAGGCAGTATGCCCTGGGCACTCCAAGGTAAATTATTTGAAGGTTTGCCGCTCCTCAAGGGACGCCATTACTTCTGTAACGTATTGTTTGCCCACATGGGCGACGAATCCATTATGCGGGATCGCCTGCAGGGGATGGTGGATAATCTGGCCAAGTCGGGGGCGAAGGAGATTGTCTTCGTTCATGATGACTGCTACGCGGTGCTGAAAGGCATCGCCCCGGAATACGGAATTAAACTCCCCTTCCGGCCCGTTTCGATATTTGAGCATCTGCGCGATTATCTGAAAGAGCACAAGAGCGATATTAAAAAACTTAATATGAAGGTCGCCTACCAGCGTCCCTGCGCTTCCCGCTATACCCCGGAAAAAGACCCCCTTCTGGACGAGATCTTTGCGATGATCGGCGTGGAGCGGGTGAAACGTCAATACGATGGTATCAACGCCATCTGCTGCGGTGTAGAATTAGCGGGTCCGAATCTGAAACTCTTTCCACGGGGGAAGAACTTTGAGCCTTTCCGGGAGAAGAACATTCAGGATGCCAGGAACCATGGCGCCGAGGCGATGGTGTACCTCTGTCCCATGTGTTACCGAACCCTCGGGAAAAAAGCCAAAGAGACGGGCTTGACCAACCTGATGATCAGTGACCTCTGCCGCCTGGCTGTAGGAGAAACATTACCGGAAGAAAAACCTCTCTAACAAAAGAAAGCATACATTATTTTCCCGGGAAAAAGGAGTCAGCTGGCGTCTTTTCACGTTCATGTTGCTTTTTTTACCGGATTCATGAGTATGATAACCCATAAATAAAAAGAGGAGGGATCAACCATGAAGCATCTCATTATTTATTCGCATCCCAATTCCAAGAGCTTTTGTCATGCCATTCTGGATAAGGTTGAGGAGGTTCTGGCCGCCAAAAAGCACGACATCGTCGTCAGAGATCTGTATGCGCTGGGTTTTGATCCTGTGCTCAAAGCTGGCGATCTTGCCGATTTTCAGTCCGGAAAAATTCCTGCGGATATTAAAGCCGAACAGGATTATATTGCCTGGTCGGACATCGTGACCATTATTCATCCGGTGTGGTGGACGGGCCTGCCGGCCATGATGAAAGGATATATTGACCGGGTGTTCAGTTATGGTTTTGCCTATAGCCTTGATGCGAGCGGCATCGTCAAGCTACTAACAGGTAAAAAAGTTATTGTCTTCAATACCCAGGGAACTCCTCAAGATATTTATGAGAAATCCGGGATGTTCGTCGCGATGAAAAAAACATCGGATACAGGTATCCATGAATTTTGCGGGCTCAATGTTCTGGCACACCAGTTCTTTGGAGCCGTACCCTATGTCGATGATGCCGCGAGAAAGAGCTACCTAGAAAAGGTCAAACAAATCATGGATCAGTATTCAAGAGGGGATTTGTCATGATTGCAAAAATCCGAGTGGGAATGATTCTCATTTTGTTGCTGCTATGGACCGTTCCGGTCATTGCCGACTCCAATATCCAGGAAGGGCTTTGGGAAATCACCATCCGGATGGAAATGCCGGGTGTCCCTTCCGATCAGATGACACCGGTTTCTTCGACACATTGCCTGAAGGACGGGCAACAAATCCCGCAGATGCTTCAACAGGACCATACCTGTCAAATCTCGAATACAAGAACGGAAGGCGACAGCGTATCCTGGACCATGAAGTGCCAGGGGGGAGAGGGGTCCATGGACGGCAGCGGTAAAATGACTTACAAGAGCAACCGGTTTGATGGCGTCATTTATCTGAACATGCATCGCCCTGATGCGGGTCCGATGAAAGTTACGCAACGTATCAGCGGACGGTGGGTGGGGAGTTGTCCGTAGCCAATCGTTTTATGAGCACAGTCGTCATCGATTCTCACATGCATTGCGGGATTCAGAACGTCAACCTCCCTTTTGAAGAAATCAAGGGCTATCAGCGGAAAGGCGGCATTGAGGGGGTGTGCCTCTTTGCACCTGTTGAAGATATCTATAACCGGTATGATGATAACTTTCAGGATACATCATCCTGGATCACATGCCGTCAGATGGCCAATCAGTACCTCCTAGACCTTCAGCAACTGCAACAGAATGTTTTTGCCTATTATTTTGTCTGGAATGATTTCAAAAAAGAGGAATTGAAAAAGGGATACCGGGGGATCAAGTGGCACCACCATGAATGCGAACCCGTTTATCACTATGACGATCCCCGTTGCGAGAGCTTTCTTCAGGAAGCCTATCGCCTGCAGCTTCCCATCCTGCTTGAGGAATCATTTGAGAATACCCTTTATTTCATCCAACGGGTCAAGGGGCAGACCCCCATCATCATTCCCCACCTGGGGATGCTCAATGGCGGATTTTACGCCCTGTTTCATTCAAGCGTCTGGGAGGATGAGACCATTTATGCGGATACGGCGCTGGCTTCCAGTCGAGAGATCGAATCGTTTCTGGAAAGATACGGTAGTAAGCGGCTCCTGTTCGGAAGTGACTTTCCCTTCGGCAGCCCCTATCACGAACTGCAGAAGATTAACCATCTTACGATGGATAGAGAGGATTTCGCAAATGTTGTGAACCGGAATGTACTCAGATTGATGGGAATTCAACCATCACCATGAAGTTTTCAGCACTTACGATCTGAGGCTATTTTTTAACAGGAGGTTCAACATAGACGGGAATTCCCCACCATTTTTCTTTCCGACTTTTCAGAACATCATCATAATCTGCTTGTTTATGACTATACCAGCTGAACCAGAGATGGCTCCAGTTCCAGTAAATGGATTCGTGTTGCCAGAATTCGGATTGCCTGGCTGCAGCACCACAGCCGGTTAAAAAGAGATACATCATTAGCAGTACCAGCAGTCTTTTCATGACAATCCCCAGACCGGCTCTCTTACCGGTTCAAAATCTTAGGGATGCTAAAGACGATGTGCCGATGGGAAAAAATATTTATTGACAATATTGACTGCTCATATATAGACTAATCAATATTATACTCACGAGGAGGTTCCATGGCAGACAATGACCGTTTGATCTATCTCACATCAATGGCTCAACAGACATTAATGCATTATACGAACGCTGCGTTGTCGAGAGCAGGACTGAAGGTGACGACTGCCCAAGCGGGGATCCTTTTCTTCCTTAAACAGAAAGATATGTGCATGATGTCTGAAATAGGAGAGGTTTTCAATATCGACAATTCTGCGGTCACACGTCTGATTGATCGTCTAGAAAAAAACGGTCTCGTTAAACGGCAGGTTCCTCCGGAAAATAGAAGAGCTATTCTAATCTGCATTACTCCTGAAGGACTTGAGGAGGAAAAAAAAGCACAGATGATTATCAGGTCCATCAACGGCAAAATCAAAGAGGGCTTTACTCCGAAAGAGGTGGAGTCTTATAAAAAAATCTTGAATGGCATTTTGGAAAAATTCAAAGTGGAATAAAGGGTTAAGGGAGGTCGTCATGAACAAGGAAGAAATCAGGGAATATGGTCTGGACCTGGGTGTGGATGTGATTGGTTTTACCTCTTTAGAGGATTATAAATCAGAAAGATCACCGGATCCACGATCTATATTGCCAAAGGCAAAATCTATTATCGTCCTTGGACATCGAATGATCGATGGTGCGCTGGACAGCAACAATCCCCGGATCAATATGGTTGGCCGCATAGGTGTGATGGATACCTCAAAAAATCACATTTACCTTTTCGCCAGATTTATCGAGAAGAAATACAAGGCCAGAACATCACCCATATTATCGTCCTATCCCCTGGATATGGAGGCACCCGCATTGGGCCTGTTAGGTGATATATCCCTTCGTCATGCCGCAATTGCAGCAGGTCTCGGGATATTCGGTAGGCATCATCTCGTCATCCATCCGACCTTTGGATCGCGCCTCAGCTTTACGGGATTATTAACGGAACTGCCTCTTGCTTCAGACCCGCCCTTTAAGAAAGACCTCTGCATCGATTGCGATTTATGTGTCAAGTCTTGCCCTGGAAACGCCCTCAATGTTGAAGGCAAGACGGATGATCTGAAATGTCTTCGGGCCTCTCAACCTTATGGGATTGGAAGTGCGATTGGTTATATCAGGCAATTCATGGGCAAATCTCCGGATGAGCAGAAAACCCTGCTCAAAGACCCCAGGTTTATGAGTCTTTACCAGGCATCCTTTATCGGATTTCAATATGCCTGTTTTAACTGCATTGCGGTTTGTCCTGTAGGTGAAATGTGTCCATAAATAAAAGAGGAGGATCGGGGACGGAATTCCGCGGCCTTCTTTATTAGGCATTTATTTCGGGATGAAACACAGTATGCCTTCAGTAAAATCCGATTTAACACTTTCAGGAAGAAAGAGAGAGGCGAGGGCGCCCGTAGCGCGCCCCGGAGCGCTCTCTCTTTCGCTTGAGCAATCACTCTGTCAGCTTATTTCGAGGCGGACAAAAAATAATTAATTTAATGTCCGGTTGTTCTTTTTCTTCTTGTGTTACTCCCCTTTTCCATGAAGGGGAAATCATCAGATAAAAATCCAAATCAGCAAGACGAAAGCAAGTATGTCGGTGTCATCGCATCAGTGCAAGAGACACCCCCCTGTCCGTCTGCCGCCGTGCGGACGCCGGCGGACGGACAGGGGGTGAATCATGTTTCTGAAGACGCTCACACTGTTCAGGATCGTGATCATAGCATGGCGTTACCTGTAACACGCCATGCTTCAACCCCAACTGTGACTGGTTTAAAGCGTCTTATGGTAGAGAGTGCGTGGTGTTTGCGCAACCCCTACCAACACTCTACCTGAAAATTTGCAATAATATCAACATGTTTTGAGAGTGGTAGAGAGTCTGCACAGGTAGGTAGGGGCTTACGAGAATAAACCTATCCCGACACATCTTGAGATTGAGGAATAATTTTTACCCGGATTACTGTTAAGCAGAATTTAACTATTGACGCAGAATTCAATGATGCCATAATGACCCCCAAACAGGTGGCTCGATATCTTCAAATATCGCCGCGTACAGTTTACTCACGCTGGGTAAAACTGGGGGGGCTGAAAATTAGCAGAACCCTGCGGTTCAGAAAGGAGATAATCGATGCCTTATTTCGACAAGAAGAAAAAAAAGTGGAAAGGGGTGGTGAAAAGAGAGTCTCAAAGGTTTACGCATGCGTTTCAGACGAAGACGGAAGCGAAAACCTGGGAAGTGGAGAAGTGGAAAGAGTTGGAGAATCCGAAACAGACAGAAATCGCCATGGGCTTTATGATGGCAAGTAATGAATATCTGGACTTCTGCAAGCTCCGATTTTCATCCACGACTTATGGAGAAAAAAGGAAGTTATGCAGAGACTTGCGGAAAAGATGGGGGGATATTGTTGTTACTGATATTACGCCCGTCATGGTGATGAAACACCTTGAGGACAGGGCACGCAAGATTTCCGATAACGCCTAGAACAAAGACCGGAAAAACTTGCTTGCCATGTTTAACTGGCTGCGAAAGATTCACGGTGTCACTCATAATCCCGTTGTTAATGTGGACCGGATGCCGGAAGAACGGAAAGTAGAATATATTCCACCAGGGCAAGACATTGACAAGGTTATGATGGCATGCAGCGGACAGGACAGGGTAATGTTACAGTGCTATTACTTCACCTTTGCACGTAGATCAGAGATATTCAACTGGACCTGGGAAGACGTCAATTTTGAAAAACAATGGTATCGGCTGTCGACAAGAAAGAGGCTACACAGCGACAAGCAAGTTGATTACTTCCCCCTACCGGAAGATTCCGAACTATATAGGGCGCTCAAGTGGCAGTGGGAGAATCGTAATAAAAATTCGCCCTACGTGTTTACTGATCCCGAAAGCGGTGAGAGATTTACCCATCGGAACAGGTTCATAAAAGGTCTGTGCAAAAGAGCAGGCGTCCAGCCCTTCGGATTCAAGGCGTTTCGGAAATATGGTCCCTCAGTTTTAAATGACATTCACCGGGTGAGCATCAAGAAGCTGCAAAGGTTATTGAGACACCAGACGCAAACGACAACGGAAATATATCTGAAGAAAATAGATGATGACCTATCCGTTGGATTAAGGCTTCTGGAAAAAAAGGACACCCCAAGGGACACCCAAAGGATTTTGGGAAATTGTTAAATTTGTAAGTCATTAAAATTATTGGCGTCCCCACGGGGAGTCGAACCCCGGTTACAGGCGTGAAAGATCGAATAAAAAGCCTTATTCCGCCATGTTATTGAACTTTTATACCTGCCAAAACCCCTTAAACCCTATTAAGTCCCGACCAAAGACAGCTTGACGGTATCTACAACTCTTCAATACTTGGTTTCTATGCTAGTTGACTAGTACCGTTTGAAACTTGCATAATACTTTTTTTGCCTTCTTTTAGGCTTTGCGAAGGCATTCCGCAGAAGGCATAAATGCAATAATAAAAAATCTAAGGTTTCCGCACAAAGCGGAACCCTATATTTTCGTCATCGAAGACCTTCTTCTATTCATCGGCGTTCATTACATCCCGCTCGAGGTCCCTGTAATGTCCGCTTTCCGCCTAGAACAACTCGTAGATATCATGCTGGTCACTAGCGCTCATGATTTCATTGGTGCAGGTACAGGTCTGAGCTAGCCGGCAAGCTTTCATCATCGATAGAGTCAAGAACGGCAGTCTCCTGTTATTTCACGGTATACCCACGGCCATCGAGGCAGGCACCCATCGCCCGCTGATAGTCCGCGCGCTTCTGGCTCATTTGAGCTGCACCAGCAGGGGGCTGAACCGGATCGTAGCCCGTCTGGTTCACAGCCCAGCTGTGGCACTCGTAACGATCTTTAGCCTGTTGCTGTTCGCTCTGGCCTTTGCGGGGATAGATGAATAACTGGTCTGACGACATTTTGCCTGCTGCCGGGGGTGCTGGAGGTGCTGGGGGTGCCTGAATGGCTTCGCCCTGCGGTGGCGCGACGACGACATAACCACCCGCGGTTTGAGTGTAATAGACTTCGTTGGCATAATAGTAAGGAACACCGCCTAGCATGACTGTCGCATAATAGGGGGGCAAAACAGGAACGATTATACCGAACGGAGGCGCAACAATGACGAAGCGCCGTCCCTGCGGCCGATACCAGACACCTCCGTGGAAGTAGTATCGTGCATTGCCGTAAAACACCACCCGGTGACCGCCTGGCAGCGCTCCAATGAACTGACCACGTGCCGGGTAGGCATGGTTATGGCCATGACGCGAATCCATGAATTCGTGATGGCCGATGCCGTGTTCGTCCGCGTGCGCCACCTGCGTAAACCCAAACAACATGATTCCTGACAACAAGGCCAACATCAGGCCGAGCGCAAAGTACCCACTCTTATTGTGAAGATATGACATGGCTATTGCCTCCTTAAAATCAGAGATAGATTCTCAGTTTTTCTTACTGTACGGTATACCCGCGGCCTTCGAGACAGGCAGACATCGCACGCCGGAAGGTGAATGCCCTTTCTTCATATTGAACGTCAATTGCCCGATCGCGATTGGAATAGGCTTCCTCCAATTGCCGGGCTTGCTGTTGCCTGGACGCATCCGATGCAGCGCCGGCAATCGCCCCGCTCCCTGCGCCGATCAATGCACCAACTCCTGCGTGTCTCGGTCCGGCAATCAATGCGCCCAGCACCGCACCGGTGATCGCCAGAACAGCGGTATCATGCCCGGGCGGAGGCATCGGCACCACCCTGACGCGCTGCTCAGACGGGATAGACGACTGACTCGGATCGAAGCCGGTCTGCTGCATCGCCCAGTTGTAACATTCATAGTGGTCACGTGACTGTTGCTC
>Ga0182011_10004190_pt1 | contig 11599 bp, 8 predicted proteins | sample 711E1DmetaG_FD_120481 | JGI IMG/M metagenome (GOLD analysis project Ga0182011, IMG submission 120481) | Permafrost microbial communities from Stordalen Mire, Sweden - 711E1D metaG | ecosystem: Environmental > Terrestrial > Soil > Wetlands > Permafrost | place: Sweden: Stordalen | collected... | reverse complement strand
TGTCATGTCTGTCTCATAACTAGACCCTACTTTGATGCTTCCTGAGCCAAAATCCCCATCAAAACTCTTCCAAGGATAATTTGTGCCGAGCAAGAAATAATTTCCTCCAGCAACAGGTATTGTGGATCCTACTGGAACTCCGCCATTCCATGTACCAGTACCTGATGTGATGCATGCGCCTACACTATTGCATGTCTGCCCTGATGCACATTTTGTAGAATCAACAACATAGCTAGTACCTGCAGCATTGCATGATAGGCATGTCGTACCTGTCTTTGTCGTTCCAAAAGTACATATTACTGAACTAACGCATGCTCCTGCATTGCATGTCTGGCCTGATGCACAACTAGCCCATTGTCCATTAAGGCAATACTGAACACCATTGCATGAAGGTGCAGTACATACAGAAGATGATACACATGCACCAGCAGAATTACAAGTCTGACCAGAAGAACATTTGCTAACTGTTGGAATATATGCTGTACCTGCACTATTGCAGACATTGCACGTCGTGCCTGATTGGACAGCATTAGGAGTACAATACGGTGATGTCGCTGCTACTGTACACATCCCTGAAGTGCATGCCTGTCCTGAACATGCAGCTGTCGATGGAGCATATGCAGTTCCTGCACTATTACAGACATTGCATTGCGTTGTTGTCTGGACTGCGTTTGGAGTGCAATAACTTGCTGTACCGCTAGGTGTCGAAGGGTTATTGACTGCTGAGACCAGCGCTTCCCATAATGGATTTGCTGCAGTGCCTGTTTTGCTTGGCAGCCATCCTGCTGGAGTATCATACGCCATCATGCCGCCAAAATTATGCTGCTTTGTCCATGCCACAACTTCAGATATGGATTGTGGAGTCTGAAGGTCATAATAATCCCCATTCCAATAGCTCCATGCTGCTTTTGCCGAGTCATCGTAATTGATCACTGCTGTATTCGAGCTACGCATATCATTACGTGCCTGTGTAAAGCTCCAGTTGCTTTTAGAAAATGCATCTCCAGGTTTTTGTGCGCTACCGCCCATGCGGATGGCTTCAAAAGTCACCGAGATGGCCATCTTTGAAGGATCATAGCCTTGAGTGATGAAGTCTATCGCATTATCATTGAGTGTACATCCTTGCAAGTTAGGGAATTGAGTCGATTTATACACAGGTGTCCCAAATCCTGCCACTGGCCCTCCGCAATTGACCCAACTAGTATATGTCATGGCAAACATCATATCAAGATCCCTATTCATGACAACAGGATCATATGCGCTATGGAATGGTGCCATATCGATCGCTGACACCAAAATCCCTCGTGTAGGCCATGCATCTAATGCAGCACGCAATTTATCCATAAGATAATCATGCGGAGCCATTGCACTTGGCCATTCTATATCCAATTCTATTCCATCAAAATTATTTGCTTTCGCAAACGCTACTGCTGATGAGACAAGCGAATCGATCTTGCTGTTGTCTGATGCTATCGCATTCCAGTTTGAGCCAGGATAGACGCTTGCAAGGCTCAATAATATCTTCACACCATGACTATGTGCAGTGCTGATAGTATTTGTGAGAGCAGTCCCTGATAGCCCGGTAGATGAAAAATATGGCGAACTTGTAGAAATTCCCGAGCCTGTGAATAATACCATATGAGTCATGCCAGTCCAATCAAGATTCTGAGGGTCGAGTGTTCCCCACCACCAATTAGGATAATATGCGATGACCCACATAGATTTGTTCGATGGAGGACTAGTAGTTGAAGGAGCTGATAAGCATGCTCCGCTCAGGCCGCATTGACTTGTAGAGCATTTTGTGGCATCTGATACATATGCAGTTCCTGCAGAATTGCATACAAAGCATGTGGTTCCTGATTTCAATACTCCTGGAGTGCATGCCTGCACCTGATTGCTTACGCATGCACCAGCACTGCAAATCTGGCCTGATGCACAATTAGCCCATTGACCATTGCTACAATATTGCGCTCCATTACAAGAAGGTGCAGTGCACACAGAAGATGACACACATGCACCAGCAGAATTGCAAGTCTGACGAGAAGAACATTTGCTGACTGTTGGAACATATGCAGTTCCTGCAGCATTGCAGACATTGCATGTGGTTCCTGACTGCACAGAATTTGGAGTGCAGAATTGGGTTGATACACATTGTCCTGCATTGCATGTCTGTGCTGTCAAGCATTTTGTGCTATCAGCATTATATGATGAGCCTGCAGCATTGCAGACATTGCAGACTGTCCCAGATTGTGTCGTGCCTGGAGTGCATACTTGCGGTGTTATACAATTTCCACTGCTGCATATCTGATTCGCTGTGCATTTGTTGAGATAGGCAGTGCCTGCACTGTTGCAGACATTGCATGTCCCTTCTTGCAATGCTCCTGGAGTGCAGATGTTCTGTGCAGATCCTGCACACGCCCCATTGCTGCATCCTGCAGTCCCGCAATTGAAATATATATATCTGATATTTCCATTATAGCAATAATATTCCTTCAATATATAATTATTATAGCATCTATCGTTGAATAGGCAGTATGAATTCATGTTTCTTGAGATATTTGTCGAGCCCTTCAGATAATAGTTCAACCCATTATCAGAATCTGTGCATACTGCGCTTGCTATGCCTATGGAGAACAGCAGCAATAGACAGACGAATATTATCTTATCTAAACATAAATCAATCCTATTCATGCAAATCACCTGTGTTGAGAAATAATCCTGAAATCTGTGAAGTGTTACCACATCGATAAAATTTATTTATTGCCAATAATTCACCTCATATACCCAAATGATGATTATTTAAAAATATTATGGATATTTATTTAAAAATAATATGCTGCCCCTACCATAAAAAATTATTATTTACACCGTAATATCATCCTTAAGAATCAGGGTTTATAAAGATTACGAGAAAAACAGTTGTTAAGAATGTATGAAAGTAGGAGGTGAGTGCTATCGTTTCTTAAGAATATTCTGTTAGACTTTTCTGACTTCCTTTCGGATCAGTATTTGGTTTTGAAATTAGTTTTTTGCGTTTTATTCCTTTAGTTAATGATTCTTTTGCTTTTTCTCCTTCTTATCCATTAAATCAGGACCAGTATATTTGGCTAATTTATACATGAGAATTTGATTATAGCGTTTCAGAACTCTAGGATCTATTGCCATAAACCATCCTTCAGCGATTCATTAATAAATTTAACGAGCGTGATGGGATTTGAACCCACGACCTACAGCTTGCATCTACAATCCAAAGATTGTGATAGAAGGCTGTCGCGCTCATTGGCTATGCCAAAGCCCTTGCTTTAGCAAGGTATCCAAGCTGCGCTACACGCCCATACTGGATTGAAGAAGACAATCATATTTAAAGGTGATTATTTTTTGAGGCTTTGTTTAAAATCTCGCCTTCGGCTCGTTTTTTGGCCGATTCGCATATTATCTTTTTTTATTAATGTGCAAATTCACTCTTGCAATCTCTCTTTGCAATATAATATATGTTTTATTATGCTCATATATTAGCCATAAAAAATACATTTTAAACAAAGCCTATTTTTTGAGCTATGTCGATATCATTGTAAGCGCCGATTTGCGAGCTGCAATAGAATTCATGAGCAGGTGCGTCGCGAGGGGTCGCAAAGAAATTCTATTCATGCAATTTCTTGTGCACAAGAAACAATAGTTTCTTTGCGTTTCTGTCGAAATTTTCAATAAAAAAAGAAAAAATATTCTAAGTCGCGGCTGCTGCTATTGATGCATATCCGACTGCATTTGTCGCTGCTGAGACATCGCTGTCAGCAACACCATCACTGCCTTGTATTGTGACGATTACACGATTTTTCACAAAGACATTGTATGAATAGCTCTCAGATGATTTGACATACTGATGCCAGGCCGGATAGCTGCTGATGGTCGTCTTTTTGAAATACCCGTCTGTGCCTTCTGATTCATAGATGCCGGCCCATGCCATGGAAAGATATTGGATATAGCAGGTATCTATTGCTGTCACTTCAATATTCTTATCATTATTCACAAGATTGACGCTGGCTGTGCTGTACTTAATAACACTCTGGTCTGTAGGGTTTGTGAAAGTGAGCATATTCCCTTGTGGTGTATCTCCAACAAAGCCATTCACTTCTTTTGGCAAAGCATCGATGAGCACTTGATAGTTTATGGATTCAGTGCATTGTTTCGGCGTCGCCTGCTGCGCATCATTATTTACAGGCGTCACATCATTATTCACAGGCGTATTGCCTGGCAATATATCTTTTATGGATGGCGTGCTCGGTACGCATCCTGCTACAAAAAATGCAATCAATGCAACTGCCAATATAGAATATAGTATTTTCATTTCTAAACACCCCCAAATTATTCATAGAAAATATACCAAGTATATAAATGTTTAGAAATATTGGATTGACAGCGTCACATCTGCAAAAGATGGAACAAAAAGATGGAACATATCGGTGCAGGAAGGGATAGATTTAAATATGCTCTTGATATTATGTCATCGAGGTCGATAAAATGGCAAAGAAAACCAAAGTGGAGTTCATGGATAAGAAAGAGATGAAAGGACATTGTTGCTGTTGGCACCATAACCATTCTGGAAATGCAGTCTATGGGCTAGGATTCATAGGCGCAGCGATATATTATATATCGACAGCGACAGGCTTTTGGATGGGCGTGCTAGGATTTCTGAAAGCGATAGTATGGCCAGTGTTTGTGACATATGGATTACTCAGGTTTTTGGGGATCTAGGTATCTAGGATAAATCATAGGCATTGACTGCCTTATAATTTTTCCGCTACATTTTTAAAAAGATGATTCCTTTCTATTATCATGGTAGAATCTGCTAAAGGAGTAAGGGATTTTGCTCCAGAAGATAAGATATTGAGGGATGAGATAATTAACCAACTCAAAGATATCTTCGAGACTTATGGATATTCTCCTCTAGAGACTCCAAGCATCGAAAGATTAGACACTCTCACGGCAAAATTCGCCGCTGGCGAAGGCACAGACACCACCAATGAGATCTTCAAATTAAAAGACCAAGGAGAGAGGTTATTAGGATTAAGGTTTGACCTGACTGTGCCATTGTCAAGATTCATCGCAATGAACCCAAACCTTAAGATGCCATTCAAGAGATATGAGATCGGCCGTGTCTTTCGTGACGGTCCTATAAAACTTGGGCGTTATAGGGAGTTCTGGCAATGCGATGTAGATATCGTCGGTGTTTCATCAGTGAAAGCAGAGGCTGAATTGATGCTGCTGGTCCTTGACGCATATAAAAAACTCAATTTAGATGCATATGTTGAGATAAATAATAGGAAATTGTTATACGGGATTCTTGATGCATGCAATATTGCCGAAGACAAGAGAGAGAGCATAATCATTTCAATAGACAAATTAGGGAAATACGGGGAGCAGACAGTAAAAAAAGAATTATTAGAAAAAAATATCCCCTACGAATCAGTCGACAGATTATTAGAGATATTTGGGATGAGAGGAGATAATGATTCCACATTGAACCATCTAAAGACAATAATAAAATCAGAATATGGACTAGAAGGCCTGAAAGAGATGGGCGAGTTATTGTCATACCTGAAATTTATCGAGTCTGGAAAGATAATATTCAACCATTCACTGGCAAGAGGCCTGAATTATTATACAGGAACTGTTTTTGAAGGATTCTTGAAAGAGAGCAAGATAACTTCAAGCATCTGCGGCGGCGGAAGATATGACAACATGATAGGGATGTTTGCAGAGAACAACAGGCAATATCCAGCAGTAGGCATAGCATTCGGCCTAGAGCCTATAATTGACTCATTGAAAGACAAAGCATTAAAGAAAACAGTCACAGAATTATACATAATCCCAATAAAGACATTCAATGAATCATTGGTCATAGCCACAAAATTAAGAGAAGCTGGAATTGATGTGGATATTGATCTTATGGAGAGAGGAATTTCCAAGAATCTTGATTATGCGAATATGATGAAGATACCTTTTGTCGCATTCATAGGCGAGCAGGAATTGAAAGAGCAGAAGATAAAATTGAAGAATATGCATTCTGGGGCAGAAAGATTGATAACATTGGATGAAGCATACAATGAGATTAAGAACTCATGATTTTCTTTGCCATATGATAGATGCTTTTCAATCCTTCTGTCTTTCCCAATGTATGAAACTGAGGATTCCACACCAATCCTGCAAGAGAATCGCTGACGACCAATATAACTGCTAAGTCCACTTTCCTGCATTTGGCTACTGTAAATAATGCCGATGCCTCCATCTCAACAGTCATTATTCCCTGCTTCTGATAATGCCGTGCTTCTGCAACAGTCTCCCTGTATGGCGCATCGATAGTCCATGAAGGGCCTACAAAGAATTTTCCATCAATTGATTTAAGGATTTTTCTGAACAATTTTTTTGATGGATAGGAATATTTTGATGACTTTTCATAATGATGAGATACTCCTTCATCCCTGACTGCTTTGTTGCATACCACAATATCCCCTGCATTCAATCCATGCTGCAATGTGCCGGCAGTACCTATTGATATAAATCTTTTTGCGCCCATGGCTATCAATTCTTCTAATGCTGCAGCAACTGCTGGTGCACCTATCCCGAAATCTGCAAACACTCCGATGCCATCTCGGGTCACCAATAGTGTTCCGTTGACTGCTCTATAAGACTTGTATTTCTCTTTCTTCTTTATATAAGCGAATAGTCCAGAGCTATAGCATATGATAATGTCTCTTGGAACTTTTATAGGAATGAAGCCTGTTTTGGTAGAATATTTCATGAATTCCTTTGCTGAGAACATTGCCTGTCTTGAATGCTTGTTTTTGAAATTCGGGTAGGACATAATACTATAAGACAATAATCGTTTATAAATATTTTCGTGCGATGACCGGAAAGCGATGATCATTCTTTGATTTATTCAATGAGAAATAACTTATTCTATGTTAGGAGGCCATCTGGGCTCTCCGCTATCTCCTTTCAATACAGTCAGTTCGCCCTGGCTCCTGTATACTTCTCTGAAGCAGTCTATTAGATGATTAGTCTGGTATTCTGGAATATAGATTATCCTTGTATTTATCTTGTTATGCATAATATCGACTGTCGTCTTTACAAGGCTTGCCTGGACAAGATATGTGTGCTCAAGAATAATTCTATCATTGTTAGGAGAATGTTCAGGATGATAATTCATGGCCACAAGAAGCCCACTGTTCACCTTGCATATGCCTGTAGTAGGATACATCGCAACATCAAGACGCGAGATGCCTTCTACCTCGTTCTCCCCAACATCATTCTCGAATCTGAGGCAATGATATGTTATATCAAACTCTTCGTCCATAATTACTGGAAAGTAGTATCTTTTTATAAATATTTTCTTTTCATACCCGCAAGATTTCCGCCTAAAGGCACTGGACGCATTTCATCACAGCCGGCCGGCAATAAGCAGGTTCACAACATTTATAAATAACATATGATTTTTTCTTCATATGTTCTGCAAATCATATATGGACTTTTTTCAGACGCTGGCCAACAAGACAAACCAGTCGATAATACAGGAGCTTTTGAAAAAGCCTGCAAATGTCAGCAGCATAACCAAGCATACAGGACTTGAGCAGAGCCAGGTCAGCCATTCATTATTGAGGATGCATCAATGCAAGATCGTCGATATGAAAAAGAGCGGCAAGCAAAGGATATATTCCCTGAACAAAGAGACGATAATACCTATACTTACAATCGTAGACAATCATGCAAAAAAGATGTGCCCAATATGCGCGAAACGATGATTAATTTTGTTAGCATCTGCTTCGCTCGTCGCTAATATTCAAGCTGACGAACCACCCCGTAGGGGGCAGATCCCCTGGTTCGTGATCGATAAAGCATTGCGTGTTCGCTACACCTGAAGATGCTAACAATAAATTTGGTGACTTATGGAAATATCCCGAGAATTATACGATCATCATGACAAAGAATCATCTAAATATAAGACTGAACCAGGACTTAATGAAGAAACAGTTACAAAAATATCCGTATATAAACATGAACCTGACTGGATGTTAAAAAAAAGGCTAACAGCGCTAAAAATCTTTAACGAACTAAAACTGCCAACATGGGGACCAAACCTAGAAAAATTAGATCTCAACAAAATAACTTACTTTAATATACCAGATGCAAAACAAAATGCAGACTCATGGGACAAAGTACCAGAAGAAATAAAAAAAACATTCGAAAGACTAGGAATACCAGAAGCAGAACGAAAAGCATTATCAGGAGCAGGAGCACAATACGACAGCCAAGTAGTATACCATAATATTAGGGAAGATTTGAAAAAAAAAGGAGTAGTATTTGAGGATATGGATATAGCTGTTAAAGAATATCCAGAAATGGTAAAAAAATATTTCATGACAACATGCATCAGCCCATCATTACACAAATTCGCAGCACTCCACGGAGCCGTATTTAGTGGAGGTACTTATATACATGTACCAAAAGATGTCAAGGTTGATATGCCTTTGCAAGCATATTTTAGGATGAATACACAGGGTATGGGTCAGTTTGAGCATACATTAATTATTGTTGATGAAGGTGCAGAATTGCATTATATAGAGGGATGCTTTACAGCCGGTAATCTTGTTGCCACTAACCCAGATTATAAGAATATTGAAGATATTAAAGAGAATGATAGGATACTTACTTCAGAAGGTGATTTTAAGAAGGCGAAGGATTTGCAAAAATATGATTATAGTGGATATTTATATGATATTAAGATTTATGGTGACTCAACTCAAAGCATAAGTTCTACCCCAGATCATGAATTCTTGTATATTGATAAGAAAAAATCTAGAGAAAAGAATTCTGAATTTATTCCTCGATGGAATATTCCCAAATATTTTAAGCAAGGCGATTATCTTGTTATGCCAATAAATAGTGTTGTCAAGTCTAAGAAAACTCATGAATTCAAAGTTGCCAAATACATAGGGCATGGAAAATACGAAGATGAGACAGTAGTTGTAAAACTTACTCCAGGATTTTTTAGACTTGTTGGATATTATCTAGCAGAAGGCAGTACTATGAAGGAACATTACTTATGTTTTGACTTTAATAAGACAGAGCGTGGATATATTAACGATGTTAAGAAGCTGTTAAAAAAGATATTTGATGTTAAACCATATGAAGTACCTCATCGCATAAATAATAGTATTAGTGTACGTTTAAATTCTACAAGACTTGCACGTCTTTTTAAACAATTTGGTGACAGATGTAATAATAAGAAACTGCCTTCATGGATGATGTATGAGAAAAGAGAACATCAAGCAGAAATTATTAATGGATGGTTTAGAGGAGATGGAAATTATTATAATAAGCAACACCGTTCTGGTTTAAAAGAATTATTTAGGATAAATACAACTTCGTATACTCTTGCAAGACAAGGTAGAGACATAATGTTAAGACTAGGAGTATTTGCATTCATAAACGCTCGTAATAGAAAAAAAGAAGGAAGACTTATGATGTATACTTTAGGTATTACAGGAATCCATATGCTACCTTTCAGTAGAATTGTGGGGATCCATGTAAAAAACAAGATACATAATCATAAAAGAGCAACTAGGTTCGGAATAGATAACAAATTCGCATATGTCCCTATACGAAGCATTACAGAAAGGAAGGTAAAAAATATTAGTGTATATAACTTCGGTGTAAATATTCATGAGACTTATACAGTTGCAGGTGTAGCAGTCCATAATTGTTCAGCACCAGTCTATACTACATCATCTATCCATGCTGGATGTGTCGAGATATTCGTCCATAAGAATGCACGCATGAGATATTCATCTGTTGAGAACTGGTCAAAGAATACTTATAATCTAAATACTAAACGGGCTATGGTCGAGGAGAATGCTGTTATGGAATGGATTAGCGGAAATTTTGGATCCCGAGTAAGTATGCTTTATCCTGCATCATTCCTGATTGGTAAGAATGCTTCTGCTAATCATATTTCAATTGCATACGCTGGAAAGGATCAGAATCAGGATACTGGTGCTAAGATATATCATCTGGCGCCTAACACTACAAGTGTCGTGAAGAGCAAATCCATCAGTAAAGATGGGGGCATAACAACATATAGAGGAATTGTGAAGATAGGAAAAAATGCATTCAACAGCAAATCTTCTGTGAATTGCGATGCTTTGATGTTCGACAATAAATCTCAGTCAAACACCTATCCTGTCATTGATGTTGACCAAAAAGATTCTGATATCGTGCATGAGGCATCTGTGGGAAAAATAAGCGAAGAGCAGATATTTTATTTAATGAGTAGAGGTCTTGGCAAGGAACAAGCAGTCTCTATGATAGTCTCAGGATTTATCGAGCCGCTTATAAGAGAATTGCCTATGGAATATGCTGTTGAGATGAACAGGCTTATTGAGATGGAGATGGAGGGAAGCTTGGGATGAAGGCATTCAATGAATTGAAACTTAAAGGATTGGATGAATCAGGAATCAAAGATAAAAAAATAAAAGATAAAAAAATAGAAGAAAGAGAAATAAAAGATAGAGAGCCGATAGTGTCTAAGCCTAAAGAATCAGACAGTCCAATAACAGCTGACGGGACCTATAACATCATCGGCCAGGATATTATTGTCATGGAAGGGATTCATGCCACGATATTTGCGCATCAAGGGATCTCAAATATAATCTTAGGCAAAGGCTCTGATGTGAATATCATAATGTTCAAAAATCCGTTGAAGCAGAAGATAGAATTAAAAGATGGTGCGAAATGTATTTATGTGGCGTTATTTGAGAATGATTCAGTGCAGGAATTCTCAATAAGAAAAAATTCTGACTTGACAGTCTCTAATATCTACAATATCTCAGGCAAGGAGATAAATTCAAAAACATCAGTATATCATCTTGCACCAAATTCTAAGAGCCTGATGCATTCAAGGGCAGTAATCAGCAAAGGGAAATTATGTGTCAAAGGATTGATCGACATATCAGAAGACGCATCTGGAGCAGACGGCTATCAGAAGACTGAAGCGATATTGCTCGACCAAGGATCCAAAGCCATCTCAATACCAGAGCTTAGCATAAAGAACAATGATGTCAGATGCAGCCATGGAGCATCCATATCATCATTAGACCAGGACAAGATGTTCTATATCCAAAGCAGGGGATTGACTTCTGAAGAATCTGCAAAGCTCATGATTGAAGGTTTTTTTGCAGATATACTGAAGAAGCTTCCTGAAGATGTATCTAATATGATCATGGAGCATATCTGATGGAGAACATTGCATTGGTGAAGATCGCATGAATGAGAAAGATTTTCCAATATTAAAAAATTTAAAAAATAACAGATTGCATTATCTTGACAATGCGGCGACGACGCAAAAGCCAAAGATAGTTATTGATGCGCTCAGATATTTTTATGAGCACGATAATGCTAATGCCCATAGGGGAGTTTACAAATTGGCTGAGCAGGCTACAGCGATGCTCAATGATGCAAGGATGGCATTCTCTAGGTTCATCAATGCCGAGGCTGATGAGATAATATTTACAAAAAATGCTACTGAAGGGTTCAACCAATTAGC
>Ga0182011_10004189_pt1 | contig 11601 bp, 7 predicted proteins | sample 711E1DmetaG_FD_120481 | JGI IMG/M metagenome (GOLD analysis project Ga0182011, IMG submission 120481) | Permafrost microbial communities from Stordalen Mire, Sweden - 711E1D metaG | ecosystem: Environmental > Terrestrial > Soil > Wetlands > Permafrost | place: Sweden: Stordalen | collected... | reverse complement strand
CCCAAAACTTGCATATTTTGCGCGAGGAGTGAGGCGTGGCAAAGACAGTGACGGCTTCGGTCGGGGGGCACCGGGTGGAGCTCTCCAACCTGGACAAGGTGCTCTGGCCTGAGACCGGCTTCACCAAGGCCCAGATGATCGACTACTACACGCGCGTGGCGCCCGCGATGCTGCCGCACCTCAAGCGGCGCCCGCTGACGCTGAAGCGGTACCCGGACGGGGTCGAGGCCGGCCACTTCTACGAGAAGGAGTGTCCCGCCTATCACCCGGATTGGGTCCAGACGGCCACCATGCTCAGCAGGAACGTGCGCCAGAAGGTGAACTTCTGCATGGTGGACGGCGTAGCGACACTGGTCTGGCTGGCCAACCTGGCCACCATCGAGTTCCACACTCTACTCTCGCTGGGAACCGATTTCGACAGGCCCACGTTCGTCGCCTTCGACCTCGACCCGGGCGAGCCGGCGGACGTCCTCGACGCGGCCTGGGCGGCCGAGCGTCTGCGCGACACGCTCGCGGACGAGGGTCTCGAGTCGTTCGCCAAGGTGTCCGGCAGCAAGGGAGTCCACGTCTACGTGCCGCTCAATACGGCGACGACGTTCGAGGAGACCAAGGCTTTCGCGAAGGCCACGGCTCAGCAGCTGGAGTCCCTGTACCCCGGGCGAATAGTCTCCAACATGCGCAAGGACCTGCGCGGCGGGAAGATCTTCGTCGACTGGAGCCAGAATGACCCGCACAAGACCACCGTCTGTGCCTACTCGCTACGGGCGAAGGCCCGGCCGGCCGTATCGGCGCCGGTTGAATGGGAGGAGCTTGCCGCGGCGCGCAAGCGGAGGCAGCCGGGCGACCTCGTCTTCGAGGCCTGGGAGGTACTGCAGCGGGTTGAGGACTTCGGCGACATCTTCGCGCCGGTCCTGAAGTTGAAGCAGCGCCTGCCGAAGTAGGGCGCGAGGGTGCGCTCAGGCCGCGCGGACCTTCTTCCTCAAGGCCTTTGCCAGGCCGCGGTAGGTCGCCGTATTGAGGACGTCGCCCTTCTCCAGCCAGCCTCTTCGCGCCTGGTTGATCCCGTAGCGCATGAAGCCCAGCTCCCTGGCGCTGTGCGCGTCGGTGGCCACCACCACCTTCACACCGTGCTCACGCGCGGAACGGCAGTTGGCGTCGTCCAGGTCCAGCCTCTTGGGATTGGAGTTCAACTCCAGGGCGGTGCCGGTGCGCGCGGCAGCGGTGATGACGTCGTCCATGTTCACGTTGTAGGGCGGCCGCTCGTTCAGCTTGCGGCCGGTGGGGTGGCCGAGGATGTCGACGAACGGGTTCTCCAGCGCCCGGATGATGCGGCGTGTCATCCTGGGCCGCGGCATGTCGGTGTCGTAGTGCACCGAGGCCACCACCACGTCCGCCCGGGCCAGCACGTCGCCGGCTATGTCGAGGCTGCCGTCCTTGAGGATGTCCACCTCCACGCCCTTGAGCACGTGTATTCCCTCCACGCTTTCAGCCACGCGCTCCACCGCCTCCCAGTGCTCGAGCAGCCCGCGCTCGTCGAGGCCCCCGACCATGGTCACCCGCTGGGTGTGGTTGGTGATGGCGATGTAAAGGTATCCGCGCTTCTTTGCTTCGGCGACCATCGTCTCCAGCGTGTCGCGCCCGTCGGTGGTGTCGGTGTGGACGTGCAGGTCCCCCCTGATCTGGCGCTGTTCGATCAGGGCCGGCAGCCTGCCCTCGAGCGCGGCCCTGATCTCGCCCCTGTTCTCGCGCAGCTCGGGCGGGATCCAGGGCAAACCGATGGCCGCGTAGACGTCCTCCTCGGTCAGCCCCGCGATGCGCTCGTCCTCGCGGTAGACGCCGTACTCGTTGAGCTTCATCCCTTTGCGCAGCGCCATGCTGCGTACCGCCACCGCGTGGGCCTGCGAGCCGGTGAAGTACTGCAGGGCGGCGCCGAACGACTCCGCCGGCACGATGCGGATGTCGACCTGGCTGTCCCTGCCCATCACCACCGACGTCTTGGTGGGACCGTGCGCGATGACCCTTACCACGTCCGGGTGCGACACGAACCGTTGGCTCGCCAGCTCGGGGTCGTCGCAGATGACCAGCAGGTCGAGGTCGCCGACGGTCTCCCGGAGCCTCCTGAACGAGCCGGCGGCCTCGATTGCTCGCAGGCCGCCAAGCGCCTGCATGTACTCGGTCACGGAGGTCGAGAGGCGCTCCGCTTCGGACCACAGTACCCTGTTGCCCATGCCCTTGACCGCGTAGATGCCCTCGAGGATGTTGTCCTCGGTCCTGGGGCCGAAGCCCTTGAGTTTCCTGATGTCGCCCGAGCGCGCCGCCTCCCCCAGGCTGTCCAGGTCCTTGACCCCCAGCTCCAGGAAGAGGGTGTGCGCCTTGCGCGGCCCGATGCCAGCGACCTTCATGACGTCCATCAGGCCGATGGGGATCTTCGACTCCAGCTCCTGGCGCATCGGCAGGTCGCCCGTCTCGAGGATGGTCTGGATCTTGCCCGCGAGGTCCTTGCCGATGCCGGAGAGCTCGGTCAGGTCCCGGTCGCCCTCGGCCGCCACCGCCTCGATGGAAGTGGAGAGGTCGCGGACGACGCGGGCGGCGTTGTGGTAGGCACGGACTCGGAAGAAGTTCTCGCCGCTGATCTCGAGAAGGTCGCCGACCTCGTCGAAGATGTCGGCGATGCGGGCGTTTCCGACGGCCAATTCCCACCTCTCCCCAACGGCGCCAGCGTCGAGAGACGCGGCGCGATGACGCGGCTTGCTACTTGCCGGTCTTCTTCCCGCCGGACGTCGCCGTTCCTTTCAGAAGGTAAGGGGTTCCCTCGAAGAGGCCGGTGAGGTTGGTGAGCTCATATCCCCGCTTGCGTATCTCGGGGATTATCCGGCGCAGGACGTCGTAGGTGTTGTGGCCTCCCCAGTGGCAGAGGATGATGGCCCCGTTGGTCAGCCCGGCCAGTGTGCCGTTGACCTGCGCATCCACCTGCGGGTTGGCGGTGGAGTCGCGGGTGTCGATCGTCCAGTTAACGACCCAGTATCCCTCTCGTCCCGCCCAGTCCAGGGCCGGCTTGTCGTAGGCGCCCCCGCTGTAGCGGACGTAGGGAAAGACGACGTGGGTGACGTTGGTGATTATGCGCTGGCACCCCCAGAGCTCGTTCATCACGAAGTCCTCGCTCTTGCCGCGCATGACGTAGTGGGACATCGTATGGCTGCACACCTCACCGCCGGCGTCGGCCATCGCTTTCACGAATTGCGGATGCGACTCGGCGACCCCGCGGCCCCCGATCACGAACGCGGTGAACGGGACGTGCTCGTCCTTGAACAGCTTCATGATTCGCATGTCCGGGTTCCAGCCGTCGTCGATGGTTATCGCCACGCGCTTGAGGTCCTTGTTGCCGCGCGAGACCACCGCCGGCTCCACCGCCGGCAGCACTCCCCGCAGGCTTCCCTGCTTGTAAGTGATGAGGCGGTTGTCGATGACCATGCCGTCTTCTGTCAGCCCCAGCCCGGACCTGATCGTCCTGCCGACGCTGGCGAAAGTGTTGACGGTAGCCGGGACTTGTTTCTGGGAGCCGCACCCTGCGGCGAGCGCTACGAGAAGGGCGGCGCACGCGAGGGCTGCTGCCAGGGCCCTCCGCGGGCCTCCAGTGATATGCACAAACTTCATGAAACCAATATAGCACTACGGGACCGGAATGCGAGTGGCCGGGACCCTCAGCACGCGTCGATTATGGTATGCTTTGAGGGTGCGGTGCGTTCATCGGATCGAGGGAAGGAGGCCTCCGTTGAAGCGCATGCCGACATCGAGGATGCTTCTCTCCCTGATGCTCGCGGCGGCGCTGCTGACGGGCTTCTGCGCGCTCTCAGAGGCCGCGGCGACGGCCCCCTACATCTGGATCACCTCCCAGCCCACGGCTGCCACGGTCAACCTCAAGTGCGTCTCGGCCACCCCCTCCGGCGAGGTCTGGGCGGTCGGCAGCGGGCCCGGGAATCAGGGCGAGGTGCTGCGCTTCGACGGGCAGGAGTGGACCACTTCGCTCGACGCCCCAACGACGAAGCTCTACGGGATCTGCGCTCTCGACGCCGTGCACGTATGGGCGGTGGGAGGCGACGCCATCAAGTTCTTCGATGGAACCACCTGGCACGACCAGACGCCGCCGGGGGCAGGCGTTCTGCTTTCGGTCTGCGCTCTCGACGCCACGCACGTGTGGGCGGCCGGCGAAGGTGAGAAGGTCTACTTCTTCGACGGAGCCGCCTGGACTCCGGCGACTCTGGGCACCGGCGCCAAGGCCCTATACTCGGTGTTCGCGCTGGACTACGCGCACGCCTGGGCAGCTGGACAGGACGGCACTATCTTCGCCTGGGACGGGCACGCCTGGACCGACCAGTCCGTGGGCGGGACGTTCAAGTTCAGGTCCGTCTACGGGCTCGACTACAACTGCGTGTGGGCGGTCGGCGAGGGCGGCCTGGTCCGCTACTGGAACGGGACGGCCTGGACCGACGACGCGGTGCCCGGTGTGACCGCGAACTTCAGCGGCGCGTTCGCGCTCGACGTGAACCACGTCTATCTCAGCGCCGACGGTGGGCACGGGTTCCTGTGGGACGGCGCCGCCTGGCAGATGATGCAGGTCTCGGCGGACGCGGTCTACGATTCCGTTGCGGCGACGGACACCGACCACGTCTACCTGTGCGGAGAAGGCGGGACCTTCGCCTACGGCTACTCGACGCTGGAGGCGCAGGCTACTACGTACTACTTCGCCGAGGGCACCTGCCGCCCGACGTTCGACCCCTACATCTGCATCCAGAACCCCAGCGATTCCGTGGCCGCGGACGTCAAGGTGACCTACATGCTGGGCAGCGGCGCCACCAGGGTGCAGAGCTTCACCGTCCCGGCCGGCTCGCGGTACACCGTGGCGGTGAAGGGCTTCCTGGGGCAAGGGAACGACGTGGCGCATGACTTCTCGGCGGTGGTCACCAGCACCAACGACGTGCCGATCATCGCCGAGAGGCCGATGTACTTCAGCTACACGTCGTCTGCCGGCGTGGCGATCACCGGAGGCAGCGACGTCATGGGCGCCCTGCAACCGCGGCCGACCTTCTACTTCGCGGAGGGCACCTGCAGGCCCACGTTCGACTCGTACTTCTGCATCCAGAACCCGGGCGCCGTCGCGGCCGCGGTCAGGATCGAGTACATGCTGGGCAGCGGCGCCACCAGGACGCAGGACGTGAGCGTCCCGGCGCACGCCCGCAAGACCGTCGCCGCCAAGGACCTGCTGGGGTCGGGCAACGACGCCGCGCACGATTTCTCCGCGAGGGTGCGGACCACCAACGGGACTTCGATAGTGGCCGAGCGGCCGATGTACTTCTCTTACACTAACGCGCAAGGCGTGCAGGTGACCGGCGGGCACGACGTGGTCGGCGCGCCCACTCCGGCAAAGACCTTCTACTTCGCCGAGGGCACCTGCCGAAGCAGCTTCGACCCCTATCTCTGCATCCAGAACCCCGGCCCGGCGACGGCGCAGTGCATGATCACTTTCATGCTGGGGAACGGCCACGTGGTGCAGAACAGGGTGGACGTGCCGGCCGGCTCGCGCCGGACCGTAGTCGTCAAGCAGGTACTGGGGACCGGCGACGACAGCGCCCACGATTTCTCCGCCAGGGTCGAGACCATCAACGGGACCAGGGTCGTCGCTGAGCGCCCGATGTACTTCGACTACGTCGGCTCGGCGAAGGTGCCGATAACCGGTGGCCACGACGTGATCGGGGCGCTATATCCGACCGGCGTCTTCTACTTTGCCGAGGGCACCTGCCGGCCGGACTTCGACCCTTACGTCTGCGTGCAGAACCCGGGCAAGTCGGACGTGGAGGTCGTGCTGACGTACATGCTGGGAGACGGCCGCGAGGTCAAGCAGGCGGTGACGGTGCCACGCGACTCGCGCTATACGGTGAACGTCAAGGACAAGCTGGGGACGGCCAACGACTCCGCGCATGACTTTTCGGCGCAAGTCGCGAGCAGCCCAGGCGAGATCGACGAGATCATCGTCGAGCGTCCTATATACTTCAACTACAGGAACGCCTCGGGCGTCTATCTCACCGGCGGGCACGACGTGGTCGGCTACTCGCCCTGAGCCGGCGGCACGAGGCCTTCGGAAGATCAACGGACCTCACGACATCGGGAAGAGCTGACGTGGAAACATTTGATAGGGTCTCGGGCGAATACGGCGCAAGATCGCTGGTGCAGCGCAAAGCCGGCAGGAAGCTGATGGACCTGCTGGCGCTGGCGGGTGACGAGTCGATCCTGGACGTCGGTTGCGGCCCGGGGCACCTGACGCGCGCGCTGGCCGATGCCACCAGCGGACGGGTCGTGGGTACCGACATCTCGGGTGGGATGGTCGCGCAGGCCTGCGAGTCGTATGAGGGCCTGGAGTTCAGGCGCGTGCCGGCCGAGGACCTCGACTACATCGGCGAGTTCGACGTGGTCTACTGCAACTCGACCCTGCAGTGGTTCACCAACGCGAGGGCCGCCCGTGAGGCCTTTCACAGGGCTCTGGTGCCCGGCGGGAAACTGGGCCTCGCCTGCCCCTCGACGCCCGAGTTCGCCCCCTGGTTCAACGACATCGTGCGTGTGGTCAGCGGCCGCCCGGAGATAGCGCCGACGTTCGCTCACTGGAAGACGCCCTGGTTCCACCTGCCGGACCGCGACGCCTACCAGGCGTTCTTCGAGGAGATCGGGTTTGCCACCGCCTACATCGAGCTGGACCACGAGGTCTCGCGTCACACGGTCGAGGAGGCGTTCGGGATCTTTTCGACCGGGGCGGCGCAGGGCTTCATCGGCCCCGCGTACTACGACGTCGAGCTCAGTGAGGAATATTTAGCGGCGTTTAGACGGGCGACCCGCGAGGAGATGGAGCGCCGGGCGAAAGAGGGCATCGTCGAGGTCGACTTCCACCGGCTCTACTACGTCGGGCTCACCTGACGGGGACAGGTACTTTCCACTTTTTTTCTACTCCGGACAGGTGTCATCGAATTCGATCGGCGAGCCAGTCGTGTGAGTGGAAAATAAGTGGAAAGTACCTGTCCCCACTTTCTACCGGACGCTGCCGCCGTCGATGCCGTAGTAGTCGAAGTACATCGGGCGTTCGGCGACGATGCCGGCGCCGGAGCTCGACTGCAGCAGCGTGGAGAGCTGGTAATCTGGGCCCGCGTGGTCGTTGACCTTGATGGTGAGCCGGGTGCCGGCGGGCACGTCGACGGTCTTGTCGGCCAGCGCCCCCTTCTCCTGCGTCAGGTACGAGACCTTGACGGAGGCTGCGCGCGTGCCCGGGTTCCAGAGGCAGAGCCACTCGTCGAAGCCAGGCCCGGTGTAGCCTTCAGCGAAGAACCAGCGGGTGGCCTCCGCCGGCGCGCCGACGAGGCAGTGCCCCCCGTCCCAGCCGTTCCCGTAGGAAAAGTACATAGGCCTCTCGGCCAGGAAAGGTGAAGCCGAGGTCAGCCCGACGCTCACATCCTTGCCCGCCCCGACCTCGCCGGGGACGTAGACCGTGCGGCGATGGCCGGGCTCGACCGCGTACGACCTCTCGACAGGCGCGCCCTGGCCGGCCGCGAAATCGTATGTCGCGTCCACTTCGATGCGCGCCGAGCCGGGGTTCTGCAGCGTGAGATACTCCTCGAAGCCTGGACGGGTGGTCCCCTCTGCGAAGAGGAAGCGCCTCAAAGGGCCTGTCGCGCCCACAACGCAGTGGCCGCCGTCCCAGGCGTGCCTGCCCTTGCCGCTGTAGATGAAGTACATCGGCCGCTCGGCCACCACCGGCGATGACGAGTCGAGCTCGAGCGAGCACTGGTAGCCCGCGCCGAGCAGGTCGTTCACCTTGAAGGTCGAGCGCGAGCGGGCCGGCACCGACAGCCCGCTCTTCACCAGCAGCCCGCGCTCTTCGGTCTGGAAGCGGAATGTGAGCGCCGCGGCCGCGCCGCCCGGGTTGAGCACGCAGACGTAATCGTCGAAGCCGTCGCCGGTGTAGCCCTCCGCGAAGTACCAGGCCTTGCCCGCGCTGGCAGCCCCGGACGTCACGTGCCCGCCGGTCATGCCCTTGTAGTTGAAGTACATCGGTCGCTCGACGGCCACCGGGACGTCGGAGGTCACTCGCGCCGAGACCTCGCGCCCGGCGCCCACCACGGAGTTGACGTTGACGGTGCCGCGCGACGTGCCCGGCACGGTAACGTCCTGCACCTTCTCGCTGCCGTCGCTGAAGATGTAAGTGACGGTGACGTGCGCGACGCCGGTGCCCGGATTGCCGATGCAGAGGTATTCGGTGAAGCCGTCGCCGGTGTAGCCCTCAGCGAAGTAGAAGCTGCTAGCAGGCGCCGCCGCGATCGCGCCCGGCGGACTCGCCGACGCCCTCGCGTTGCCGTAGAAGTCGCGGTCCACGGTGTTGTCCAGCTCGCCCACCGGGGAGGTCGGCGGGGAGGGCCTGTCACCGCCGGCAAACGCGGGTGGTGCGTAGACCGCCGCCGAGAACACGTTGCCGCCTGGGCGCGGCGCGAAGTCGTCAGCGGCCGGGTCGACCAGCTGCGGCTGGGCCCCGTTGATGTTGTTGTCCGCGCGGAGCTGCGCCGCGTTGCAGGTCGCGTTTGACGGCTGCCCGCCTTCTCCGTCGCCCCCCGCGCCGAGCGGCAGGTCCGCCGGGCCGTTCCATATCATGTTCCCGCGCACGCGCAGGTCCGCGTCCACCACCGATGGCGACGGGATGTTTGTGCCCGCGGTGGGCGTCCGCGGTCCCTCCACCGAGAAGTGCGACCACTGGCTGGCGAACCCCGGCGGGTTGTAGAGCACGTTATCGTAGACGTAGACGTTGCGGTCCGGAATCGGCTGCTGGTAGGCGTCGCCCTGCACGTTGGGCCCCCATCCGCCCTGCGAGCGAAGCGAGGTGCAGCGGGCGGTGTCGCCGTCGCAACCGCGCGTCCCGTGGGCGATCTCGATCGCGTGGCTGCGGCTGCCGACCCGGTAGAAGGTGTTGTACGCCAGCAGCACGTTGTAGCCGCCGCTCACCCCCACGGCGGCCCCGGCGGTGTCGTGCACGATGTTGTTCACGAACTTGATGTCGTAGGCGTCGTAGTGGATCCAGGGCGCCACCATGAATTCGAAGCCGGTGCCGTCCCCCGCGCTGAAGCCGCCGTTGTCAGCGCCGTAGAGCTCGTTGGCCTCGGCGGTTATATACGCGGTCCCGCCCTTGAAGTACATGCACCAGTCGCCCGCGTCGTGGATGCGGTTGCCGACCACGTGCCCGTACTGCACCGCCATGAAGTCGACCGGGACGTTCCACGAGCTCGAGATGTCGGAGTCCTCGACGTAGTAGCGCTGGCACTGGTTGACCTTGAGCGTCTCCTGCGCGGCCCTGTGCCCGCCGTCCATGCGTACGTCGCGCACCAGGAAGTCGTAGCAGCGCTCGTTGTGCAGGCACTCCGCGCCGGGGTTGGGCACGATCGCGAAGTCGATCAGGTACATGAACGTGCAGTCGCAGATGTTGAGCCCGGAGGCGAGAACGGCGCTGCCCGGCCCGTCCGCGCTCTGCATGATGACCGGGAACTGCCTGGTGCCGTGCCTGCCCTCCTGCCAGCCCGGGATGGAATCGGCCCCGTAGGTGCCCGCCGCCAGCATGATCCGGTAGCCGGTGCCGGTGAGCTGTGCGCCCGACGGCACGCGGTTCCACGCCTCGATGATCGTGCGCAGGGCCTGCGAGCGGGACGCGCCCGACGCCGAGTCGTTGCCCCTGGCGGGATCGACCCAGATATCACGCACAGTGGGGGAGCCGATGTCGTAGTAGCGCGGCGCCGTCGTCTGAGCCGCCGCCGTGCCGGCGCAGGCCGCCGTCATCACGGGTGCGAGGATCGAGACTGCGAGCGCCAGCAGAATGCATACGGAAAAGCCGGCCCGCGTGCTGCGATTGGACACGGCGATCACTTCCTTCCATCTACTTATCTAATCGTAGAGATGGTGGGCTGGCTTTAGGGGACAGGTACTTTCCACTTTTTTTCTACTCCGGACAGGTGTCATCGAATTCAATCGGCAAGCCAGTCGTGTGAGTAGAAAAATAGTGGAAAGTACCTGTCCCCGTAGTAGTATCAGCCCATGGAAAGCTCGCTCGAGCCACACATAGTCTCGTGCGCGACGGTGGCGGAGGAATTGAGGCGCCTCGGCGTCGAGGAGAGCCGCCTCACCGTCTTGGAGTTCGGCCTGCACGTCTACCCAGAAGAGCTCAAGAAGCGCCTGCAGCAGGCGATTGACGAGGTCCCGGGAGATTGCGACATCCTGCTCGGATACGGGCTATGCTCGTATGCGACGGTGGGCCTGCACTCCGACTCGCACCGGTTGGTCGTCCCGCTCATCGACGACTGCATCGCCCTCTTCCTCGGCTCGCGCGAGGAGCACCGGCGCCTGCAGGCACAGGAGCCCGGGACATACTTCCTCACCAAGGGATGGGTCGAAGCCCAGGAGGGGGCGCTGGTGGAGTACGCGAGGATCCGCGACCGCTACGGCGAGGAGCGGGCCCTCAAGGTCGCGCGCGTCATGTTCGGCAACTACACACGCATCGCGCTGATCGACACCGGCAACTACAGGCTGGAGGACTACCGCGAGTTCGCCCGTGCCATGGCCTCCTTCCTCGGCCTGCGGTTCGAGGAGATCGGTGGCTCCAACAGGATGCTGCTCGCGATGCTGGACGGAGACTGGCACGACGAGTTCCTGGTCGTAGAGGCCGGGGAGAAGATAAGCCTGGACCCGTTCAAGTGAGTGGGCCTGCCCGCCGCGCCGCCCCTTCCGCGCGGCCGCGGTTTTGATAGACTGAAGCAAGCAACCGGCCGAAAGGATGCGAGCGATGTCCGCAAGCATGACCTGTCTGGAGCGGGTGAACGCCGCGCTGGAGCTGCGCGAGCCCGACCGCGTGCCGACCTTCGACGTCATGGAGGAGTACGCCAACATCTACGACATCCTCGACAAGAGACCCATCCCGCTGGGCTTTCTCTTCTCCAACAAGTACACAGCGATGACCATCGACAGGCTGGCGCCGGTGATCAACATGACGCACGTGATGGACCGCGAGATGGACAAGTTCTCCCACGACCGCACCGCCGCCTCGGTCAAGCTCGGCTACGACGCGACATGGGTCATGCACGTGCCGATCTGGCGCTTCGAGAGCTCCAAAACCGCGACGGACATCTACGGTCGCGCCTACGACGTCGTCTTCGACAAAGAGGGCAACATGGGGACGCCGATGTTCCGCGAAGGCCTCATCACCAGCCCGGCCGACTGGTACGCCTGGGACAAGCGGGCCATCCTGAAGTGGCCCGAGCGCACCAACCGCGCGTTCAAGGCGATCATCGACGACATGGGCGACCAGATATTCGTGATGGCGGGGTTCCTCTTCGGGCTGTTCGAGAACACCTGGCAGCCGATGGGCTTCGAGAGGTTCTCTGTGGCGCTTCGCCGCGACAAGGATTTCATCAAGCGCGTCATCAAGTTCTACGAAGACCATTTCTGCATGATGCTGGAGGCGTGGGCGGACGCAGGCGTCCCCGGCGCGGTCTACACCGACGACCAGGCTTTCCGTTCCGGCCCCAT
>Ga0182011_10004188_pt1 | contig 11602 bp, 14 predicted proteins | sample 711E1DmetaG_FD_120481 | JGI IMG/M metagenome (GOLD analysis project Ga0182011, IMG submission 120481) | Permafrost microbial communities from Stordalen Mire, Sweden - 711E1D metaG | ecosystem: Environmental > Terrestrial > Soil > Wetlands > Permafrost | place: Sweden: Stordalen | collected... | reverse complement strand
TTTCGAAGCTTACATGATCGATCCAAATGGATTGGCAACGTTTACAAGCGGGTTCGAGAGGTATGTAAGAAATGATTAAGTTCATCGACAACTGGCTTAACCGGGTCACCATGTACCGGTTGGTGCTGTATTATTTGATATTCCTGCTCGGCGCGCCTGTGGTTCTTTCCATGGCAGGCATATTAAAATACGATGTTTTTGCGCTGCTTTTTTCAACCAGTTTTTTGATCGCAGTGTGCTGGGTGGTAAATTGGGTGTTTGCCCGAACGTTCAAGGTTGCCGCCAACGTCGAATCAGTTTATATATCCGCACTCATCCTGGCTTTAATCATCAGCCCCATCAAATCATTTAATGATCTATGGTTTTTGGGCTGGGCCGCGGTCCTGGCAATGGCTTCCAAGTACATTCTGGCAATCAACCGCAAGCACATTTTTAACCCGGTGGGATTGGCTGTCGCTCTGACATACTACACGCTCAACCAATCGGCCAGTTGGTGGGTGGGCAATGCTGCCATGCTTCCATTCGTACTGGTTGGTGGGATCCTGGTGGTTCGCAAGATCGGGAGGTCCGACCTAGTACTCAGTTTCTTGATCGCCACAGTGACAACCAGCCTGGTATTGAGCCTGTTTGGTGGTAACAATATAATTAATGATTTTCAAAATATTATCTTCCTTACCCCGTTATTTTTCTTTGCCTTCCTGATCCTGACCGAACCGCTGACCACGCCACCCACCCACAAATCGAGGATCGTATATGGAGTTTTGGTGGGTTTTCTTTTCTCTCCACAAATCCATTTTGGAAGTTTTTACATTACACCGGAGCTGGCAATTCTAATCGGTAATTTTTATTCCTATCTCGCCAGCCCAAAAAGGAGATTAGTGCTGCGACTCAAGGAGCGCATCAAGGTTGCGCCTGATATATACGATTTTGTTTTTGCGCATGCCAGGAATTTTGCGTTTGCGCCCGGGCAATACATGGAATGGACACTTAGCCATAACAGTCCCGACGCACGCGGCAACCGGCGCTTCTTTACGCTGGCATCAGCGCCTACCGAAAAAACACTGCGGCTCGGCGTCAAGTTCTACCAGGAATCGAGCACTTTCAAAAAAGCCATGCTGAAAATGAACGTTGGTGATGAAATTGTTGCCAGCCAGTTGACGGGGGATTTTACACTTCCTGAAAACCCCCGGCAGAAATGTGTATTCATTGCCGGTGGAGTTGGTGTAACCCCGTTCCGCAGCATGATCAAATATCTGCTCGATACGCACCGGCCACGCCAGATCACCCTATTTTATGCAAATAAGACCGCTGACGACATCCTTTACAAAGATGTGTTTGACCGGGCAAAGCATGAATTGGGCATCCAGACCATTTACACGGTCACGGATACCCAAAACCTGCCTGCCACCTGGACAGGCATCACCGGACGAATCACCCCTGAATTGATTAAAAAACAGCTGCCGGATTATCGCCGGTGCATCTTCTATCTTTCCGGCCCCAAAGGCATGGTCGATTCCTTCAAAGAAACCCTGGAAAAGATGCACGTGCGCAGGTCGAGTATTCGGACAGATTTCTTCTCCGGCCTGGCTTGAGTTACAGCTTCTGTCGGAATGCCGAAGTCGGAGACTTCGGACTCCGACAACAAGAATTTCATATTTGGGGGGAAACACCGTACATGAATAATTTGTGAAATATTTCGTGGAAAATTTCTTATGCTGGTAAAGCCTAATCCATGAAAACCGTTCAGATGGTCCCGGCTCTTTTCGCCTTGAAACTCGACACGAATCTGTCCGCCAGCCCGGGGAACAGGATTGCCAGCGTAACCAAGCCGCTCCAGCTACGCGGCAGCACCAACATCCGGCGTGGTTGGTGCACCAGTTTTGCGATCTGGCCGGCCACATAAGAAACCGGCATCAGGCCGGGATGATGCACCGCATCCGGGCTGCCATCCACGATCGGCTTGAGCCGCGGTGTGATCTCTGAGGGCGTATAACCCGGGCAGACCGCCGAGACATGCACGCCGCTGCCATGCAATTGCCGCCGCAGCGCGTCCGAAAACCCAAACACTCCGAATTTGGTGGCACAGTAGACGCTGCTGCCGGGTGTGGCAATCAAACCTTCAAGGGAGGCGATATTAATGATATGGCCAGCCTTCTGGCGCAACATCACCGGCAACACTGCCTGGCTGCACTCGATCACTGCGAGCAGGTTGACTGCCACTTCTGCCCTGATGTTATCCGGTTCCAGGTTCACCAGCGGTTCATCGAAAGAAATCCCAGCGTTGTTCAACAGCACATCCACCCGTCCCCAGCGCTCCAGTGTGGCCTTCAGCATGCGCTGGATATCTGCCGTCTTAGTCACATCTGTTGGCACGACCAGCACCTCGCTCCCCGAAGCTTCCAGCTCTTTTGCGAGCGTCTGCAAGCGGTTTTCACGCCTGGCTGCCAGAGTCAGGCAGACCTGCTCCTGCGCCAACCGGCGTGCCGTTGCCGCGCCGATCCCGCTGGATGCGCCGGTGATGATGATAACGGGTTTATGCATAGATAGGGTCTCCCGATGCGTCAGAAATTCTTACTTCAGCGTGCCTGAGGCAAGATTGTTTTTGCGAACCTCGGTAGAGCGTCTTGGTGAAGATTTATTACGGCAGCATATGCGTAAATCGCCAGTTTTATCCGGTGTGAGCATGAGTGGATTGCAGCCCGATCACCTCGAACCAGGTGCTGCCAGGCTTGAAGGGGAAGGGGCTGCCAGCGGGGGGCGTCAGCAAGACTACGGCGGTATCATTGCGCTGCCATGGGACCTTATAAGCCTGTCCATCCCAGAAAACCAGCGCAGCCCCTGAGACGATCAACAGGATGTCGAATTTAAAGCGGCTCGCGATGGCGCTATTGGCAAATTCATCAATGACCCGGTCATCGGAGCGGGGCAGGCAAATCCGGATGCAGTTATGGGCGGAACGTATGCACCTTATATGGTCGAAGCATGGACCAAAGTGCAGGGTTCAGAATTGGATATTTATTACACACTCTCAACTTGGAACCCATATGTCGTCATGTTGATGAAGTCTAGCTTGTCGATCCATTGAAAAGAACCCGGGTGTGTGGGTTTTTGCTTTGTAATCTTTTCCCTGGAAAACAAATTGCCGGGTCGAAGCACTAGAAGCGTTCGTAAAATAGTGAATACTGGTTTTAATCTGCCTGGTCGTGCTTCCTGCCGCGTCCAACCCGGATCATGGCCTGAACATTTTCAACCTTGGCGTTGAGAGGCACCTCGCAACCAGAGCTCAAGATAAAGCCCCCATCACGGCCGATTTCCCGGATCAGCTTCTCGCAATAAGCTTCCACTTCTCCTGTCTCGCCGAATGCCAGCATTGGGGCAGGCACGTTGCCTTTCAAACACATCCAGTCCCCCAGGACCTGCTTGGCCTGGAAGATATCGGTGTCCGCGTCCAGTTCCAGGATGCAGCTCGCTTGTGGCAATTCACGGAAATATGGCAGCAGGGGATTCCAGTTGGCATCACAGTGCAGAATGGGCGTCACACCCTTATTTATGAAGAACTCGACGATGCGCTTCAATTGCGGCAGAGCCATTTTTTCGAACATCTTCGGTGAGATGAACGTGGCGCTGCTGCGCATGGGGTAGATGCAGACGCGTTTTCCATTGGTAAGCTGCAAGGGCTGCATCATGGTGGCCGCGACAGGATCCAGGCTGGCTTCGCAGACCTTTTGTACCAATTCCGGGCAATCGTGCAGGTCGGTGATGAACTTGGTGACGGATCTGGCCAGCGAAAAGAAGTCGAAGGGCGGATAACCGCCGCCGTAGAAGGCGGGCGGAATGCCGTGCTGGTTGAGTTGGGCAGCATTACCGCGAATGCGCAGCCCCATCCGAATGAACTGGTAGGTGATAATGGTGCGGCCGCGCCAGCCCGCCGGCAGATCAGGCTGCAGCCGCAGGTTGTAGTCCAGGAACCAGCGGTTGTATCCCAGGCTGAGTATCCGCTCATAGTCTTCGCGTTGCATCACTTCCTGTTCGTTGATCTGGAAAAGATCGTCCTCCCCCAGCTCGCGCCCAGGCAGCTTGAAGCGCATGGCCTCGGAGAATGGCACATCGCGCGGCCATAGCGCGAAACCCATGTCGGGCGCCCCAATGCGATCGACCGCGATGGCCACGGCTTGCCGCCAGGCCTTTACATCGGAGAAGATTTGAGCCTGGGTCATCCTGGCGAGGCGGGCAGTATAGGTGATGATAAGTGGCGCCACCGGCAGCTCGCCTGCGACGAGAGGCTTCAACTTGACAGCATTATCAATTCGTTCATAGGCGTCCATGGATCTGCTCTCCTTTTCGGAGGGGATAACCCAGCTTTCAGTGGAAAGGGGCTAGTGCGGGTGCCCCTCGCAACTATCCTTTTATGATCATTATAACCCCGGTGTAATCCTGATAAATTAGAGGCTGGTTATTTTCTCAATCCCAGCAGGGACGGGAACGAATAACGAGGGATCGCAGCCACCGAGTAAGCCGTGCCATGGATGATCGCCCCGGCTGCCAGTTGTCCGGAGCGGATGGCCGGCCCGATGCCCTCGCCCATATCCAGGGTCGCCAACCCCAGCGCATCCCCCACCAGGAAGGCATTGCCGGTGCGGATCTCCGGCAGGTTCTGGCGCAGGAAATAGCTATGCCCGGCTGGCTTGTAGACATGGTCGTGGATCAGTCCATTTTCCTGCAACTGCCTGACGAGGATGTTCCAGTGATTCTTAAGGGTATCGGCGCGCCGCTTCAATTGCCCGGCGAATCCACCCACGCCCACATTGACATAGCCATCCTTTTTGGGAACATACCAGGCATACCCGGGCAGTTTGTTTTCAAAGAACCACAGTTTGCAGCGTGAATCCTGATAGTCAAATCGAAATTCCTCTTCCTGTGCAACGACCAGTGCATCCGGTCCTTTTGGACTGGTCTGGCTGAAAAAGGTCTGGTAGACCGGGCAGTGGGTGCCACCTGCCCCCACCAGGTAATGGGCCGCATAAGAATCATCCACTATGTATTCCCCAGCTGACTGCCTGATTTCATGCACCTCGTGCAAACAGACTTCGGTTTCGGCCAGCTGCAGCAGCCATTCATCAAACTCAAACCGGCGGATGGAAAATTGGTGGGTAGGTAATTTGAAATGGAAACCATTGATCGAAACATCGAAGCTCGTGAATTCGGTCAACCCGTATGGATAATTATCCATATCCTCGCCCACCCAGCGCAGTACCTGCGGGGTCACCCAGCCGGCACAGGGTTTGAAGCGCGGAAATTTGGCTTTATCCAGAACGAGGCTGCGGACATTGTTTTGCTTCAGCAACCTGGCACAGGCCGATCCGGCCGGTCCGCCACCAACAATAAGCACATCCGTTTTTATCATGATCCCGCTTCTTTCGATTTCAGAAAAGAAAACCACCAAGCCGTCAAGTCACAAAAATTCCAAGGAAATTTACTGTAATGCCTGGTATATTCCATTTTGGGTGGTTAAGATTATGATTTTCGTTTTGTCCCGGAAAGATTGAACATCTCTATGAGAACCGGCAATCCGGCTGCGGTGTTCCTTGGCGGGTGAAAACCATCTGCCAGAGTTGCTGGTTGCGGGCCCTGAAGGCCCCCGCGCTTGAGAGCAGGTAATAGCGCCACATCCGGTAAAACCGGCCGTCATAATTCTTCTTCAAATCCGGCCAGGCTTTTTCGAAATTGGCATGCCAGGCCATCAGGGTTGGATCATAATGCGGACCGAAATTTTGCCAATCTTCCAAGACGAATTTCTCCTCCATGGCCTTGCTCAATTGCGCCATGGAGGGGAGCAGACCATTCGGGAAGATATATTTGTCGGTCCAGGGTTCGCCCGTGGTGTAACTTTGATTGCCGCCAATCGTGTGGACGAAAGCGATACCGTCCTTCTTCAAGCAGCGGTCCACCACCCGCATATATTCGCCATAATTCTTATAGCCCACATGCTCCATCACCCCGATGGAGATCACCGCGTCGAACGTGCCGGTCACTTCCCGGTAATCCTGCAGCCTGAGTTCCACCGGCAAGCCTTTGCAAAGCTCCATCCCCAGCGCCACCTGCTCTTTTGACACAGTCACGCCCAGGATGGACGCAGCGTACTTTTCGGCGGCATATTTGGCAAAGCTGCCCCAGCCGCAACCCAGTTCCAGGATGCGCATGCCCGGATGTACGCCGATTTTCCTGCAAACCAGCTCCAACTTGGCCTCCTGGGCGTCGTCCAGGTTGCTGGCGTTTTTCCAATAGGCGCAGGTGTAATTCAGACGTTTATCCAGCATGGCCGTGTACAGGTCATTACCCAGATCATAATGTCTTTTGCCGACCTCATAAGCTCTGGCAGAAGACTGCCGGTTGATAAGCTTGGCTCTTACCACCTGGAATGCCAGCCGCAGGTTATTCTTTACATTATCATCCAGGCGCTCCTTAAGCACCCGGAAAATGAAACCATCGATTGATTCACAATCCCACCAACCTTCCACATAAGCTTCCCCCAGGCCCAGCGATGAATCGCGCAGGATGCGATCATACAGGCGGGGATCATTAACCTGCAGATCCCAAGGGTTGGAGCCATTGATCTTTATTTCAGCCGTATCCAATAATTCGCGAATGATAGTTTCTGACGTAGCCATGATGATCTCCTGTGATTAGAATATTGGCAATAATGAATGTTCGATTTAATTTACCTGTATGTTAACACGCAGCTTAAAAATTGGGTTCGAAAGAAGATTAGTTGCTGATGGCGGGAGCCTGTTATTTAATCAATTCCATCGCATCCGAATGGATAATGATCCCCGCTTTCATTAATAACCTCTTCTCCTGCCGCACGATTTCATGTGCCACCTTCAGGCGGTCGCCCTGCTCAGGAAATTGCGCCGTGAATTCCGGCGAACCGAACAGTCGACTATCATGGATCGCATAAAACGAATGTGTGGTTAAGAAATTCAACGCACGGGGTTTTCCCAGATCGACATGATGGTGTTCGAACACTTCTTGTTCAAGGTCGCCAAAATCGACCCCAACCGGATTGGCACCCAGATGGAACAGCATGCGGCAGAACCAGGGTTCGAACAAGGACGTATACCCCCATCTGCTGCCGAGGGTTATTTCGCCAAATGGCGTGTTTACATAAATTGACCCAGGCATTTTGCTGGTGTTCGAGCCGCAGGCAATATCCAAAATCCTTTTCCCATTAAGGTCGGATAAACTATTAAAGCATTGTGCCAGCCTTCCAGCCATTTGCTCAATGATTTCAGCCACCCCGGCCTCCCTGACCAATTTCTTGTAGAGATCATAATGTGTATCCAGCGTCTGCATGGCCATGGCAATCGCGCGGTAATCCTGTGGATCCTGCCATAAGCGAACCAGCTTGGCAATGAGCTGTTCCATTTTATCTTCGGGGTAGTTTTGTTTCCTGGCCATTTTAACCAAAGACGAAAGGGGATGAATACGCTTTTTCGTTTCCAGCCGACCGTTTGGCTTTGTTCATCTCCGACTGGAATGTATTTTTCATCAAACTTAGATTCCAACCGGTTCCCTGACCAGAATCACGGTCGTTCGCTCTTTGATCCACTCGCGCTCGATGATTAGAATTTTACCAACAAATGTCCCCATATTGGCGGTTTTCCGAATCTGTTGCTCTTCCCACGGCAGGACGTATTCACGGATGCGCTTGAAGGCTGTTTCGAGATCAGGCACGACCTTTTGACTGCCCACCACCAGGATCAATTTGCCAGCAGTATTGGCGTAAGGGCCGATCTGACTGGCGGTTGCAGAGGCAGCGACCAGGATCCCCGACTGTGTGATCGCATTGACACTGCCCAGCATGAAATCAGGGGCAGCCATTAATTTTCGAATTTCCTGAGCCTGGGTCTTACGATCCATTTTCAGGATTTGGTGACGCAATGCACTAAATTGATTCGGGTCCATGATCGCATCGAATAGACCGGTTTCCTGGAGAGTTTTCGACTTGCCGGAATGGACTTCCGCACCCTGGGGAATCCGCGCCAGTGCCTCTTTTCGTGCTTCTTCCCCGTTATTGACGATAACTACTTCGATATTGCGTTCCCGAATTTTTTCCGCCACCGATTGGAGTATTTCTTCCGGTGCCGGCGAAACAAAGTCTGGTTGAATTGGTATCATTTTTTTGCCTTCCAATGAATGGGATGGGTGCCTGGCGCTAAAGAATTAATGTCCAATGGTTGCATGAACCAGTCTGGAGTTGCATAGATGCCCAAGCTACCAATAATCCCTGGATTTGTTTTATTTTGGTATTTTAATTCCAAATTGTTAATCTATTATTATTATTATTTTAGATTATTCCTGATTGATTTTATGAATGGAATTGGTGCAAGAAATTGATTTTTGACGAAGTGATTTATGGCCTTATGTGGATTGCAGCACCAGCTTGGCCTCCATTTGTTTTGCATTATTTTCAAATAAGAGTATAATTGTCTATTATTGTCCAACCGTAGCATAATTCTGGAGGTTTAAGTTATGAAAATCAGTGCTCGCAACATTCTCAAAGGAAAAGTTGTCAAGGTTACGCGCGGCGCAGTCAACGCCGAAGTAGTGCTCGAATTGCCTGGCAAAATCCAGATCGTTTCCATCATCACACTCTCTTCGGTGGACAGCTTGGGCATCAAGGAAGGTAAAGATGCTTACGCAGTGGTCAAGGCTTCCAGTGTAATGATCGCTGTGGATTAATTCCCCAACTCCAACCGGATCTTTCGAGATTTCAAGCCATCCTTCCAACCATCCCATGTGAAGAGGATGGTTTTTTTTTGCTGTTTACCCGACACTTTCTACTTTATCCGCAAGTCGTACCAGCCGCTGCGGGTATCGAGGCGGATATCGAATTCCGGAACGTAAGGCTTGATATCCAGCAAAGGCGTTCCTTCCAGCATATCCACTCCCTGAATTTCGAGGGTATTTTCTTTTCGCACTATCAACTGAACCAAGGACAGCCCGAGCGGGTTGGGGCGATAGGGATAGCGGGTGGCAAACAACCCATGCAGTTGGTCGTCGAGGAAAGGCTTGGTGAGCAGATCATACCCCGACGATTGATGGAATATGTACAACAAAAAGATATGCGAGAAGCCTTCCAGGTCCTGGAGCCCTTGTGCATATTCGGGGTAAATTTCCACAATTCCTTTAGCCTGGGAGCGGGAAGATTGGATGGGTGTTAGGGATTTATCTGTGAAAGGGGAATGGATCACCCCGATTGGACACATAGAAATCGCCGGGAGATTTTTATTCATGGAAATAATTCACCTCTTACGTTTTACAAATTTCCATTTACGAATGACGAATTTCCATCGATCTTGAAAATTCATTCGGGATGGGTATCGACATCGCTGCGGCGCTCGAGACTTCGCATCAGCCCCAGTAAGATGATAGAAACAACCATCAACATGACGGATAATGCAATGGCTATCCCCAATTCGGTCTCAAAACCGATGTAAATGGCCAATGGCATGGTCTGGGTTTTTCCTTCCAGGTTCCCTGCGAAAAGGATGGTAGCGCCAAATTCACCCAGCGCACGCGCCCAGGTCAGAATCAGCCCGGCCAATAAAGCCCGCCCGGCCAGCGGAGCCATGATAAAACGGAAAACCTGCCATTCATTCGCCCCTTCCACAACAGCAGATTCCAAGATCTGTTCACCAATCTCAGCGAAGCCAACCCGGGCGGCGCCAACAAATAACGGCGCAGAGACGAAGGTCTGTGCCATCACCACCGCGACGGTGGTGAAGGGCAGGGTTATTCCAACGGCGTTCAACCAGACACCGAAGACGCCCGTGCGCCCGAAGGCGATCAACAGCGCCAAGCCCGCCACGGAAGGCGGTAACACCACCGGCAGGTCGACCAGCAATTCGAGTGCATTCTTTCCGCGGAACTTCCAGCGAGCCAGGATATAGGCCAGGGGTGTTCCCGTGGCGATGGCAACGATTACGGTGGCGGTGCTGGTCAGCAGACTGAGTTTCAGCGCCGCTAAGGAGGTCGGGGATAGGGCGGAATTAAAAAAATCCTTCCCGATGGCGCGCAAAACAAGCGCCAGCAGGGGTAGTCCCAGCAGGCCAATGAGAACCAGGCTGGGTAAAATGAAGACCCAGACTGGATTATTATTAATGGAAAGTCTTTGAAATAAACGGCGCAAGGGACCTTGCCTTTACGGCTTGACAGGTGTAAAGCCCCATTTTTGCATGATGGCCTGCCCGTCTGTCGAAAGAACGTAAGCGACAAAAGCGGCCGCCAGGACGGGCTGCGGAGCATTGGTCAGGGCTGCAATGGGATACTTGGCAACCACATTGAAATTGGTCGGAATAGCGATCGTTTTCAATGTGGGGGCGGCGATGGCATCCGTGACGTAAACGATGCCGGCGTCGGCCTCCCCCAATTGCATCTTGGCAACAACCTCTTTTACATCGGTCTCGTTCGAGACAACATTGGCCAGCACTTTGGTGCTGAAATCGGAGCCATAAGTAGGATCCTTGCTCAGGTTGGCAAGGATTTGCAGGGAATAAGCTCCCGCAGGGACGGATTTGTCTTCCAAAACGAGTTTCAGGCCGGGTTTGGCCAGGTCCTGCAGGGTCTGCACATTAGCCGGATTATTGGCCGGGAGAATGACTTCCAACACATTGGTCACAAAATCCTTGTATCCGGGTGCAGCCAGGTTGGCGATGACCAAATTATCCATATAGGTGTGATTGGCGGATGCAAAAACATCTGCTTTCGCGCCCTGCGTGAGCTGGGTAGCCAGCGCCTGGGTTCCGGCAAAGTTAAACGTCACGGTGACGCCCGGATTAGCGGCCTCGAAAGCCTTACCGATATCTCCAAATGAGCCCGTCAGCGAAGCCGCGGCAAAGACGGTGAGGGTTCGGGGGGCAGGTGTTGCCGTTGGCGGTACGGCAGTATCGGTAGCAGGAGGCATGGTAGCAGTGGGGGGTACGACGGTTGGAGCGGGCACAGGCGTTGCAGCCGGTCTACAGGCTGCCAATTGTATGGCAGCAAACAGCAGTACGATAAGGGGTAACTTTTTCATTTTCTTATCTTTTAGATGTTTATTTCAAATGCCTGATGGCATTCGATTAACCAATCATGGATGGAACCAAGTTGACGGATATGCAGGTCCAGGCTGAGGCGGTTGAAGGTTTGTTCAGGGGGAATGGCAGCCCGGTCCAATGTAAGGCTGGCGAGCGCCCGATCCACCTCGCCAGATTGCGCTTCCAACATTTTCAAGATCATATCGGTGAAGAGCTTCTCGGCAAAATACAAGCGGGTGGTAAATTCGACCCGGATGGCATGCACACTGCTGCCGGCCGGCTTTTCCAGCCAGGCCCTGAACTTGCGGCGGGCCGCCTTGGTGATCTGGAAGAGTTGGGTGGTGGAGAGCTTTTCCTGTTCATCCGTGGCTTCCCTGAAAAAAGGGTCGCGTGAATGGTAAAAGTTTAATATAATCGGCGCAAGAAAAGCCGAGGAACTGAAACATGTACATAGCCAACAAAAAGCATTTGCAACCGCTGCTGATCAGTAATGTGAATGATCTGCCAGAAGAACAACGCCAGCG
>Ga0182011_10004185_pt1 | contig 11603 bp, 15 predicted proteins | sample 711E1DmetaG_FD_120481 | JGI IMG/M metagenome (GOLD analysis project Ga0182011, IMG submission 120481) | Permafrost microbial communities from Stordalen Mire, Sweden - 711E1D metaG | ecosystem: Environmental > Terrestrial > Soil > Wetlands > Permafrost | place: Sweden: Stordalen | collected... | reverse complement strand
CTACTTCTTCGAGCAACGCAACTAAAACTAGCCGCAGCCCTTAGCTACTTTTAGCCAGGAGTGAGGCCACTGTTCAGGTATATCATTGGGCAAGAAGCATCTTTTTGAATTAGCCGGCCTCTAAACTGACTCAGGATGGTAAAAATAACCCGCCGCTCAGACAGCTTGCTTGACAGACTACCATTTTAGGTCTAAACTCTTCTTACATAGGAGACTTAGGATGAAAAAGAAAATCATTGTTACCGCCGGGGCCGCCCTGGGAGTCACGACCGTCGCCCTAGTCGGAATTCGTCTTCGTCAGGAGGCCGAAAATCAGACGCCGCCAACGTTGGGAGACCAAAGTAACGCAGAAATCCAATATGATGACCTCCCTCGGCAAATCGTTTTTGGTCACTCGCATCACGAAGAGTCGCTAGCTTAAAAGTTTTATGGACGAATAAAAAGCGCTTCATCTTCGAAGCGCTTTTTAAAATTACCACGCGATCAGAACCTTTAGCCCTTGTGCTATTGTGCGCTCAAGCGTAGAATAAATAAAGGCTCGTGGCCTATGAAAGTCGTTTTTAGAGTGAGGAATTTAAAAATGTCCAAACGTTCCATCCTTGGCCTCGGTTTTTTAGGTTCAGTCTTATTGCTGAGTGGCTTTAATTCGTCCCCGGTCGCGGCCCCACCGCCCCTTGACGCCCTGGCGAGTTGCACAACCTCGCCGGCCGCCACCCTCTCCGCGCTGGACAATACAAGTTTTACTCCCATATCCGCCCCGGTGGCGGTAGTTTCCCCAATCCCCACCCCCCGTGCCACACCCACGGCGACCCCCGCGCCCACGAAAATCCCCGCGCCGACGCTGCCAAAATGCACTGGCGTCTATAAAGATGTTATAACCGCCCACACGGCCTATAGCGATTGGCAAATTACCCTGGTCGATACTATCTATCGGGTGCCCGCTTCTTATTACCCACCCGACCTGACCTCGACTGGTCTACCCGGTGGTGGTTTAATTCGCTCGCTGGCCAAGCCCGACTTGACCGCTATGGCCAAAGCGGCTGCCGCGGCGGGCAACCCTTTACAGGTCGCTTCGGCCTTTCGTAGTTATGCCACCCAGGTTTCCACTTTCAATTACTGGGTTCGCGTCTCCGGCCGCGCTGCCGCCCTCTTAGCCTCGGCCCGGCCCGGACACTCGGAGCATCAATTAGGGCTAGCCATCGATTTCACTTCTCGGGGTGGTCGCGCCCCCTGGAATTATGCCGACTGGGCGACGACGGCGGCCGGCCGTTGGATGACGCAGAACGCCTGGCGTTATGGTTGGGTGCTTTCCTACCCCAAGGGCAAGAGTCCCTCGATCACCTGTTACCAGTATGAACCCTGGCACTATCGTTATGTCGGACGGACCGAAGCGGCGGCCATTCACGCTAGTGGTTTAACTACCCGCCAGTATCTCTGGGCCTTGCAGTAAAAAGTTTACTTCAAGAAAATATTTAGTCATTTTAAAAAGCCGCTCGGGCACGCGCCGAAGAGTCGCCTTTCATTGACAGTCCATCTAAAAAGACTAAACTTATTTTAAGATAAGATTCAATGAAGGGGCACAAGAATGGCGATCATCATCAAATCGACTGATGGACGAGAATTGTATACCTCTAAGGCTTCTGATTGGCGCGCCGCCGTCGAAGAGGCTTTATTAAAATCGATTAGCCTCAAGGACGCCGATCTGGCGGGTCTGGATTTAGTCGATATTCAATTGAGCGGGGCTGACCTTTCTTACGTCGATTTATCCGGCACTAACTTAGCCGGGGCCGCTTTAATCAAGACCAACCTTTCCAATGCTAAGCTTATCGGCGCAAACCTACGTGTGGCCATCCTGAGCCAGGCCCAACTCTATCAAGCTGATCTTCGCGGGGCCGACCTGACTACGGCCGACCTTTCTCGCGCCGAATTTAAAAATGCCGATCTTTACGGTGCACATCTTTTAAGCGCTATCTTAGTCGGCGCACTCTTGCCGGGCGCTAACTTGGCCGAAACAGATCTCCGCCGGGCCGACCTAACCGTCGCCGATCTATCGGCGGCTGATTTGACCAACGCCCGCCTGGAAAACGCTATCCTACGTTCGACTAACTTACTAGGGGCCAATTTGAGTGGTAGTCACCTGGCCGGCGCTGATTTTACCGGCACCTTTTTAGGTCGGACTAATTTTGCGCACGCTAATTTAACCAGCGCTAAAAATGTAGATCAGGCCTATAAGTAAAACTGCTCTAAAATCAACCGATTGCCCCTGAGTGTCCTGCCTCAAAATTTAGGACCCAAACGTTTGCGCTCGAAGTTTATCTAAACGAGTAGCCGGTAAGTACGTCAGAAGTTTAACTTGACCAGCCGCTGAACGCCGCGGCGGAGCCCGGCAACTGTTTTTAAGAAAACTAATTTAACAACGCTTGAATTTACTGCTCTAGAAGAGTCAAGGGACATCTTATATTACGTTAAACTAGTATAAGATTAATATCATGTTAATTAAGTATCTTTAAGCTTAATCACTTATACTATTAAGATCTTAAATATAAGATGACCTGTCAAGTTTTAGGACTTTACACGACCAAAAAGTCTGGTCAAAGAGTCATTTTTAGAGTAAATTCCTTCTGAGACTCCGGCGCGGGCCGCAAACTGGCGTAGGCATTCGGATTAATAAAGTCGTTACCCTATCGCACACTCTTAGAACCCGGCCGCCACCAACTTTCTCCAAAAAAACCGTGGTAAATAGCGCTGCCGGGGGTTGGGCGGAAAAAGTTCCCGCCAGATATAACTTTCGCTTGACAGATGAAAACTTTAAGGCTAAATCAAGGGACTTACCAAAGAAACTCTCATTGTAAGGAAATTGTCTTGCTCAAACGAATTAACTGGCATCTGCTGGGACTCTTAGCCTTTTTATTAATCCTCTGCCTGGATAATATGGCTTATCGGACGGCTACTCCGATCGCGGAGGCCGATTCAATTGCCCAAAGATCGGCGGTGACCCCAAGTTGCCTACCGACCAATTCACCCTTACCCACGGCCGCGGTCGTCACGCTGCCGACACCAAACCCCACGCCTTCAACCCTTCCTTTGGTCGCTTCTTCGGCCACCCCCGAACTTCCCGTAGGACCAATTATCGAAGATAGAGGCTCACCCATCTTTCGCGACCACGCAAAAACCCCGGTGCTTCGACCGGCGCCAGTAAAAATGATTAGTACTGATACGGTGGCCGCAGCGCAAAAAATGATGCAAATCTTATTGGGTCCAACCGAATATGCGTGTTTTGATCGCATTATCTGGACCGAAAGTCACTGGAATCCGACGGCGGTTAACGCTAAAAATGGAGCCTGTGGTCTAGGCCAGGCCAGTCCTTGTTCTAAAATGGAGAACGCAATCCCCGATTGGCCGATTGCCCCGAGTAAACAAGTCAAATGGTTCTTAAGCTATATTAATCGTCGTTACGGGGATTCTTGTAAGGCCTGGGCCTTCTGGTCTAAAAACGGTTGGTATTAAAAGATTCTAATTTTACTCGTGATAACCAACCAGGACTAAGACGGTCTCATCAGGAAGGTTAGCCCACCAGGTGTCGAAGTCTGTCTCGTCAAATTCGAACCACCAACCGGTAGCATCCACAAACCCCCAAGCCGTTATATCTTGTGGCTTAAAATCCTTTTGGTAAATCACTTCGCAGATTAGTATGGAGCCGGGCGAACTCTCAACGGGACCAGAACCTAAGGTTGCGAAACGGCTGGCCATGAATTTACGATAGCTTTTGGATTCGCCTTTGTAAGGCTTGTGATAAGCCATACCCCGGGCGTCGAAGCGTTCGTCCGGATTGGTTTTGTAAGACTCGTCACTGTGAGGTATCGCATAACGCCATTCGGCGTAAGGCGTTAAAAGCAGATCCAGTTGGTTCTCAATAGCTTCAGCATCTTTTTGCTTATTGTCGTTTTGAAATTTGAAATTAACTTCGCCTCACTCGATTGTAAGGACACGAAAGCGGACCCGGCTGTTTGAGGGTTGGTTCCAGCGCCCGCGCCCGTCGAGCGTTAACACGGTGCGACCATCAATCACTAGAGCCGCCCCGTTGACGCGGATCGCACCGTTCGCGTTCAGAAGTTCTTCGTGTCGCCCGACGGCCTTGACGTTGATATTCCTGTCTGCCTCGAAGGTCAGACCCAGCATCTTGCGGCCATCGTCGAGTAGCCAGGCTTTACCGATACTCCAGGCAAGCTCGGTCCCGGAGGCATCGCGCAGGCTCAAACCATCGAAGACGAAGGATGCTGAGACCGCCAGTTCCTGCCACACATTTGAGATTGCTTCCTGGCCGCGCAATCGCAGATCAGATGGGGAGTTGGTCATATCAGTCATGTTTAGATACTCCTTTAGAATTCAAGTAAAAGTCGTTCGGTTTCCTTACAAACATACCGCACTGGGCAAAAGAGACGGGTATCAAAGTTTATTCGAACTCCGTCCCATCCTTGCGGGTCAGATAATCCGGGTTGATAAACTTCAAGATTAATCGCGTGCCTAGCTCGGGCGCATAACGTTCGTGGGCCGGGCGCACGACCAAACCCTCACGCAAATGTCGACCTTCGCCCAAGACCGTCTCCCCTTCGGCCAAAGCGGCCAGGGTCTCATAGTCATAAGGACCTTCATAGAGGGTGGGTACCATCGGCAAACCCACTCGCGCGCACAACTCACGCACTTCGTCCTGATCCAGCCAGTAGGACGACTCCTGAGCGCTTTCAACATAGATGTCAAAGACCGCATAACCCGGGGTGTTGCGTGAATTAATCCCATAGGTCAAGTCCTGGACCCCGGCCCCGTAGACTTCGCCAAAAATACCCAAGCGCATAATTTGGTAAGGCGCGTCGGTGGTCCGCTGGTCTTCTAATAAACTGATTAAAGCCCGCGCCTTAGCCTCAACCTCGTGCTGGCGCAGGGCGCGCCAGTAAAGATTGTCGGGATTCTCGACCAGGCCTAGGTTATGGCCACCCAGCCCCTTAGAACTCACCAGGAAGGCTTCAGAGGGGTCACTGGCTGATAAGTCGACTGAACAGACGCAACACGTGCCGTGGGCCTTCTCGCTTGCTTGTACGGGCTCTCCGGGCACGAAGAGATCGGGATGAGCTTTGACGTTATCGATTTCCACCCAGTGTAAAATTCGGGGGGCAGCAAAAACCTCCCCACCCATATTGGCGGGGATTTCGGGAATCCACTTAGTAATACCTAACATTTCGGCAAAGTCAAAACCATCAGCTGCCGACTGGGCCAGATCCAGGCCGACTACGGCTTTAGGCGTACAGACGATGCCCTGGCTCAATTCGCCGCGCAGCCTGATGGCCTTGACCCGGTTGTGCAAGGAGCCGGCCAGTTTACCCGAGAGATTCATCTCGATTAATAACTCCTCGGGGACGAGAGCCTGCTCGGGAATATAGAGAGCATAGTCCCCGGTCTGATATTGGCCCTTACCAACCACGGCCCGAAAGAGACCCACCTGGGCCAGTTCTAGTAGATCGGCGTTAGGGTGCGGTAAAATAATCAGAGACTCGGCAAAAATACCAAAATTGCTCATCAGCGATCCTCCGTTATAGGGTAGATTAACTATTTTTAATTGTAGCTTTTTAGTAATGGGTCGTCAAGGGGCAGACCTTCCAACGAAGAACGAACAGTCACTAAAAAGTGATGAGTAAAATTTAGAGAAAAAATGGAGCCGCCTTCGGGGCTCGAACCCGAGACCTCAGCTTTACCGAAGCTGTGCTCTGCCTACTGAGCTAAAGCGGCTTTGGAGCGCGATGCGGGGCTCGAACCCGCGACGTTCACCTTGGGAAGGTGATATGCTACCACTACATCAATCGCGCCTGAAAATTGGAGCGGAAGACGGGACTCGAACCCGCGACCCTCACCTTCGCAAGGTGATGCTCTACCAACTGAGCCACTTCCGCACCTGACGATTAAAACTAAGAAAGATTTTTTAGCAAGTTTTGACTAAAAATTTGCGCTAGAAAGTTGGCGCCGGAAACGAGTCCTGAACTCGTAGCCTATACTTTACAAAAGTATTGTTCTTCCGATTGAACTATCCCGGCCTATCTAAATAAGATAACCGCCAGAGGGAAACTGAGGATTATTTTAGACTACCCAGAAGTCAACGAGTTTTTAGTTCACTGCTCGAACAACTCGACTCCGAGAGCCCGATCAAAGTTGACTAACACGGTCGCTCCCTGGGTCTCGTCGTCGTCCCAGCGCGCCCCGGCCCCGGTGAGGACCGCAAAAAGACCCTGGCCGCGGTTGGTAAAATCAAATTCATTTAACCAGTTACTCGGCTCAAAGACGTGCAATCTCCCCCAGACGGTTAAGCCGGAAGCAAAACGAACCCTGATGGACACCGTGCCTTTTTCGATAATCATCCGGCGGTCACTGTGAACCGGCCAGCCGTCGATGATCGCCTCGACCTTATTTAGATTCAGGGAACCGGCAACCGAGTCTGCAAATTCGGCCCGAATGATGGTCCGGTTGTTAGAGAGGTAGTCGGAAAGACGAACGTCCGATTTGACTTGTAGCCCGACGCTGAGCGCATGATTATTGCTCAGCACGGTCACCGGATGGGTGACCAAAGCATCGTTATCGTTATTGTTATTGTTGTTGTTATTCGGTGCAAGGTGACTGGTTCTAAAGGCTAAGGACATGTTACTCGACTCCTCCTGCCTATAGCTTAAGCCTAACTGCGTTCCCTGTCTATCAGTTTATGGCCGCCGGCGCTAAAAAATGTTGTCTTTTTACACCACGTTAAGCGCACCGCCAAAAATAAGCGCAAAAGTACCAGTACTTTCGCTAAAAGTACTTGACAAGACTAAGCGATCCAACCAAAATATCGCGCCACGGACTTCTAAAGAGGATCAAATGGTTAAAGCGCTGCTAGCTCTCTTGTCTTATCCCGAATGCTTTCTCCGCCACGATTGGATGTATAATGGTAGCCACCCTCTCGATTGGCGACGTTGTTTGCGTTGTGGAATCTGGAGTGTTTGTAAACCCCGGCCTTCGACCGCCACGGTTCATAGCTCCCAAACTAACAGCTAAAACTTCGTCGGCGTAACCGCCACCACCAGAGCTTCGTATTCTCCTTGGCTCAAAATTTCCGGCGCTTCGCTATTTGCGTATTTGCCAAAAAGATCGAAGTTTGGCGACCCATATGTTAGATCAATTTCGGCGGCGGTAAATTTAGCCTGACCACCCTGACCCAGGACCGGATTTTGTTGGTAGCCTGGCGAGCCTAAATACCATAAGACCTGGGCCATGGCATCATCGGGTGAGCCGACCCCGACCAGGACTTCCCCGTGATAAATCACCTTCCAATCACCATTCTCAAAACCGATCTCGGTCCATTCAGGGCGGATGGTCATAATATCCGGCTGGCTCATCTTGTGACTCCTTAATGCTTGAATTTAAACTTTAATTTCTCGTCAAAATTAGTCTATCAATTGCCTAATAAGCATCATCTATGGGTAAAAAAATACGGCCTAAAATCCTTTATTAAAAAGGGGTCGTTTTTTTGACAATTACCCAATCTCGATTAATTTTGTCGCTAAAGTAATTTTTAAGGGGGACCGCAATTATTACTTTTCCGCCAGTTTTGTATTTACTTGCATAGGGTAAATTATTCGTCCGAACTGCCGTCAAAGAAGAAAAGAATAAGCTACCCTGCGCCAAAGTGGATACAAATCCGACGGTGTTAGACACCTTTTAGATTTTAACCGATCGAAAAGGAAAGTCGGTCTAAGCCAGTTAGAAAACGTTTTTCTAATCTGAGCTTAAAATTAGTCTAGATTCTTAGAATCAGAAAGGCACAGGTTTAATATGGGACCAAAGTCTCTAGGTAAAAAGACCCTGGTGGCGATGTTTGCCACGACGCTATTAATTTTATCAGCCGGTTTTGCGGCCACGGCCGTGGCCACGGGCAATTCACTCTCGTCCCCGTCGCCCACGGCCAGCGATTGCCATATTGCCCATCCGGACCTCTTAGGGAACCCGACCGTTCAGCAAGATTGTCGGCCACCTTGCGGTGATAACCAACCCCTTGTCCAAGACAAAGACGGTCAATGGAAATGTAAGCCCAAGTGCGATGATGTACAGTCGGCTTTTCAGGACAAAGACGGGCAATGGAAATGCAAGCCCAAGTGCGATGTACAGACGACCGTTGTTGGCAATGACAAGAAGGATAAATGTCCGACCCCTACGCCAAGCGTGACGCCCACGCCTACCTCCACGCCGACAGCTACTCCTACCTCCACGCCAACCATCAACCCACCCTCTGATCCGAACACGACCATTTGTGGTCAGGTAAGCTTCACGGACGTGCCAGATGGTTGGTATCTCGTCATCGAGCCCGGTGATAATCTTATCACCTCTGGTTTTGAGGCGATCGCGTTGTCCCCTGGTGAATACACCTACGAATGGCGTGATGCTGGGGCCAACGATCAGGTTGGTGGACAATTCACCATTAACGTTTGCCCAACCCCCACGGCCACGCCGACCTGTTTCGCGGTCGATGAGACTGGGCGGTCTTTAACGGCCGTGGCTGATCCATGCGCGACGCCGACGGCTTCACGTCTTCCTTCGCCCAGTGCGATGCCTGACACGGCTACCGGCGGCCCTGGTGGCAACGATGACGGTACTTTACCGCTCATTCTCCTGGGCTCAGCCTTATTATTTAGTGGTATGCTCTACCTGGCCGTTCGACGGCGCTGGGCTATTTCGTAACCTCTATTCTGCGATAATAGGGTCCGGCTTAGTGCTGGGCCCTATTATTTTGTCTTTTAAAACCCCATTCGCGGGGGCAGGGCAAAAAAGAGGTCATAAGGGGGTGGGTTTGGTACCGCCAGCCGGGTACGATCCGGCAGTCTTCACCTTGAAAGGGTGACGAGTTAACCAATTCCTCCATGGCGGCACGAACAACTAACCTAGAGTTTAGCGGGGATGGGTCTAAAAGTCAAGTCTTTAATTATTTGACGACACTTGCAATCTGCTGACCAAGACACTAATCTATCAGAACATTCGGGGCATCCACTAAATGTCATAGCATCCAGATTATTTGTCGGCAGAGGATCAAACGGTGATAGCCGAAGAGAATCTAGGCGGCGATTGCGGCCTCGGTGTCATAAGCCACTATCCAAATTTTACCGTGGGCCAAAGCGTGGACTTCGTAGGCATATAAGACTTTCTCTTCGGCCGGTTGCATGACTGCTGGCTCCTTTATATTTGGTGCACTCGGGGAGATTTGAACTCCCACAACCTTGCGATTACTAGCTCCTGAAGCTAGCGCGTCTGCCATTCCGCCACGAGTGCTTGGGGTGAACAGAGGGGCTCGAACCCTCAACCACCAGATCCACAGTCTAGTGCTCTACCATTAAGCTATGTCCACCAGGAGTGGTACTGAGGCCGGGACTTGAACCCGGAAGGGGTATAACTCCCACAAGGCCCTCAACCTTGCGCGTTTGCCATTTCGCCACCTCAGCATAAAAAAGATTTAGAGGATAATTAAAAGAAAGTCAATGATTAGGCGATTTAGATAGTAAGGCTGACTAGTCGACTAATTTCTTAGCAATCACTTCCCGAATAGCCGCGATGTCGGCGATCTTCGCTAAAACTTCGGCGGCTAATTCAGGATTACTTGTCCGCAGGCTATCAACTTTGAATTCAAGCGACGTACAGAATTCAAAAAGATACTCATTGGCCTGTTCTAGGACCAGGGTAAAATCGCCGAGCTTGGCCAGGGGATCATATTTTTTAGCGGTCATTTTCAAGACTCCTTTTATTTATTTTAGGCGATCTCTTGTTTTATCATGATCTAGAGATTAGTAATTATCTGAACTAAGACCAAAGAAACCAAAACGTATTAAATAGCCGTAACCGTCACCCAGGAGCCGAACGAGGGTCTGATACTCTTCCTCGCTGATCTCGGTGACCTTGAGATGGGTTAGATAATCTGCGCGATTCTTATATTCAATAAATTGATTACTACCGACCATCACTTCAAAAGGCTTGTCGGCGATGCCTGCGACAATATCCGGCCACTCGTCTTTATTAAAGAATTCGAAACCCTCGACGTTCATTTCGTCGGCCCAATTGTCACGATAGCGCACTAAGAGTCTATTCATTCAAGATACCTTACTTCAAAGTTGTTTGAACTCCAAGGATAATTCAAATGAAACTAAGTCAGGTGTCAAGCTAACGCGAAGCACCCGGCTTAGTCGCAGACCTCCATTAGATGAGTTATTATCAGTCCGCCTAGACGTCGCCCGACCTTTACCTAACTCGCCCGTCTACCTACGTAAGACGGGATCAAATACCCGCGCCCCAGAGCACTCGGAAAACAAAGGGGGCCATCCAGAAGGCCCCGGCGCCGACGATAATCTCAGCCGCGTGGCTGATAGTCTGCTTGATCGCCATCTGGTTTGTCGTGTCCATCGCCCGCAGCCAGTTACGCAGCGCGAGGGGGACGGTCAGCAGAATAATTGACGACCACCCGATTTGCGAGGCCACTCCGACGGTTCTAGCCGAAGCGACGACAAAGCCGCCAAAGGTCGTCACGGCTGCGCAGATGACAAGAAACGCCAGCAGCCCCTGACGTATCGTCGGACTTTCCGCCTGGTTCAATTTTAGACTCATTCTCTAGATTCCTTCTATTGGTTTGTGTTCTTTACTCTTCCGCCGTCAACAGTGCGTCGGCGTAGGCGTTAGCCGCCACCACCAGTTCAGCCTCGGTCTTGGCGACATCGATGGCCCGGATGAAGACGGCGTTCGGACCGTCCAACTCATCCCACCATTGCCGGCGGCTGGTCGTAATCGCGCCTAAGAGACGCATAATCTCCGGCCGGCAACGATCGGCCTCCATATCGACCTGGACTTCCCATTCGCTCTTCTCACGGAAGACGAAACCCATCCCGGCCAGAACTTTGCCCAGGGGTGAACTTTTGACTGGCTGGACAATAAGAGCTTCGCCGCGGTTGCCCTGCAACTTATTCTCAAAAGCCGGCAGGTCTTTGGACTCACCGTCAATGTAGTAATTAGTCGTTTGGCTGCCGTATTCGGCTTTGACGAAAGCCATATATTCGGCGCGGGCCTTGTTGAGCTTGGCAATAGCCGCCCGTTCCTTGCGCAGATAGGCCTTGAACTCTGGTCGTTCGGTAAAAGCCTTCCAGATTTCGATGTTCCGGCGATGGGTGCGGCGCACCTCGGCCACTAGAAAGCCATTGAGCCGGGTCAGATAACGTTGTAAAAGTGCAGCTCGATAGGTGTCTCGGTTGACGCCGCGGGTCAGATTGCTGGGCACCGCGACCATGGCCTGCTGCTCGTAGGGCATCAATCCGCGCATTGGCGGCATCTCATCCTCTTCAAAGGAACCTTCCATCGGCTCTTCCATGTTTTAAAACTCCTTCTAATTAAAACCAGGGATCAAAAGAAAAACACATCTGTTTTTCGTCCTGGCTAGTATAGAAAAAGTTCTTTTAAATTACAAGGGGTAGAGGGTATAAAATAGGGCCTTTGAGGAATATTTTCAAAGACTGACTAATCGAAGGTCGTTTTAGAGCCCCGGGGTGGTGTTTTTG
>Ga0182011_10004184_pt1 | contig 11608 bp, 11 predicted proteins | sample 711E1DmetaG_FD_120481 | JGI IMG/M metagenome (GOLD analysis project Ga0182011, IMG submission 120481) | Permafrost microbial communities from Stordalen Mire, Sweden - 711E1D metaG | ecosystem: Environmental > Terrestrial > Soil > Wetlands > Permafrost | place: Sweden: Stordalen | collected... | reverse complement strand
CCGCTCTCGACAATGTTGAGGATGGAGAGGGGCACCTCATTCACCTTACGGATCGAAAAGTTGCTGCCGTGCCGGGAGATGGCAGTACCATAAACAATGTTGATACGGGAGCCGTCAAGGAGCGTGGCATCAACGATGGGACTCCGGTAGGTGATGGGGCGCTTGATCCGTTCCGCCATCTTGACCACAAACTCGTCCAGCTCGCTCGAGATCTTGAACTCAATAACGGATTTTAAGCCTTTGAAGATCTTGTGCTCGATGAAGATCGGCCCGACACCGTCACAGGAAATATCTTCAATATAGGGGTCTGAGAGGAACGGTTTGAGCACCCCCATGTCAATCTTGTCCCGGATAAGGAGATATTCGATCGCCCGGTACTCTTCATCGGTCAGGATGACCTTCCCGTCCGGGGTAAGAGGCACCTGGTGCTTCTTTTTGGTATCCTTCATCTTCTTCTTTGCCGTGAAATCGGTGTTGAGGAAGGTCGTGATCTTGGTCTTGAAGTCCTGTGAGCCCTCAGTATTGGATCCGGTCATTAAAGCAAGGTCTTTACCCTTTGGCCGGATTACGGCAACATTGGCAAGCATCTTCTTGAGGACCTCCGCCCGTTCCTTGTCACTGATGGGATCGTCTTCAAGCGCGTCAATAAGGTCGATCAGTTTCTCGTCGATCGTAGGGAGCATCATGGTGACTGAATGGAGGAAGGACGGTTCAATCGGGATGTAGTAGTTCCTCACATCATCGGGGTCCGGGAGGATATGGACAAATGTTGTATCGTTCACCGGGTAGATGATATTGGGATTTTTCATCGACCGCAGGTCTTTTTTCAGTTCGGAGAGAAAAAGGGGGATGCCATAGGTATTGACCGGGAAAACGGTCAGGTATTCGAGCAGGTGGGGACTTGCCTTCACATAGTCCTTGGCATTTGCCGGGAGCATCTTATAGAGAGCGCTTGATTCGATATCACTGTAAAAGTCAATATTTGAATCGAGCGTTTCAGGTTTGAAGGGCAGGTTCACTGCCATCGTGGGTGAGCCCATATCAGACCCTCGCAAAGCTCATCGGGATGATCTTCATCCCGTATCCCGGGTGGACTTCGAAACTGACAAGGTTACCCGTTGTCTTCCGAGCCCCGCGGACCTTGACGACCTCCATGACCATCACATACTTGTCGCCGACGAGTGCTTTTTTCATATTCAGGTGGGCATCACAGATCGAGCGGACGCGAACGAGCGTGTCTTCCTCAAAAGCATACGTATGAAGCGTGATGAGAATGGTCTTGCCATGGTCAACCAGTGACTTGCAGTTGGTAAAGAAGGTCAGTATTGCATCATTCTCGGCGTACTCGGTGAACAGGGTCAGTGAATCGACAATGATGACCTGGGCCTTGCTCTTCTGGAAATGTTTTATAAGGTGGGCGAGGATGCCTACCATCTCTTCCTTTTTCCATTCGAAACCAACGACATGCAGCGGGAAAACCTTGAGATAACCCCAGGCAAAATATTCCGAGATATCGAGGCTCATGGATTCCATCTGCTTGATGAAACTCTTGCTGGTGTTCTCCGTGGTGAAAAGATCCACCGACATCCCCTGTTTCATCGCCCCCCAGATGATCTGCTGGGTCAGGACACTTTTACCGGTATCGTTCTCGCCTTCGATGAGGGTGAGTGATTCCAGCGGAAGACCATCGGCAATCTTCTTGTCCAGTTCGCTGTTGCCCGTGGAGATGATCTTCCGGTCCTCGCCGCCCATCAGATCAGAAATGTTTGCCATTGTCTCTCCTCCCTGTTGTCATACAAATGCTGATGCATATACCCCGTTTGCGGTCGTTATCTGGAACCAGCCCGGGCTGCTGCCCAGGGTATTGATCCGTATCTGGTAGGTTTCTCCCGGGTCCAGTTCATAGGGATGGATAAATTCATTGTACCGGTCCTGGATACCCCATGTGGCGGGAGTGACCGGTTCGCCTTGGGCATAGGGGTAGATCTGGTAATCCTTACGATCGTTATCATACACTAACACATCCATATGCTTAAAGTCGCTGATGATCTCAGTGCCGGAATTCGTGATATTTGCATGGATGATCGATTCGTTTAACTCGGGATCGGCAATTGAAACTGATGTGCGGATGCGGGCTTCCTGCTGGAGGGTGAGATCTTTCTGGGTATTGGCCATTGTTTCAGCGGCAATGAGAGTACTGCTCACGACTACATATGCGACAATCACCAGGAGTATCACTCCCACCGCCGCCCCGATAATCTCCGAAACGGCCATGTCCGATCAACTCACCGTGAACTGGTTCGATCTCCAGACACCCGTGGGAAGCGAGAACTGGAAATATACCATATCGCCCGAACCCGGAATCAGTGCAGTATTTGCAGTTATTTTTATTGTTTCACCCGTGTCCCAGACTCCGTTTCCATCAAGATCATATTTACCGCTCGTGAAGTCATAGGTCCAGTCCCCGTCACCGAGACTGGATCCCGGCGGGACAAAGGTAAGCCGGTCAAAATGGCCCACGGCACCACAAAAGACATCTGACTTTTCTATGCTTGAGAGCGCGATCTGTTCAGTGCCGATATTTTTCATCCAGATCTGTGCTTCATTCCCGGATGCGACCGTGCTGATTATCTTGAAATCCGTCCGCATCCGCACGTCGGATTCGTGCGTTGTGGATGAGAAGGTTCCCGCCATGGTATAAATGACCGGATATACGGCATTGATCAGGACTCCGGCAGCTATGACGGCCGTTATCAGGAACAATGCCGTGGTGATAGTCTCCGAAGACATCTGTTCAGATCCTGTCCGGTAAGTTCATCCACTCTTCATCTTTGTCTTTCTTCCGGACCGCGGATGAGTTTTCCTGCAGGGATGATCCGGGAAATTCTATCCGTTCCCCGCTGCCGATCTCTTTTGATGACGGTTCCCGCCCTCGTTTCTCCATCATTACTTCGATCATGTCCCGGTCGAGCGAGGTATCGTTGGGGGCAAGGATCCGGTTGAGTGCATAGAGTTCCGCCACAAACTCGTCAGGTCCTACTTCGTGCTCTTCACCAAGATTAGCCGGCATCAGCCGGGAAATCTCCCGGATCTCGTCACATGACTCTTTTGTTATATATCCCATCGCACGGTAGGATTCCAGCATGATCTCGAGGCGGTCGTGACCAAATTTTTTCACGGACTGGTGGGTCCATTTGAACAGTTTGTACACTTTCTGGAGCCGGAGTTTCTCGCTGACCGGGGGTGCTGCTGTAACGGGAACCGGTGCCTGGATCACGGAATTTTTTGGAGGAACAGAAACCTGGGATCGCAAGAGAGCAAGTACCTGGTCGTCAATGTAATGGGGGTGATCTTCAACAGAGGCTGGACGGGCAGGTTCCGGTTTATAAACCGGGATATCGGCTTTTCTATCGGCCTCATTCTTTGTTTTATCGGCTTCGTTCTTTGCCCTGGATGCATCGAGCTGGGACTCGCGGGCATCAAGGGCAGCTTCCCGAGCTTCCATTGCAGATTTTTTTGCTACGTCCACTTCCGTATCAATATTTGCAGACAGGGCGGATCCCGGTGCTGCCCCTGCAACCGGTGGCGTGAGCGTGAACGGGTTCTCAAGTTCATTCATCCGCTCCCGGATATCCATCAGCAGGCGTTTGATAGAGGTCTTGATGAGATCCACTTCACGCTCGAGGTTCTGGAGCTTGACTTCCGGATCATCCTCAGATGCGGCAGTAATAATGTGATCTACCTGAGACTGGTTTACCGCCATAGAGTATCTATTCGTTATATTACATTACCAATTAATAATGATTTGTATCGGGAAACAGGGTTTTTTTGAGGTGTCCGGAGAAATAAAAAGAAAAATCAGGGTTAATGAAAAGACCGGCCTTTCCGGTACACGGGCACTCTCCGCCAACCCGCAAAAAACGTAAGCGTATATACGATTATCTCCAGACATATCTCCGATGGCGGGAGAGAAACGTGCTGCCGGTCCGAAGGATCCGGTGACGGGAAAGAGAACGGCGGCACCACGGAGGGGATCCGATCACGATGGGAATTCCCCTGCAACAACCCGGGCCAGTCCTGATACCGTTTATAGTCAGTTTTTCCGGAGCCATGCACTGTCCTTAATTATCTTCTGCCTTGCATTCTTTTTTATTGTTACCATAACCAACCCGGGACTGTATATCAACGATGAGTGGATCACCGCCAATCAGCTCCACCAGCTCGACATCGGTCATCAGGTAACGTTCAGCGAAGGAAAATACGGGACACTGGAAAACGGTACAGCGAGTGCGTACTTTACCTCGCGGCAGAATGTGCTGATGTATTCCCTCGCCCTTCCTCTCCTGGCCCTGCCCCTGGTGAAGATATTCGGTATCTTCGGGGATAATTTCCGCCTGCTTATTATCCTGATCTGGTCAGCGAGCCTCGTGGTCTCTGCTCTCCTTATGGATGCTTTTTACCCTCTGTACTTCCGTATCGGACGCCTCCGGTTATTGTATCCCGTCCTTTTCCTCTCGCTTATTTTATTCATGGTAAATGTCCTTCTCTATAAACAGTTCCCGTTCTCGGCTCCCGATGCCCCGTTTGAAGTCGCAGCGCTCGTCCTTGCCAACCATATCTGTTTTGCCCTCACGGTGACACTTGTTTTCGGGATATGTCGTCGTGTCCTTGCACCGCCGTCCCTTGCACTCCTCGGGACGGCCGCGGTTATTTCCTGCTCGTCGTTCCTGTTCTGGGCAGGAACCGGAAAAGATCATATGCTGACCGCGACGGTTTTTACCTGCGTCATGTATTTCTTTGTCTGCTATCTTTCCGGGGGTAAGCCAAAGGATGCAACCCTCTCGTTCGTTTTTTGCGGGCTCCTTATCTGGGTAAGGCCGGAAGTAGGTTTTTTTGTCACGGTATTCGCCGGTATTTTCTTCGCTCTTCCTCTCCTGATTATTGCCGTAAAAAACCCGGGCACTCCGGTAAAGACCGTCATATCATTGTTCCCCCTGGCCGGTGCGTTTATCGGAGGTATCCCGTTTTTTATCAACAACCTGCTCACCAGTCACAACTGGTTGATCCCTGCCTTCGATCTTCCGCGGGAGATGGTTGAGCCCGGAAATCTTGCATCTGCCGGGTCCACCGTTATCCGGAACCTTACGCCCACACCGGTTATTTTCAGCCAGACTGACAATCTGGACGTCCCCTCTACCATCGTGCGGGTTGGCGGGCTTATTACCCACGCCATGTTCTCAGGATTCTCGTTCGATAATATTGTCCGGGGCTTCACGGGTGTCATGCTGTTCCCGGTAAACGGGCATATTGGTTTTATCATCATATGTCCCCTGCTGGCCATAGCCTTCATAGCCTTCTGCCTCTGGAACAGGAACATCCTCGAAGTGAACGAAAAACAGAAGATCCTCTACCTCTTTTTCCTCGTCATGGGCCTGGCTGCGATTTTCGCCTACCTCCCAAAACTGGGAGCCATGAACATAAGTCATGGGATTTTGCCGGATATGCGGTACCTTTCTCCGGCCTACATTCCCTTTGGGATCTTCAGTATCATGGTCCTCTCACGAACACCTGTCATCAGGAAACCTGAACAGATGCTGCGAAACGGCGTTATTGCCGGAATTATCCTTGCACCGGTGTTGTTGATCCTCATGATCGTTGTCCATCCCTTTGGCAGCGTGAATGAAGGCTACACGTTCTTCTTTGAAGTCCTCATTGTCCTCGAACTCGCGCTGTGCTCAGTCCTGATGGTGATCTCCCGCTTCGTGCTGCCGGAGAACCGTCTGCTGATGCGTTGCCTTCCCGTAATGCTGATCCTGATCATTGTCTCAGTATTCACCCTCCAGCTCGTACTGGTGTTTATTTTCGGGGTAATCGTGAAGGTGAACGGTTATCCCCTGTGGATCCCGCTCGTCCGCGAAGGTTTCAGGATGGTCTTTAACGTCACCGTATTGCCCCCGGTATAAAATACCCTTTTTTGTTCTTTCAGGAATTCGGCATTATCCATTTGACAGATCGTTGTTCAACAAAGAAAAAAAAATATTTTTTTCGGGATCGCTGACACAGGAAAAAATCTTATAGGTGCCGTCGCCATGAAAAACCCCTAAAGAGGCTTAAGTTAACTTACCATGATCGTTCGTAAAAAAAATTATCGGGATGGAAACGGTTACTGCCGCTTCCACGCTCGTATCAATCACAGGACGTTTGTCGTGGATATCGTTGCACCGGTCATCCGCGATAATGTATATGCCGAACCTGCTATGGGCCGGATCTCAAGGTTATATCGCTTGTTTTCCGTGAGCGGGGATCCGAGATTGATCTGGATCATGATCTGGTCGTTCTGCTGCATGGCCGGGACCGCCGTAGTTGTGCCGGTTTTCACTGCAGAGAAGTGTGTTGTATCCGCCACAATACCCCCATAGTAATAGGTTATCGGCGCGACGGTATCGCTCGAGAAGACGACGGTCATCTTGGTGAGATCAGCAGTCGGTGCACCGGGGGTAAGAGCAATGGTAAATTCGATCGAATTTATACCGGAGGAGGGTGATGAGGCAAGGCCGTAGACATTTCCGACCAGCTGGATATTGGAGGTTGCCTGTTCCACGCTTTTATATATGGTCTCCTGGCTTTTCTGGGCTGTGAAGAACCCCGCACCAAGGACAACGTACGAGAAGACGGCAGCAACTACGACAAAAGCGATCAGGACAATCGCGGCCTCAAGCCCGGTAAAAGCATCTGAAGAATCGGTTGGTTTGCGCATCGCATCACACTTCGCTATATCCATATGATGAAGTGAAATTTTATAATGGTATCTGAACTTGCCCCTAGATTGTGCGACACGGCGGATTTTGTGCGGAAATATTTTCCGGGCTATAATCAAGGCAGAGAATGGACAAAAAAAAGGAAAGATTAGTAGAGAACGTTGGTCGCGGTAATCGTTGCCGGTGCCGTCTTGGTGAACGGTAACGAAGCCCCGACCGAGGGTCTCATTTCAATGGTCATCTTGGTGTTCGCTGGTACCGGTGCGACATCGAAGGAGATGAGGACCTGCTGGTTCTGATCCATCGATGTGACAGTGGTACCCGCCAATTTCGTGGAGAACGTAGTTAAGCCTTCAGCTCCGTTTGAAAGCGGCACCGGTGTCGTCGTTGGTGTCGAGAACAGGATGTTCATCTTTGTCAGGTCGATCGAGGGTGCACCGGGAGCGAGACCAATGGAGAACTGGATCTCGTTGATCCCCGAGCTTGAGGTGGATAGTCCATACACGTTTCCTATCATCTGGATGTTGGTGCTTGCCTGTTCAACGCCCTTGTACACGGTCTCCTGGCTTTTCTGGGTCGTAAAGAACCCAGCGCCGAGTACCACGTAAGAGAACACTGCCGCAACGACAACGAATGCGATAAGCACAATCGCTGCTTCGAGGCCAGTGAACCCACTGTCATCGGATTTGATTTGTCTCATAATTTCACCTTTCATTTGAGCGGACACTGGCGTAACCAATGTCGCTACGTGATTACAGGATTTAATAGTATAAATACATTTCTCGATTAAGCTGGGCTTTTCCCAGAACATTTACCGGTTTTTGAGCAAAAATTTGTTTTATAAAAGTAGAGTAACTCAACCTCACTTTTTTCCCGGCCGGGTTGCTGGTACCCTTCATACCGAATCTGTCACATTACTTTCGTTTCCCGGTATATTTTTAATAAATTCCTGCCAACAATCCCTGCTGCGCGGTAAATACCCTATACGAGATTTTATCAGGTAAAAATGTTCAGGATCTTAAGAACGCTATGGATAAAAAGGACGTCATGTACGGGGTCGCTGCCATTGTTATCATCCTCCTCATGGCACTGGTAGTAAAACCCATGATGACCGGGCAGCCGGTCAAGACCGGCATCCCCGTTCCGGTCACGACTGCTGTTATCCAGAATACTACCGTTGCCCCTGGTATGACTCCCGCTCCTACACCGGTTGCGACACCCAAAAAACCCACACCGACACCTTCACCAGTGCCTACCTGGAACAACACCGTACAAACGGTGGGATTTGTCAATTCCTCGACCTATGGTATCAGCCTGACCGAAGCAATACCCAACGCCACCCATTTTGATAACCCTGCCCTGAACACGAGCATGACCTCCTACGCGAAGATCAACGGTAACTTCAGCGGGACAACCCAGATCATCAATATCCCCTTCCCGTACTGGGAAATAGTGTATACGGTTGATCCGGTTGCACAGACAAATCCTTCCTCTGTCACCATTACCCCGACAAAAGGTACCGGCATTGCATCCAGTGGCGTGCAGGGCTCCTATTCCGGCGCAACACCACAGTTCACCATCCAGGTCATGGATGCCCAGGACCCCAACCGCATTGTCCGGACCATCACCCCGCCGGGAGGGATTGATATCAATTTATGGAAGGGGGTAAAAACTACGATAAATCCGGCAGTGACGACCAAAGCGGGACGGGTGTCCAATTCGCCGGATACGCCCATTACCGATCCCCGGCCCTGGACGGAAACATTTTATGAAGGACAGCGGAGTTATTATTTCATCATCACGGCGCAGCTGCTCAAGTCATACAGCATCGATATCCGTGTCCCGACCCGGTATATCGGGACTGCGTGATCCTGGTTTTTTACAAACCTGCCGCTGTGCAGCCAGCACGGCCTGCATACGTACATCCTCCGGCATTTGTCCTATCCCGAAATCATTTCACAAAAATATTCAATACTATGAGCAAGCCCACCCCATCGGGGTTCGCCCGGCCGCCTCGAAGCCTGGTGGCTTCTGCAAATCAGCCTTGCCGATGCAAGACTGATACTCACCGGGGCCTCGCTTTACAAGAATGTTGTTTGAAAATTTTCATTTTAATCAGGAGTCAAGAGGGCGCACCCCCTGGGCTGATTGAGGAGTCACCAGGCTCCGAAATCGAGAAGCTCATCAGACCTTCGCTTTCTCCCCCTCCGGGGAGCCGATCGTTCCCGGCAGGAACCCGGGGCTTGAGAAGAATGCATCAGCATTCTCCGGTATGAGAGAGGGGGTCATCCTCGTAAATCTGAAAAATTTAAGGTATCAGACAGGGTTTTGCCCGGCAACAACTGAGTGAAATGAATTCGGGATATCACAACATCCTCCGGTATCCGGTAGTATACAAGAAAAGAGGGGGAGGGGAACTATAGGGTAAAAAATCAGTCGAACTTTTTCTTTCCCATGGATTCGATGTACACGTATTCCTTGCCCACTTCGATGGTGCCTTTCTTCTCTTCCGGAATGGCAACATCGAAGTTGGTAAAGTCCTTCATGTCCATGAGCTGCGCCATGTTCCCGGCAATGGAGAGGACCTGGCCGCTCTTGCGCTCGACAACCGGGACGTACGTTTTGGCAGATACCGGCGATACGATCGAGCGTTTTACCCCGTCAAAGATCCCCACGGCATCGATACGCGCCTTTGCCGCCCCGTGCTTGCCGGGCTTTGATGTTGCGATGCCGACGACCCTGCATGGCTCTTCCTCAATAACGATATAGCGTCCTTCCTTGATCTTTCCGATTTCTGTCTGTTCCTTCATGTCAGTCAATCCACAAATGTCATTATTTTATAACCGCGTTAGTAATTTATCTCTATTGCCTTACATAAATACAGCGTTGAGAAAACCAACCGCAAGGAACGAGGGTTACCGGAACCATGGATTTTTTTTCTGCATGTGACCAGATGGGAAACCTGGTGGAGGAGAGCATCCGCGATCTCGTAGGTACACCGGAAGGTGGCGAAACGGTCCGGATGGGTGCCGACCTTACGCCGACCAAGAAGATCGACCAGGTGGCCGAGGACTGCGTGCTTTCGTTCCTGAAGAAGCACCCGCTCTGTTCGCTCCTTATCAGCGAAGAGGCAGGGAAAGTAGCGTTCGATGGTGAACGCGGAACGATTTTCCTGGACCCGGTTGACGGCACATTCAATGCCGTTGCCGGTATTCCTTTTTATGCCCTGTCCATTGCCTATGCGGAAGGGGGGTATACCCAGAAGGCATACGTGAGGAACCTTGCGAGCGGTGAGACCTTTACGGCAGAAAAAGGACGTTTTGCGCAGTGCAACAACAAGCCCATCCGTGTTTCTGCGGTCAGTAACCTTGACGAATGCGCTATGAGCGTATACGGCAGGAAATTCGATCCGACACGGGTGATGCAGATCGGCCAGAAAATCCGGCGCTGGCGGCTCCTTGGCGCCTCGGCACTCGAGCTCTGCTATATCGGCGCCGGCAGGATTGACGGGTTCATCGATATCCGGGGGACGCTCCGGGTTACGGATGCCGCAGCCGGCATGCTGGTCTGCGCCGAGGCGGGGGGCAGGGTCACGGACCTGAACGGGCACGTGATACGGTTCCCCAATGAAGTGACGGTCGGGCGCTGTCTCGTGGCCACCAATGGTGTCCTGCACCACAAGGTCGTTGAATACCTGAGGTGACCTGGCATGAAAGCATTGCTCGTTTCACGCATAGACAACCGCGACGCGCTGGAATTTACCGGAAAGATCCGCACGCTGCTGACCAAGAACGGGTGCGATGTAGTCCTCGACAGCGATACGGCATCGGCGTTTGGCACCGGAGGTATCATGCTTGCTGAGGCAGAACCCGATATTGCCATTGTTGTCGGGGGAGACGGGACGATCCTCCGGACAATCCAGCAGATGGACCGGCCCGTTCCCGTCCTTGGCGTCAACTGGGGCGGGGTAGGATTTCTTGCGGATCTCGAACCTTCCGAAGCCCTTGCGTTTATCAGGACATTGTCTGCCGGGTTTTCGGTTGAGGAGCGGATGCGTATCGCTCTGTATAAAGACGGGGACTGCCTTGGCACTGCCCTCAATGAGGCCATGATCGTGACAACCCGTCCGGCAAAGATGCTGAGCATTGCCATTGCCATTGACGGGATTGTTGCTGAACAGTTCCGTGCCGACGGGTTGCTGATCAGTACGCCTACCGGCTCTACCGCGTATGCCATGAGCGCCGGAGGGCCGATTGTCGATCCCCAGGTGCAGGGATTCCTGCTCGTGCCTCTGGCGCCCTATATGCTCTCCTCCCGCCCGCACCTGATCAGCAGCAACCGTCGTCTCGAAGTGCGGCTCGAGAGCAGCAAACCCGCAAACCTTGCCATTGACGGGCAGCAGATCATTGAACTGGGGAAGTCCACCACCATTGAAGTCCGGCGTTCGGTTCTGCCGGCCCTGTTTGTTGATGTGAAACGGAATTTCTTTGAGAAAGTGGACCGGAAGCTCAGGAAGCTGTGAATGATAAACGGCTCAAGGGGCACAATAAGAAAAAAGCATTGGTACTCTTATTGTTATGATGAACGCCGCCGCCCCCGAAGGGGCGCCCCCGCGGCGGATCAATGACTAATACTCTCTCCAAAACTTACTGGCCCCGCCGTGCCTCGGAGAGACCCTGAGGTGGGGGGGCCCTCGCAATAAAAATTTTTCCGGTGACCTGATTTATAGTATTTCCGTGGATTTTCCCGCCTATTTTCTTCCGGGGGAATCCGACCAGTCGAGGAGTCTTTCGGGTTCTCCATGTATCTTATTTCTTGGGGACTCAACCAGTCAAAGAACTTTCAATTCT
>Ga0182011_10004183_pt1 | contig 11609 bp, 13 predicted proteins | sample 711E1DmetaG_FD_120481 | JGI IMG/M metagenome (GOLD analysis project Ga0182011, IMG submission 120481) | Permafrost microbial communities from Stordalen Mire, Sweden - 711E1D metaG | ecosystem: Environmental > Terrestrial > Soil > Wetlands > Permafrost | place: Sweden: Stordalen | collected... | reverse complement strand
CAAACCGAGGCAATTGCATCTATATCGGGAGAACTATGCGTGACAACAATTTTCATACGTTTAAGTATACATTAGCGCTCTTCACTTGACAAATTGCTTAAAATAAAAGACTATATTTATAGGTAATATTATGGATCCGCAAAAATTGTCCCAATTAGATCCCAAATTAAGAGATGCCTACCAGCGGGTAATGGGAACTGCCGTTCCTGAGCCCCAAGCTCCCCCTGCCCCCAAAGCACAATCCTTTCCGTCTGCGGGCGGAGGACCGGCTTCAACTCCTGCCTTTAACACGACTTCTACCGCACCAGTAGTGCCAACCGAACAACCGTCAGTTGTCTCTCCGGCTCCTGAAGCGGTTACGACCACTCAACCGATAATAAACCCCCAAACTCAATCGGTTCCAATGGCGGATCCTAACGCCCCTCAAACAAATCCGAATTTCACTCAGATGAATTCAGGTCTTGCCGCTGCCCCAACCACAAATTATTCTAATTTTGCTGCTCCTACACCGCAGACTCAAGCCGGTGTTTTAAAGAAGAAAAATCCGATGATGCCGGTGCTGTTTGCAATTGCTGGTTTAGTTTTTATTGTAATTTATACCCTTTTCTGGGCCAAAATTTTTAACCTCAAATTACCTTTTTTACCATAGTCTCGCGAATAAGTCTAATTTGATCCGGAAATAATTTTTCCCACAAATCACTGCCTATTTTCGCTCCTTCAAAACAGGCCAATACGGCTTTTGCTCTTTCATCACAAGCTTTAGTATACTTTTTGGAATCTTTTTGATATTCATTAAATTTATTTAGCGCTGATTGTATGTTTTCTTTTTCCAAATCTGCAACCGTCTGCTTCTTTGCTTCCACTTTTGAAGCAATTTTGTCAAACAAATTTTGTATCCCCCTAATATATAGGGCGTCTATTCTTAATCCAATAAGCATTCCTCTCTTCAAAAGGCTTAGTGCAACAATACAAGTCTCGTCTTCCGTTAAGAGATGTTTTTGGTCCAACCTTTCTTCCGTCTTTGCAACAAAAACACTTGCTTTAGGAAAAATTTCACCCTCGTCAGGTTTTTTTGTTGAAATTTTCAACTGATTATCTTTACTTCCAAGCTCAATAATATTTTTCTCAGAAGAGATTCCGCTTGCAATATTCCACCTCATCCGCTTCTTTTTTCTCACAAAATCATCCTTTTCTCCTAAATAATAGCCTCCTGTTCTCTTATCAGACTCTGACTTCCTTACTGCGATAGTCAGGCCACGTTCTTCCAAGTCCTTACGTATATTGGAAATCCTGGAGTTTACCCTGTCTTTCGCTGCTGTCTCATCATTACTCTTATCATCACGCATTTCCTCCTCGATAAGTAAAGAGCGCGGAATAGGATAATCAAGCGATCCTTCTGAAATAATTTGCAGCATTTTTCTTTTTTTATAAGCAATCTGGGGAATAATAATTTCTTTTCCTTTAAATAATATTTTTAAATCTTTAACATCAATAGTAGGGTTTTTCCGACAAACTTCTGCTTTAGATATCGTTACCTGTTGTTCTTGTTCAATCATTTTTGCTTGGACAGATTATGCCATTTATATAGCAATACCAGACTAAAATCAATAGTTATCTTTTCGAGACATTGACTTACGTACGATTATCTGTTAAAAATAATCATCTTATGGGCAAAGAATCAGGAGTCACACTGAACATAATTCCAAAACAAATAATTGACACAGTCAACGATATTATAAGGGGTCACACTCTTGAGGAAGAAGCCAAAGTAAAAGAGACGATAAGCGATCCATCCAGCGTTTCAACGCAAGATATAGCATCGTTTAGATTAGATAGACTACGTAAAGCCGCATCCAAACAGGTTCTTTTCCCCGTAATAATTGGCGGCAGTCTCCCCCCTCTATTTTCCACACACTTAGAGGGATTCAAAACTGAGATGGACAAAATAGATGACCTTACCCCTGAACAGATCAAAGATGAAATTGTGGAAAACGCACAAAAAAAAGCAGAAAAATGGAGAATTACTAAGCCAAACGTTTAAAGACCTCTACTTTGCTTAAAATTTCAGTCTTCTCTTCCGATCTTTTTTTCCATTCAATTTTGTCACCGGTTTTTTCGCTGACAACCAATCTGACAGGAAGTCCAATCAAATCCGCATCGGCAAATTTTTGTCCAACGGAAACATTTCTGTCGTCATATAAAACTTCTACGTTTGCTTTCTCAAGTTCTTCGTAAAGTTTATCTGCCTTGTCTGCAACCTCTTTCTTATCACCCACCGCTATCAAATACACTTTGTAGGGAGCGACTGTTTCCGGCCAAGCAATTCCCTTTTCGTCGTGATACACCTCAACGATTGTCCCCATTAATCTGCTGAGTCCGAGTCCGTAGCATCCCATCAGAACTTCTTTATGCTCTCCTTTTTCATTTGTAATTTTGAAGCCGAACGGATCGGTGAATTTAGTGTTTAGTTTAAAAATATTTGCGACTTCAATCGCCTTTTCCTTTTTAAAATCAGATGCTTTACAGTCCAGGCAGGCATTAATCTCACCTTTAATTTCTTCATTTATAGCCAAGCCACATTTATTGCAAATATAAATAGTATCTTCTCCTGCAGGAGTAACCGTCTGATATTCATGGGAATACTTTGAAAATGATCCGCCGGAAGCATAAGTTTTATGAGTCTCGTCTCCTATTCCAACTTTGTTAAAAATCTTTTTATAAGAATCAGAAACTTTTTCATAATAGTTATCCAAATCACTTTCGGTCAGATGAAAAGAATATAAATCTTTCATCATAAATTCACGGCCTCTGAGAATTCCCGACTTGGACCGAAGCTCCATCCTAAATTTATTTTGAAATTGGTATACCGAAAATGGGAAATCTCTGTATGAGTTAATAAATTTCTGCATCAAAGGAACAACCACTTCTTCATGTGTTGGGCCGAGAGCCATTTCTCTGTCACTTGAATCTTTTACTTTGTACAAATCATCCATTGAATTCCATCTGCCCGTCTTTATCCAGTTTTCTTTAGGCTGCAGCGTTGGCATAAAAAGCTCCTGTCCACCAAGCGCGTTCATTTCTTCACGGACAATATTTTCAATTTTGTTAATTACGAGAAGACCTAACGGCAACATGGTGTAAACGCCAGCCATTAATTTATCTATAAATCCCGCACGAATAAGCAGCTTTGCATTTGTCGCCACTTCATCTTTTGGAGCATTTTTTATTGTCTTTACGAATAACTTAGAGTACCGCATGAAAATAGTATAACATAAGTCTTTATTGACAACGCAATTCTCTTGTACTATATTTTGCGTAATGGCAGGTAAATACGCATTAATCAGCGTCTCCGATAAGTCCGGCGTTGTTGATTTGGCAAAATCACTTTCCCCTTTGGGCTACAAAATTATTTCAACCGGTGGTACCGCCAAAACTCTTACAGAAAATAAAATTAACGTTATTCCAATACAAAATATTACAGGGAATCCTGAAAGCTTTGACGGTAGAATGAAAACCATCAGTTTTCAAATTGAGGGGGGAATTTTATATGACAGAACAAACCCATCACATGTAAGACAGGCGAAGAAATTAGGAATAAAAGATATCTCTATTGTTGTTGCCAATTTATATCCATTTGAACAAACTGTCAAAAACTCCAATGTCTCAATGAAAAAAGCCATAGAAAGTATTGATGTGGGTGGACCAACAATGGTTAGGGCAGCAGCAAAAAATTTTAAAAATGTTTTAATAGTTACGGACTCTAACGATTACCAAACCGTTATACGCACGCTCGAAAAAGGATTAGTCAACAATAAATACAGGCAGAGTTTGGCAACAAAAGCATTTTCCCATCTCACATTTTACGATTCTCAAATTGCCAAATATTTAGGCCCTGAACAATTTCCGCAGGAAACAACAATTCCCGGAAGAAAAGGAATCATTCTCCGCTATGGAGAAAATCCTCATCAAAAAGCAGCAGTGTATTTCGAACCCAACAACAATTCTCCACTGAAGAATTTAAAAAAACTTACGGGTAGAGATCTTTCATATATAAATTTTACCGACATCGCTTCCGGTCTTGAATCAGTAAGAATGTTTACAAAACCTGCGGCAGTAGTTATCAAACACAACAGTCCTTGTGGAATTGCTTTAGGAAACTCCCCTGCCGAAGCACTTAAACACGCAGTTGCTGCAGATCCTGAGTCCGCGTTCGGCGGAATTGTTGTTCTGAATAAACCCTTGGATATCAAAACCGCAAAAACTTTTGCTTCATTTAAGGAAAAAGACCACGTCTTGATGGACATCATTACGGCACCGAATGTAACTGAAGACGCAAAAGAATTTTTAAAGACTGTCCGAAAGAGTACGGGAATTTATACCTTTGGGGATATTCCGAGTAGGAAATCAAATTCTAACCACTTGCGATTTTTTGATGGCGGATTTTTGTTACAAGACTGGGATGATAAGATTAATTTTGGAAACTGGAAAGTCGTAACAAAAAAGAAGCCAACCCTCAAGCAACGTAAACAGATGGAAATTGCCTGGAAATTTATTGGAAGGATCAAATCAAACTCTATTATAATAGTCGACAAAAATCTCCCGATGACGCGAGGAATCGGATCGGGGCAAACTTCCCGAATAAGGTCAACCAAAATTGCCTTAGAGCAAGCCGGAAAGAATGCAAAAGGAGCAATCCTGGCCAGTGACAGCTTCTTCCCGTTTGACGACTGCGTAAAACTTGCCGCAAAAGCAGGTATCGCCGCAATCATTCAACAAGGAGGTTCTATAAATGATAAATTATCCATTGAAGCGGCAAATAAAGCCAAAATTCCCATGATTCTTACGGGAGAACGTAAATTCTGGCACTAAAATAAACATCCTCTAGTATTGTATATCATCAGAACATGTTGTATAATATCGCCTTATGGAAAAAGGACCTAGGGGAAATCGAATAGCTCAAGATTTTGATGTAAAAAATGAAAACATTGGCACTGTTGGAGAGCTTCTTAAGCTAACACAAAGTCTTGAAATTGATCCAAACAGAACAATTATTTTTTATTGGGAAGATAGGCGCGGGATGCTTCATGCTACCTCAAAAGACTTCATGTCCGTCGCTGAAATTAACAAGTACATGAAAAAATTAAGTCCTTACCAAGAATTGCCGAACAAATTCTTTCTTCATGTTTCTCACCGAGAATAATTTTTTAATCTTCAATTTATTCTAAGAGTTTTTTGAGGGCGTGAACAGTTGAAGCTTCCTTCAAATGAGTTTTCAGATTTGCCGCTTCATTCCAAATATTATCAAAAGCCATTTCCATTATTCCTTCTATCATCTTTAACGTTTCTTCTTTCTTGTATTTTTTATTCTCAATGTTCTGCTTCCATTCAATGTATGAGCCCGTGACGCCACCTGCATTAGCTAAAATATCCGGCACTATAACAACTCCCTTTTTAGTTAGGTACTCATACGCTTCATAAGAAACCGGACCATTCGCCATTTCAATAATAATCTTTGCTTTTATTTTTTCCATATTCTTTTTATTTATTACATTTTCCAAAGCAGCAGGAACAAGAACGTCAACCGGAAGCTCCAGTAATTCTTCATTGGAAATTGGTCTTCCTTTAGTTAAATCACAAACTCCTCCAACACAATAACAACCGGCCACAATTCCTTTTTCCTCTTTACACTTAATGACTAAGGGAATATCTAAGGCCTTAAACTGATGATTTCTTTCGGTTATCGCTCCCTTGGAATCAGATACTGCAACCACCTTAAAGCCTGCATTCGAAGCAAATTGAGCAAAATAATTTCCAACATTCCCAAATCCTTGGATTGCTATTGTTTGATTTTCCGGTTTCAATCCTAGTCTTTGCACTAATTCCTTAAGTATCACGACGCCACCAAAGCCCGTAGCCTCTGTTCGACCCGCCAAACCATGATCCTTATCAGACTTACCCGTAAAAGTTGCATAGAGTAAATTCTCCGGTAAATTGATTTTCCTTTCCCTACTGATTTTAAGGTACTCATTACTCATCCAATCCATAATTTTCGGGTTAGTGTTGACATCCGGTGCAGGAACATCTCTGTCCGAACCTATAACATCGTAAACTGCCCTGACATATTTTCTTGAGAGCGTTTCGAGTTGCTCTTCAGTTAAGGTCTTTGGATCAACTATTATTCCGCCCTTCCCGCCCCCATAAGGAAGATCGGCAACAGCACATTTAAGGGTCATCCATAGCGACAAAGTCATCACTTCTTCCCTGCTAACGTTTTTATGTACTCTATTTCCACCTTTGTAAGGACCAAGTTTGTTGTTATGTTGAGATCTAAAGCCCCTAAAAACTTCTGTTTGTCCGTTCTTAAAATCGACAGGAATTTTAACCTCTACGACTCTATTGGGTTCCAGGAATTCTTTTACTTCGTCTTGATCTAGCTTAAATTTTTTGGAGATTGCGATGATGGACTTTTTAGTTTCGGTAAAGATGTCGGTCATAAAATAAGATTATATTGTAAGGAACAACTTTAAATCAAGGACCAATTATCCAACAAAACTTCCGGCAGGAACTTTTTTATTGGGCTTCAGAAGCACTATCTTTTCGCCTGAGGTTATTGCTAAAATCATTCCCTGACTTTCGACCCCCCTGATAACTCTAGGTTCAAGGTTTACCACGAAAGGATGCTCCTTACCAATGAGTTGTTCAGGCTTGTAAAACTCTGCGATTCCCGAAACAATCTGGCGTTTTTCGTCACCGAAGTCAACTTTTAACTTGAGTAATTTATCTGTTCCTTCTATCTTCTCCGCTTCTACTATAAGACCTATTCTTATTTGCAGTTTTTTAAAATCTTCAAAAGTTGCACTCATAATATTATATTAGCAGATTTTTACTGATTTTATAAATACTTTTTAACAAAAGCTATTATTCTTTCATTAACTATTTCTATTACATCGGGATATTTTTTGTAATCATGCCCCACCCTTCGATTTCTATTAGTTCTTTTTGTCCAGTTGCAGCAGTAAATATTTCTCTTGAATTGCTCGGATCAACAACATCATCAATAAGACCAACTACTACTGCCAACGGACAGCGTAGTTTACCCACGAAATTAAGCACATTAAAATTATTTGAATCTTGAATAAATGAAAAAGGTATCTTGATATGTTTGCCATCCCTGGACACTTGCTTATAGAACCACCCCAGCTCCTCCCATCTTTCCAAAGCTGCCTTTACCCCATTCCCAGCAATCATAAGAGTCAAAGGGGAAATTGCAACACACATTCTTAGTTTAGGATGCATTGACGCAAAAATAATAGACAACGCAGCGCCCATACTGTGTCCGAAGATTGAAATTTTATCTTTTTCAACAAATTCTAACTTCTGCAAATAATTATAGACAAATCTAATATCTTTTAGATAGTTGGACATCAAATAATCTTTCTCAAATCCCCCATCACTTTCCCCCGACCCGGAAGCATCAAATCTTATTGCTACGAATCCATTTTCTACCAATTTTTTTGCTAATTTCTCCAGATGAGCTTCTTCTTTATAGCCCGTAAATCCATGTAAAATAATTGCCGCAGGATGCTTACTATCTTTATCAGGAAAATTAAGAACTGAAGCGAGCTTTAATCCTTTCGAATTTTTAATAAAAACTTTTTCTTCCATTTTTTTATCTTACAAAAAGTTTGGCTATATCTTTAAAGGTAATCAAAGCCATTAGAGCCAATAGAATAAGCATTCCAATTGTGTGGGTAGTTGATTCAAATCTTTGGTTCACTTTTTTTCCGGTAATTGCCTCAATTAAGATAAAAAATAACCGCCCCCCATCAAGCGCAGGAATCGGCAAAACATTGAAAAACGCCAAGGAAATCGACAAGATGCCTGCCAAGTTAAGAAGTTCCAATATCTTTTCTTTTACATTCGGTATCTCCAAAATAGACCCCGTAAGTGATGCTATACCGACAGGCCCGGAAACCCCCTCTGTCAAAGGCTGCGTTGTCCTTTTTTCAAAAGAAACTTTTACCAACTGCCCCATAACATCTAGATTATATGCCATAAGATTTATAGGATATGTTATTCCCGAGAATATTTTCTGAACAGGACTCTGGAAATTCAGAATCATTGAGGACATAGAAAAAAGGCTGACGCCCAATGCCCCCTCTCCACGTGGAGGAGAAATCCGCGGCGTTACCTTTGTTTCATGTATTTCTTGGGTTCTTAAATCACTCCAAGTAATTTCGATTTCTTTGCCCTTATTTTTGTTAACCGTGTTTATAAAATTATTACCGTCTGTTATTTTCTTGCCATTCACTGAAATAACTTTTGTTAAGGGTTTTAGACCTTGCTTCTCTGCAGGAGAATTCTTGGCGATTGTCGACAATACAACCTCCTTAACAACGGTCTGATTTACTCCAAAAAATTTATAATTCGAAAGAAGCGGTAGTTCTGTTTTAAATCCGGAGATTCCGAGGAAAATATAAAAAATAACTGCAGCCAAAACCGTATTCATCACAACTCCCGCAACAATCACGAGAGCTCTTTGCCATGCAGACTTTGCGAAAAAAGCCCTGCCTGTATCATCGGCTTTTTTCTCTTTCGATTTTTTAGTAGTTATTTCTTCTATAATTTCTACTTTCTTTTTAATAATCTCCTCATTGCCTGTTATCACAATTTCTTCTTCAGCCATTTCCAAGATCTGACCACTAATTGCATCTCTTGATTTAGTATTCTTTTTGGGAATAGCTATTCTTCCCGCCCCGGCTTCATCTTCTCCATAAAGTTTGACAAATCCCCCAATTGGAAGCCAATTGATGGAATAAATTGTCTCTCCTCTTTTGAAACTAAACATCCTCGGAGGAAATCCAAAACCAAATTCTTCTACTTTAATTCCCAGTTTCTTCGCAACAAAAAAATGTCCACCTTCATGGATGAGGACCAAAACCGAAAGTATTAATAAGAAAACTAAAATTGTTAATATCATAAAGAGGTAAATTCCAAACAGGACTGTAAGACTATATTTGCATCAACTCTGCTTCTTTATCCATCCCCATTTTGTCAACCGGGATCATAATTTCATCTGTAATTTTTTGGATATCCTGATCTATTTTATACATTTGTTCTTCGGAAATTTCCTTGTCGTTATGTTTCTTTCGCACGATATTTCTAGCATCTTGCCTGACCTGACGGATTGAAATTCTTCCGTTTTCTAATTTTTGCTTCATAAGTTTTATCAGATCTCTTCTTCTTTCTTCAGATAAGGGCGGGATTGAAATTCTAATAATATTTCCATCCGATGATGGCGTTAATCCAATATTTGACTCCATTATTCCTTTTTGGATTTCACCTGAAATTGAAGGATCAAATGGCTGAAGAACTAGGGTTTGAGGATCTGAAGTGGCAATTGTAGCAAGCTCCTTGATTTTTAATCTTTCTGCTCCACCATAAACAGTTACTACAACATTTTCTATAAGAGATGGCATGGCTCGGCCAGTTCTGACAGTTGCTAAATCTTCCTGAAGAATCTGTAGCGCCTTCTGCATCTTGGCCCTCATTTCCAAAACAACATCATCCATAAGCTGGTATTAGAGTATCAAAAAAGATTTATTTAATCAATGAGGGTGCGTTTTATTTCGTGGGTACAATTTGAAGTTCACTCTGAATTTTTATTTCCGCTATCCTTTTCTCCAAGCATTTTCTCTCAGCGGGATTTGTCGAGCGAGAAAGCTGATCACCATATCAAAGCATTTTTGAACCTAAATCGTGTTTTCTTGCTTCATTTATATCGCCGGAGCTAAAAATCAATATGTCGAAGCCAAACTTCTGCCTTAACTCGCTACTTCTCGCCAATGTTGCCTTTTCCGAAAGACCGACCTCTTTTGCAGCCATAGCTACTTCTATTCTCCAATTTCGAGTCTTTGAAATCTCTTTATGACTATATTTTCCCCCAATTTCGCAATTGCTTCCTTAACGAGAATTCCCATTGTCTTTGAGCCATCTCTTATGTAGTCTTGCTTCATTAAAGCATTTACGTCCTTTGGATTCATAGCTGCAACTTGCATGCAAACTTCATGAGCAAGGTTCTTAAAAACATCCGTTAGAGAAACAAAATCTGTTTCGCACAAAATTTCAACCATTGCTCCAACTTTACCGTTTTGATGGGAATAGCATTCAATTAATCCTTGCGATACTGCCCTGTCGGATTTTTTTGCTGCTCTTTCTAAGCCACTTTTGCGGAGAGCATCCAAAGCTTTCTTATAATCATTATTCGATTCCTCCAAAGCCTTCCTGCAGTCTGCAATTGAGACCAAAGTTTCATTTCGAAGTTTTTTTAGAAGTTCTATGTCAACCATTTTATTTTTCTCCTTCTTTTTTCTCTGCTTTAGCAGGTTTAGCCGCTTTCTTCTCGGCTTTCGCTTTTTCTTTTTCTTCTTTCACTTTGACTTTTTCAGCTTCCAAAGCAGCCTTTTTCTCTTCCAATTCTCTTTGCTTTATTCCCTCTTTGCGCCCCTCAATCCACGCGTCAATAATGTAGCTGACAATAAATTTAATTGAACCAACGGCATCGTCGTTCGCAGGAATTGGATAGTCAACAAGCGCCGGGTCCGCATTTGTATCAACCATTGCAACTGTCGGAACATTTGTTGCTAATGCTTCCCTGACTACCAAATCTTCAAGATGCGAATCAATGATGAATAGCGCATCCGGTTTTCTGGTGATTTTTGCAACTCCTCCATAAAGTCCTTCCAATTTATTTTTTTCTTTCTCCCATCCTCCAATTTCTTTCTTGGTATATCTGGCTTTTACTTCATCATCCTGCAAATCGGTTACGTAATCTGCATACTTCTTAAAGTTCTTTGAGACCTCCTGGAAATTGGTTAACAATCCTCCAACCCAACGGTTGGTGATATAGAAAAGATTTTCATCGCCGGCTTTTTTTACTTCTTCTTCCACTATTGGCCGTGCTTGTCTTTTTGTTCCGACAACCACCATCACGCCATTTTTTGAAGCTAAATCTTTAACAAAAGTGGCCGCTTCTTCTAGACCTTCCTTTGTTTTAGCTAGATCAATGATATGAATATTATCGCGGGCTTCAAAAATGAAATCACGAGCCTTGGGGTTTGACCTGGTAACCTGGTGGCCAAAATGGCAACCTGCCTCCAATAATTCTTCTAATGTAACTTCTTTCATATTAAATCCTTCAACCTCCATTCAGCGCTTTTCCTTCGATTACTCTCGGGACCAGGATTTAAAACTGAATGTGTGTAATTTAGAAATTATAGCAAAACAGGATGATAAAAACAAGGGTGGCAATCTACCAAAAACTATTTCAATAGAGGAAATTTAGAGCAAAGCTTCTTTACCTCTTCGGAAATTTTCAAAAGTCTTTTATTTTTGGTAACTCTTGCTTTGAAGTCTTTCCAAAATTCTTTTCTTTCCTCTTTGTCTGATGGTAACTTTTCATTTCTCGTCTGTTCTATTGCGTCATTTATCCATTTCGCAATTTTGGTCATTTCTTTTTCTTTCATTCCGCGAGTAGTTATGGCAGGCGTTCCAAGACGAATCCCCGAAGGGTAAAAAGGAGGCATCGTGTCATTCGGTACGCCATTTTT
>Ga0182011_10004182_pt1 | contig 11613 bp, 10 predicted proteins | sample 711E1DmetaG_FD_120481 | JGI IMG/M metagenome (GOLD analysis project Ga0182011, IMG submission 120481) | Permafrost microbial communities from Stordalen Mire, Sweden - 711E1D metaG | ecosystem: Environmental > Terrestrial > Soil > Wetlands > Permafrost | place: Sweden: Stordalen | collected... | reverse complement strand
CGGCCGGCCGGACTCCTACATGCTCGGCCGCAACCTGTACGAGTCGCGCCGGCGGATGGGCGTGGCCCTGGCGGCGGAGGCTCCCGTCGATGCGGACATCGTGGTGCCGGTCCCGGACACCGGAGCCCCCGCGGCAGCCGGATTCGCGGAGGGCTCGGGGCTGCCATATCGAGAGGGCATGGTCCGCAACCGCTATTCCGGCCGAACCTTCATCCAGCCGAGCCAGGCAATGCGACAGCGCGGTGTCACCGTCAAGCTGAGCCCGCTGCGCGAGGTCGTGGCCGGCAAGCGGCTCATCGTTGTGGACGACTCCATCGTGCGCGGCACCACCACCCGCCAGATAGTGGCCCTGTTGCGCAAGGCCGGCGCCACGGAAGTCCATCTCCGCATCAGCTCTCCGCCCATCCACCACCCCTGCTTCTACGGCATAGACACGCAGATCGAGACCGAGCTGATCGCCTCGACCCATTCCGTGGAGGAGATCCGCGAATTCGTCGGCGCGGACTCGCTGAGCTATCTGTCGATTGGCGGCGTTATCTCGGCCCTGGACCTGCCGTATGAGAGGTTCTGCTTCGCCTGCTTCGACGGGCGCTATCCGGTTCCGGTTCCGTACGACACGGCCCGGCACAAGTTCGTTCTGGAGGATGCGGAGCCAAGCGGGCTTGGCTTTGGGGAGCCGGTCTCGGCGGGCGAGGCCCAGGCAATCGCGGCAACGCACGAGGCAACGCACAAGGAGGGGACAGCCGGTGCGTGAGATAAGCGGCACCAAGACGGGCGGTGCCTGGGACGCCTACCGCGCCGCGGGTGTGGACATCGATGCCGGCGAGAAGGCCGTGGAGTTGATGCGCGCGTCGGTGGCGGCCACGCGGCGACCGGAAGTGATCGGCGGGTTGGGCGGATTCGCTTCTGCGATGGCGCTGCCGGGGGGCATGCGCGAGCCGATCCTGGTCAGTTCCACCGACGGCGTGGGCACGAAGACAGGGATCGCGATGGCGTTGGGCCGCTACGACACGGTTGGGCACGACCTGGTGGCGATGTGCGCGGACGACCTGGTATGCGCAGGGGCCGAGCCACTTTTCTTCCTGGACTACATCGCGGTGGGGCGGATCTTCCCGGAGCGAGTGGCGGCGTTGGTGGCCTCGGTCGCCTACGGCTGCACGCTGGCCGGCTGTTCGTTGATCGGCGGCGAGACGGCCGAGCACCCGGGCCTGATGGAGCCGGACGAGTTCGACATGGCCGGTTTCTGTGTCGGCGTGGTGGAGCGCGATCGGCTGCTCGACGGGACTGCGGCGCGGGCCGGGGACGCACTCATCGGTATCGCCTCCAACGGACTGCACAGCAACGGCTTCTCGCTGATCAGGCGAATCGTCGCCGAAGCGGACTTGGACCTGGGCGAGGGCTACGCCGAGTTGCTGGGGCGGATTCTAGGCCCGGCCACGACGCCCGAACCGGAGACGGCCAGGGCGACGCTCGGCGACGTGTTGCTGACCCCCACGCCGATCTACTCGAAGGCGATCCTGGAGTTGCGGCGCCGTCTCGACGAAGCCGGCGCACCGCTGGCGGGCGTGTCGCACATCACCGGCGGTGGATTGCCAGGCAACGTTCCCCGCGTCCTGGTCGAGAGCCTCGGTGCGTGCGTCCATCCGGCGACCTGGCCGATGCCGTCGATCATGCGGCTGGTCGGCGCTCTCGGCGGCCTGTCGGATGCCGAGCTTCGCTCGACTTTCAACGGCGGCCTCGGGATGGTGGCGGTCGTGCCGCCGGCTGGTGTCGCCACGGCGATCGCGAGCCTGGCGGAAGCCGGCTTCGGCGCGTGGCAGGTCGGCGACGTGGTGGCGGTCGAGGCGGGGGAGGCGCGCTATTCGGAGTCTTAGGGGTTCTGAGTCTGGCGAGTTGGCGGCGCCGCGACGGCGCCGGTCGGTGGCATGGAGGAGGAGCGGCGTGGCACACAGGATCGCGGTTGGCGTTTCGGGAACCGGCAGCAACTTGCGTGCCCTGCACGCGGCGGCGCAGCGTGGTGCGCTCGACGCGCGAATTGTTCTTGTCTTCGCCGATCGCGCATGCGCCGCCATCGACTGGGCCGTGGAGCAGGGGATCGAGACGCTGGTTGTGCCTATGCCCAAGATGAGCGCCGCGCAGGAGCGGGCGGCGGCGAACGAGGTTCTGGCTGAATCACTGGCGGCCGTTGGGCCGGAACTGATCGTGCTGGCCGGCTACATGCGGGTTCTAAGTCCCAAGGCCATCGGCGGGTTGAAGTGCCCGATCGTCAATCTCCACCCCACGCTACTGCCCGCGTTCCCCGGCGCCCACGGCGTCCGCGACGCGCTGGCAGCGGGCGTGAAGGTGACCGGCGTGACGGTCCATTTCGTCGACGACTCGCTCGACGGCGGCCCGATCATCGCCCAGGACTCCGTGCCGGTCCTGCCCGGCGACACCGAGGAGACTCTCTTCGAGCGGATCCACGCGGTCGAACATCGACTGCTGCCGGGAGCGGTCGGGCTGGCGCTCGCCGGCGCGCTCACGATCGAGTCGGACGGCCGAACCGTTCGAATCGATGCAGCCGAGGCGGCCGAGAGAATGCCGGTGCCGAAGCGGGCGCTGCTTTCGGTCTCCGACAAGACCGGCCTGGCCGAGTTCGGCGCGGGGCTCGTGCGCCTGGGCTTTGAGTTGGTTTCGACCGGAGGGACCGCCCGGGCGCTCCGTTGTGCTGGGTTGCCGGTAACGGACGTCGCCGCGGTCACCGGTTTCCCGGAGATGCTCGACGGGCGCGTCAAGACGCTCCACCCGCGAGTCCACGCCGGGCTGCTGGCCGATCGCCGGCTCTCCTCGCACCGGGAGCAGCTGGTCGCGGCCGCGATCGAGCCGTTCGAGCTCGTCGTCGTCAACCTGTATCCGTTCGCCGCGGCGGCCGAGAAGCCGGGCATCTCATTCGACGCGCTGGTCGAGGAGATCGACATCGGCGGGCCCTCGATGGTCCGGGCTGCGGCCAAGAACCACGCCTCGGTGGCGATCGTGACTTCGCCGGACAGATACGGCGCGGTGCTGGCAGAGCTGGAAACCACGGGCCGAGTGGGGGAGGGGCTCCGCTCCGCCCTTGCCGTGGAGGCGTTCCGGCACACCGGCGCCTACGACGCCCGCATCGCCGCCGAACTGCCCGGTCGGATGGCCGCGGCCGGTGTCCAGCTCCCGGACGAGCCGGGCATGCCGGGCTCAACGGACCCGTACCCGCCAACGCTCGTCGTCGGCCTGGAGAAGGTCGAGACGCTCCGCTACGGCGAGAACCCGCATCAGCAAGCCGCTCGTTACCGGCGCCCCGGGACGAGCAAGTGGGCCGGTCCGTTCGCCCAGGGCGGCACGATCCTGCAGGGCAAGGCTCTCTCGTACAACAACGTGCTCGATGCCTCGGGGGCCGATGCCGCCGCCCGCCAGTTGCGTGGCCCCGCGTGCGTGATCATGAAGCACACCAACCCATGCGGCGCGGCGGAGCGGGCGACGCTCCTGGAGGCGTGGCAGGCGGCGTTCGCTGGCGACCCCGTCTCCGCGTACGGCGGCGTCGTGGGGCTGACCCGGGAAGTGGACGCCGCCACAGCCGAAGCCATGGCGGCGATCTTCCTAGAAGTGATCGTGGCTCCGTCCTACTCCCCGCAGGCACTGGCGATTCTGGCCAAACGCACCAACCTGCGGCTGCTCGAGGATCCGATTCTAGGCAGCGGCGAGGTTGCACCGGCGCCGGACCCGCTCGGTTCCATCCGCATTGCCGGTGGTGCGGTGCTGGTCACGGCCGCTGACGTGCTGCCGGACGACCCCTCGACGTGGAAGCTGGCCACCACCCGCGCTCCCTCAGACGCTGAGCGGCGCGACCTCGACCTGGCCTGGCGCCTGTGCCGTGGCGTCGTCTCGAACTCGATCGTGCTGGTCAAGGACGGCATGGAGATCGGCCTGGGCTCGGGCCAGACGAGCCGTGTCGACGCCGCCCGCCAGGCCGTGGCCAAGGCCATCGCCTTCCAGGGCGCGGATGCTCTGAAGGGCGCCGCCTGCGGCTCCGACGCGTTCTATCCGTTCGCCGACGCGGTCCAGGTCTGCCTGGACGCGGGCGTGACCGCCTTCGCTCAGCCCGGCGGCTCGATTCACGACAAGGACGCGATCGAGGCCGCGGAGAAAGCCGGCGCCTCGATGCTGATTACGGGCGTCCGCCACTTCCGCCACTGAGCGGGTGGTCAAGGCTTGCCATCCCTGGCCGAACTTGCCCAACGGGCCGATGAGCGCGGCTCGGTCTCCTGTCAGTGGAATTCGCCGAACGTGCCGATGAGAGGGATCGCCAGCGCCGCCAGGAGTGCCGCGTTTACGGCTGCATTGGCGTAGACCCGGTGGTACAGGGAGCGGCCGGTATCGAGAGGGAACCAGAGGGCGACTCCGCCCGCGACAGACCACCAGACCCAGGCCTGGTGCGAGGAGAACCCGTTGGCGACGATGATCGCGACACCCAAACCCCAGCCGGCCATCGTCGCGAAGGTGACGCTGTACGACCACTGCTGGAACGCGCGTGTCGCGGTATCGGTCTCGGCGGACCAGAAAGCCGGATCGATGAGGCGGTTCAAGGCGGTTAGGATCGGAGTTCCTGCGAGCAACACCATCGCCACGCCGCCCACCACCATGCCGGCGCTCACGACGAGCAGCCAGAGACGGAAGAACTCGAACATCGGGTCTCCTCGTGTTTCGTGTCGCCGCCGCGGTACGCTTCGGGTGCAGGTGGGCGGACCGAGCCTTCTCTGCATTAGTATGTATACGGATAGAAACTAGTGTCAAACGACAGCCCGATCGAAGCCGAGCAGCCCAAGCGCCAGCCTGGCCGGCCACGCGTGATGTCCGACGATGCGCTCTACATGGCCGGACTGAAGGTCCTGACGGCGCACGGTTCGGACGGGATAACACTGGCCCGCGTCGCCAAGATCCTCGGCGTAACGCCCGCTGCCGTGCGCCAGCGTTTCGGGTCCAAGCGTGGGCTGCTGGTCGAGATGTCGAAGCGCCAGGTCGAGCGGACGGAGCGGCGCTTCTCGGCCGCGCGAGCCGCCTTCTCGTCCCCGCTCGAGGCGTTGCAGGCCGCATTCGTCGGGGAGCTGGATGGGATCGGGGGACCTGTGCAGCTTGCCAACGCCTTCTCGGCCTACACCGACAACGTCGGGGATCCTGAGATGCGGGCCGCCTTCGCCACGGAGCTGGCGGCGATGGAGCGCCACATCGGCGAGCTGCTGGCAGAGGCTGTGGCTTGCGGGGAACTGGATCGGCCGGTCACGCCCCGGCTCGTGGCCACGGTGCTGGCCGCGGTCCAAGGAACGATGCTCATCTGGGCCATTGCGCCGCGTGGAGACATCAAAGAACGGATCCACGAGGCTCTGGAAATGGCCCTGGGCCGCGCGGGGTAGCGACCGTGAGTCGTCGCCTGCGCCGCCTGCCGCCCCGCCGCGCCCTGACGGCTAGATCGTCTTGAGATCGGCCTCGATCGGCTCGCGATCGCTCGGATCGGCGATCGATTCGAGCGCCTTGCGGGCCTTGGCGAGCCAGGCGTCCTTCTCCTTCCGGTTCCCCGCCAGAGAGTAGGCCCGCGCCAGAGCCTCATAGGCCGCGGCCCTGTCCCAATCCTCGACGCCGCCGAATTCCTCGAGGAGCTCCAGGCAGCGATGGGCGTGCCATATCGCCGACGAGGGTCGCCCCCGGCCTTCATCCTCAACAACGCCGCGAGAAATGCAAAGCAAGTCGCACGACTCGCCAATGTCGGGCGCACTCCGGAAGGTTGACGAATACGGCCATCCCGCAAGGCAGAATCCGGTTCGAGGGGCCGCGATGGGGCCGACGAGGACAGCGAGTTTGCTTAGTATCGCCCCGGGTGAAGATGAGCAGGAACCCGGGCGCGACACCCGGGTGCGCTGCGCCGCGCACCCCCTGCTACCATCCGGAACCATGAGCCCCGCCGATCGCTACTACGTCACCACCGCCATCGCATACGCGAACAACAAGCCCGGTCTGCACACCCTGTACGAGGTGATCGGGGCCGACGTGATCGCGCGCTGGCATCGGATGAAGGGCGACGAGACCCGCTTCCTGACGGGCACCGACGAGCATTCGGTGAACATCGCGCAGAAGGCCGCCGAGTTCGGTCAGTCGACACGAGAGTTCGTCGACGAGAAGGTGGGCCTGTTCCAGGAGGCCGAGGCCGCACTGCTCATCAGCCCGGATCGGTTCATTCGCACCTCGGATCCGGATCACGTCCGCTCGGCGCAGGAGATGGTTCGCCGTGCCTACGCCAACGGCGACATCTACCTCGGTAAGTACGAGGGCTGGTATTGCCCGGCCGAAGGCTTCAAGGCCAGGTCCGACGTGGTCGAGACGGCCGCCGGGGCCCAATGCCCGAACCATCCTACGATCGCTCTGGAATGGCTCTCCGAGCAGAACTGGTTCTTTCGTCTGTCCGCCTACCAGGATCGTCTCGAGCGCTATTTCGAGGACCATCCCGACTTCGCCCAGCCGGACTATCGACGCAACGAAATGCTCGGCTTCATCCGCAGCGGCCTGGAGGACTTCTCGGTCAGCCGGTTGGGCGCGACGTGGGGCATCCCGTTCCCGATCATGCCCGACGGTTCCAGCTCCCAGCGGCCGGACGGAACATGGGATCCTGCAGCCGGAACCATCTATGTCTGGTATGACGCCCTGATCAACTACGTCACCGGCGCCGGCTTCCCCGACGACCCGACCGCCTTCGCCCACTGGTGGCCGGCTGACCTGCACGTCATCGGCAAGGACATCGCCCGGTTCCACACGATCTACTGGCCGGCGATGCTCTGGAGCGCTGGCATGGATGCGCCGCGCCACGTCTGGATCCACGGCTTCCTGCTCGCCCAGGGCGAGCGAATGAGCAAGAGCCTGGGCAACTTCCTGGACCCGCTCGATGTGGTCGGGACGTTGGGCGCGGACGGCGCTCGCTACGTCACGCTGCGTGAGGTCGCCTTCGACCGGGACACGGACGTCTCCTGGGACTCGTTCGTAAGGAGATACAACTCGGACCTCGCCAACAACTTCGGCAACCTGCTCAATCGAACAGTGGCGATGGTCAATCGCTATTTCGACGGTGAGAGACCGGCAGCAACTGAGGGCGGATCGCTGCGAGTTTCGTGGCTGAACCAGCGCGGCAAATACGAGGAGCACATCGAACGTTGCCTCCTCCACCTTGCCCTGGCCGATGTCTGGGAGTTCGTTGACTCGGCAAATCGCTTGATCGAGCTTGAGCAGCCGTGGACTCTGGCGAAGGCGATGAAAGCCGGAGACGACGCGGCGGGCGTGCGACTCCGCGGCGTGCTCGGCGATCTCGTTGAGGCATGCCGCCTGATAGCGTTGGCGGCCGCTCCATTCATGCCGTCAGCCGCACCACGGGCTCTCGCCCAGCTTGGTTTCGACTATCAATACGACGCCGCAGGCAACGGCGGACCGGCCTTGCTGGCGGAACTTGCGTGGGTCGCCCATCGAGAAGGATCGGGTCGAGTGGCGACACCGGAGCCGCTCTTCCCGCGCCTCGAGACCGAGACCGCGACCGCGACCCCGGCGGCGGGCTGACCACCAACGTCCGGGGCAGCCCGATGCGACTGATCGACAGCCACGCACATCTTCAGGCCGACGCGTTTGCGGCCGATCTTCCCGACGTGCTGGCCGCCGCCCGTGAGGCGGGCGTTGAGCGGCTGCTCGTACCGGGCTGGGACGCGGGCTCGTCGGCGGCTGCCGTCCGGCTCGCGGAAGAGTGGGGGATCGACGCCGCAGTCGGTATCCACCCGCACGACGCGGCGCTCGCGACCGACGCCGATTGGGCGGTTGTGGTCCGCCTCGCAGCCGATCCGCGGGCCGTGGCCATCGGCGAGACCGGCCTCGATTTCGACCGAATGCATTCCCCGCCAGAGGCGCAGCTCGCCAACCTCAGACGCCACCTGCGCCTCGCCCTGGACAGTGGCAAGCCGGCGATCCTCCACTGCCGTTCCGCGGCCGGGGCATGCGACGCCCAGGACGCGCTCATCGCCGAGTTGCGGGCCGCGGGCTTCGGGGGAGTGGCGGCTCGAGGGGCGTTTGGGGATCGCCCGCCCGCCATCCTGCACTCGTTCTCGGGTCCCGTGGACTACGCTGCCGCCGCGCTCGAGATGGGGCTCGCCATCGCGTTCGGCGGCCTCGTATTCCGGAACGGCGAAGAAGCGTCCGCCGACGTCCCGAGGCTCGTCCCCGGGGAGAGACTGCTGATCGAGACGGATTCCCCGTACCTCGCCCCGCCCGGAGTGCCGCGTGGCTCCGTGCCCGGTTTCTCCGGGCGCCGCAACTCCCCGGAGTGGGTCCGCATCACCGCCGAGTGGCTTTGCGAGCGGCGCGGCGAAACCCCGGATACGATTGGGGCCGGCCTCGTCGCGGCCTACGACGCCACTTTCCGGGGCCACTCCCCGGGCTGAGCGAACTGCGCGGCGCTCGGGGCCGGATCCGGAATGCCCGCCACGAGGGACAGTCATGACCGACCGCACCTTTCAGCGTGACAATGACGAATCGCGAGAACGCCTCGCCCGCCTCGTCGAAACGCTGACTCCGGGCCAGCTGAGGTTCGATCTTGGCGAAGGCTGGACGGTTGCATCGGCCCTCGGTCATATGGGCTTCTGGGATCGCTGGCAGGCCGCGCGCTGGGCGGAGATGCTCGCCGGTCGCTGGACCGCGGAGACCGACTCGATACTCGCGGCCGAGGATCTCGCCAATGAAGCTCTCCATCCGTACTGGGCCGGCGTGGCCGCGGAGAACGTTCCGGTGCTGGCTCTGGAGGCGGCGGCGAAACTCGACGCGTTGATCGCAGGCGCCCCGGACGAGATCGTCGATTCGCTCGAGGGAACATCGATCGCATTCATGCTCCATCGCCACCGCCATCGCTGCGAGCACCTGGATCACATCGAGCGCGTCCTCGAGGCCGCCACGCAGCCCATCGATCGCTCTTTCGTCGAGAAGAACGCGGCCAGCCGGCGACGACTGGCCTCGCTGGTGGAGCGCCTGCGCGACTCGGACATGGCGCTTCCAACCGAGGAGGGCGGCTGGACCGTGGCCCAGGTTCTCGGCCACCTGGCGTTTTGGGATCGATCCATGGCGACCCGCTGGCGGCTGGCGGCGGCCCAGGCCGGAGAGAGTGGCAGGGTCGAGCCGGCGAGCATTCCCAGCGATCTGACCGACGCGGTGAACCTGCCACTGGCGGAGTTCCTGGGCTCCTGGACCGAGCGCCTTGGGATGAACCTCGGTGCGCAGGCCCTTGCCGCCGCCGAGTCGCTCGACGCGCTCGTGGTCGAGCTGGCCGGCAGACTCCCCGATGGACTCGCGGCGCAGAGACCGCATCTGGTCGATCGCTGGATGCACCGCGAACCGCATCTCGATCAGCTGGAGCGGGCACTGGCGGCGGGCCGTCCAACCGCCGCCCCAGTCGATCGGTCGTTCGTCGCCCGCAACGAAGCGAGTCTTGTTGCGCTGCGTGAGTTGCTGGGCGGTCTGTCGGCCGCGGACCTGCGGCGCCCGACCGGAGACGGGAGCTGGACGGTCGGCCAGATACTGGGCCACCTGGCGTTCTGGGATCGTTTCCTGGCCGCGCGCTGGCGGGCGGCCCTGGCCGGCGGGCCCGGTGGGCAGCCTGCACTCCTGCCGCACGAGCTGTCGGACCTGCTGAACGATGCCCTGCCGCCCACGTGGGAGGCCTTCTCGTCCGAAGCCGGCGACGGCGTCTTCGCCGAGACGTTCGCAGCAGCCGAGGAGGTGGACCGAATCATTGCCGGCCTGCCCGAGTCGACTCCCATCGATGCCATTCTGGCGCAGCGGCCGGCGCTGCTGGATCGATCGATCCATCGGCGCGAGCACATCGAGCAGATCGAGAAGTTGATGGGCACGCAACCGCGTTGATCGCGCCGGCGCCCAAGACCCTACTATCGCCTGTGATGGCCAGTGCGCAGGAGAACCAGATGACTCGAGTTCGGCTCTCGCCGGGCCCGCGCGGCCAGGGCCTGGCCGAATACGTGTTGATCCTGGCGCTGATCACCATCGTCGCGATCAGTGCCCTGTTGTTCCTGGGCGGCGGACTCGGCAGCATCCTGAGCGTCGTGGGCCAGTCGATCTAGCGGGCCGTCTTGCGTGCCTTCCAGACCTCAGCGCCCACGCTTGACAGTGCGGACGGCCGTCGTTAGGCTGTTAGCACTCTCGATGGTAGAGTGCTAATTCGACGGCAAAGTGGCGCCGCGACGTGGCGCAGCGACCCTCCCGGGTCCGCCAGGACACATCGCTATAGGCTCGCGGGCCTCACGCCTCAGCCGGTCGAAGACAAGGCAAGAGCGTTGGCGCCGGCACGGCCGGAGTCGGACGGCTCACATCCAGGAGTTGCGACGGCAGGCACAAGCCGCCGTCTTCAGGAGGAATTGCGCGTTGGCAACAGCCACTGCGAGCAGTAAGAAGCTCAAGCCCCTTGGCGATCGCGTCGTCATCCAGCCCAGTGCCCGCGAGGAAGTAACCAAGAGCGGCATCGTCCTGCCGGACACCGCCAAGGAGAAGCCGCAAGAGGGACAAATCCTGGCCGTGGGTCTCGGCGAGATCCTCGAGGACGGCACCCGCAAGAAGATGGACGTCAAGGAAGGCGACCGGGTTCTCTACTCGAAATACGCCGGGACCGAGTTCAAGGTGGACGGCGAAGATCTTCTGATCATCGCTGCGAAAGACATCCTCGCCATAGTCGAGGTGTGACCTTGTGCGGCCCACGGTGGCCGCCAAGCAAGTCGAGCCATGGCTCGACCCTCATTGGGCGTGACTCGAATCCAATCGAACGGAGCTCGATTCAATCGGCCCCGGGCCCGACCCAGGTGGCCGAAGTAGTGCGGAGGACATTCAGACTTGGCTAAGCAACTCGTATTCGACGAGACCGCTCGTCGATCCCTCAAGCGCGGCGTGGACCGCCTGGCCGAGGCCGTCAAGGTAACGATCGGCCCCAAGGGTCGGAACGTCGTGCTGGACAAGAAGTTCGGCGCACCCACGATCACCAACGACGGCGTGACGATCGCTCGCGACATCGAGCTGGAAGACCCGTTCGAGAACATGGGTGCGCAGCTTCTGAAGGAAGTCGCGACCAAGACCGATGATGTCGCCGGCGACGGCACCACGACCGCTGTGGTCCTCGGCCAGGCGATGATCAACGAGGGCATCCGCAACGTCACCGCCGGCGCCAACCCGATGCTCATCCGCATCGGAATCGAGAAAGCCGTCGAGGCCGTGGTCGCGGAGATCAAGAAGCAGTCACGCCCGATCGACTCTCGCGAGGAGATCGCGGCCATTGCCACGATCTCGGCCGCGGATCCGGAAGTCGGCGACATCATCGCCGAGGTGATGGACAAGGTCGGCAAGGACGGCGTGGTCACCGTCGAGGAAGGCCAGTCCCTTGGCCTGGAGAAGGAATACACCGAGGGCATGCAGTTCGACCGAGGCTACATCTCGGCCTACTTCGTGACCAACCCGGATCGGATGGAAGCGGTTCTCGACAACGCGCGCATCCTGATCACCGACAGGAAGATCTCGGCCGTTCCG
>Ga0182011_10004181_pt1 | contig 11614 bp, 9 predicted proteins | sample 711E1DmetaG_FD_120481 | JGI IMG/M metagenome (GOLD analysis project Ga0182011, IMG submission 120481) | Permafrost microbial communities from Stordalen Mire, Sweden - 711E1D metaG | ecosystem: Environmental > Terrestrial > Soil > Wetlands > Permafrost | place: Sweden: Stordalen | collected... | reverse complement strand
TATGTGCATATAAATACGGTTTTGTATGAAAATGGGTATGAGGCCGGTTTCCATGCGAATGATGAATGTAAGTCCTGAGAATGGCCCAGCCCCCGATGCCAATCAGCAAAACACCGATTACGGTATCGCTGTGCCTGGAGATCGCTTCCACGGGAAGATATTTTTTAAAAAGGACAAATAACAAACCAATCAGTAACATCCCTATAGTATGCCCCAGGCCCCAGGAAAAACCTACCATCCATGATTTTTTCCTGCTGTCGATAGCCAGCGGGGTAACGGCAGCCATATGATCGGGCCCGGTAACAACGTGTGCCACACTGGCAATAAACCCGGTAAGAAAAGTAAGCATATGAATCATTAATGAGGCTAAAATAAATAAAATAGGTATAATTTTACATTTATTCTGATATACGTTTATCAATCACTCGATCATTCAATCACTCAGTCACTCTTTAAATACATCTATCATTAAAACTCTCCAGATAACAGTTACCGGCCTCATCCAGGGTGTAGGATTCCGTCCATTCGTCTACCGGATCGCACTCAGGCACGAGCTTACAGGCTGGGTTCAGAACACCAATGAGAATGTCAGGATCTGTGTCAGCGGGGAACCTGGCAAATTAGATGATTTCATGTCTTCTTTAAAAACTGAAGCCCCTCCTGCCGCTTTAATTGAAAATATAGTATCGGAAGAAATCCCTGAGGAAAAATTTACTTCATTTCAGATCCTTGAAAGCCATGATGTTTCGGATGATATTACAGAGATCAGCCCCGACATTGCTGTGTGCCTCGAATGCCTTGACGATATCGAACAGGAAGGAAGGCGCCTCGATTATCCTTTTGTAAACTGTACCAACTGCGGACCACGTTTCACCATAATCCGGGATTTACCCTACGACAGGGCGAAAACGACCATGGATCCATTCCCCATGTGCCCTGACTGCAGGAAGGAATATGAAAACATCAGCGACAGGAGGTTTCATGCGCAGCCCATAGCCTGTGGGGCTTGCGGCCCCGGGTATGAGATGTACGAAGGTCAGAAGAAAATCAGTTCCAGCATCACTGCCATTATTGAACGTGTTTCAGAATGCATAGACAGCGGTGGAATTATTGCTGTCAAAGGCCTGGGAGGCATGCACCTGGCCTGCGATGCCTTCTGTGAAACAGCAGTCGCTAGGCTCAGGGAGCTTAAGAACCGTGAAGGGAAACCTTTTGCAATCATGTTCCGCGACCTGGAGTCTGCCAGGAAGTATGCAGATATTAAAACTGCTGAAGAATCCTCATTGAACTCCTGGCGCCGGCCCATTGTGCTCCTGCACATGAAAACACAGGCTGTTCAGCCTCCGCTTTCCGGGAACCTCAACTCCGGTTTAAATCTCCTGGGGATCATGCTCCCATATATGCCTTTTCACTACCAGCTATTCAGGAAACTGACGACCAGGGCCATTGTCCTTACCAGCGGTAACTTCAGAAGTGAACCCATACTGATTGATAATGATGAAGCCCTGAAGCAATTTTCGTCGTGCACAGATGCCATAGTGGTGCATAACCGCGAAATCTTTAACCGTACCGATGATTCGGTCGTTAGGATAATAGCAGGGAAAGAGAGGATCTTCCGCCGTTCCCGGGGCTATGTGCCATCGCCTGTTCACACCGGCCTTGGAACGGAAGGCATTATTGCTTTCGGGGCAGAACTTTCAAATTGCTTTTGCTTGGGGAAAGGCCGCAAAGCCTTTCTCAGCCAGCATATCGGTGACCTGCAGGGACTTGAAACAACCCTGTTTTATGAACAGACCCTTGAACGGTTCATCCGGCTGTTCCGCGTCAAACCTTCATTTCTGGCTGTTGACATGCATCCCGATTATATTTCCAGCAGAACGGCAGCCGGTTTCGGTAAGCTGCCCGTCATCAGCATACAACACCATCATGCACATATAGCTTCCTGCATGGCCGAGCATAAACTCGATGAAAAGGTTATCGGTGTGGCTTTCGATGGAACCGGTTATGGTGATGACGGGAAAACCTGGGGTTCGGAATTTCTCGTTTGCGACCTTAACGGGTACTCCAGGATAAACCATTTCGCCTACATCCCCCTGCCTGGTGGTGACAGTGCAGTCGAAGAACCATGGAGAATGGCAGTTTCCTGGCTTTATAAAGTATTTGGCAATGACTTCTTCGGGATGGACCTTCCGGTTATTCATCAGAACAAAGCGGAAGATATACAGATGCTGATCCATATGATAGACCGGAAGATAAACTGCCCCTTCACCTCAGGAGCAGGCCGGTATTTTGATGCAGTTGCCTCCATCCTTGGCCTTTGCCAGGTGGCATCTTTTCCCGCACAGGGGCCCATGCTGCTGGAGTCTTTACTGGATAAAAATTGTAAGGAAAAGTATGAATGGTCGGCTGGCCATGAGATCAACCTGGATGAAACACTCCGCGGGATTATAAATGATGTTGAAAAAGGAATAGAAAATTCTGTTATTGCATCTAAATTCCACAATACTCTAACTTCCATTATCTTTGAAACTGTGAATGGAATTCGCTACCGGGACGGGATCAATAAAGTTGTTCTCTCAGGAGGCGTTTTCCAGAACAAATACCTGCTTGAAGGAACTGAATCCCTTTTAAGGAAAAACAGTTTTAAGGTATTTTCACACGCTGCTGTACCAACCAACGACGGTGGAATTGCCCTTGGGCAACTGGCAGTGGCTGCAAAAAGGAGGGAATTGAAATGTGTTTAGCCATACCTGCAAAAGTGATCAGCGTGGAAGGATCGAAAGCGCTGGTTATGATCGGCGATACCGAATACAATGCAAGTCTGCTGCTCTTGGAGGATGTTAAGGCCGGAGATTATGTGATGCTGCATGCAGGCTTCGCCATTCAGAAAGTTGATGAGGAGGAAGCAAGGGAAACGATGAGGCTTCTGCGTGAAGTTGCAGGTTACAGTTCAGAACGAGATGATGAAATACATTGACGAATACCGCAGGAAAGATCTTATTCTTGGAATTTCCGAAGAAATAAGAAAGATTTCAAAGAAAGAGATTTCGATTATGGAAGTCTGTGGCGGTCATACAATGGCCATTCACAGGTTCGGGCTCCAATCCCTTCTGCCTGAGAATATCCGCTTGCTTTCAGGTCCCGGTTGCCCGGTTTGTGTTTCGGGACACCACTTCATCGACACCGCCATCGCGTACAGCAAATTTCCGGGTATCATCATCACCACGTATGGTGACCTGATACGTGTTCCGGGATCAATATCATCGCTTGAAAAAGAGAAAGCTGCCGGGCGGGATATCCGTATAGTATATTCGGTGCTTGAATCGCTTGAGATTGCCAGGAAAAACCCCGGCCTGAAAGTGATCTTTCTGGGCATTGGTTTTGAAACCACGGCCCCTCTTACTGCCGCAGCCATCGTCGAAGCGAAAAAATCCAGAATCCTGAACTTCTTTGTTCTGAGCGCACATAAGGTGATGCCCCCCGTGATGAAAGCGCTGATAATGGAAGGTGTGAAGATCAACGGTTTTATTGCACCCGGCCATGTCACCGCCATCACCGGGACAGACATGTATCAAGATTTACCCAAAATTTTCGGCCTGGGTGTTGTTGTTTCGGGATTCGAGCCGGTGGATATAATGCAGTCCATCCTCATGCTCGTGGCCCAGATCGAGGCAGGGAAACCGAAAGTTCAGATACAATACCAAAGGGTCGTAAAAAAGAAAGGGAACCCGGTTGCCCGGCAGTTGATGAATAAAGTTTTTATGCTGGAGGATGACATCTGGCGCGGGCTTGGCATGATCCCTTTAAGCGGGTTAAAGATCCGTCCCGGGTTCTCAGCTTTTGATGCGGAGAAACTCATTCCACTGAAAGTTCCTATAGCGCCGGAACCAAAAGGCTGTATCTGCGGGCTGATCCTGAGAGGATTGAAAACACCCCTGGATTGCAGGCTTTATGCAAAGAAATGCACACCATCAGATCCTGTAGGCGCCTGTATGGTTTCGGGTGAAGGAACCTGTGCAACCTATTTTAAATACCATTCATGAGCCGGAAAGAGGAAAAAATATTGCTCAGCCATGGCAATGGTGGCCGTATCATGCACGAGCTTATCACCAACCTTTTTGTCAGGCATTTCGGGAACAGGATACTGAAACAACAGGGAGATTCCGCCATCCTTCCAATGGATTCGGACGAGATCGCCTTTACCACTGATTCGTTCGTTATCGATCCCCTCTTTTTCCCCGGTGGGAATATCGGGAAACTGGCTGTTTGCGGAACCGTGAACGATCTCTCGGTTTCCGGGGCTGAACCGCTCTACATCAGCGTTTCCTTTATCATAGAAGAGGGATTCCCAATGAAGGACCTTGAAACAATAGCAGTATCGATGGCCGGGGAGGCAAAAAAGGCTGGTGTGCTCATCGTTACAGGCGATACTAAGGTTGTGAACAAGGGGAAATGCGATAAGCTTTTTATTAACACGAGCGGTATCGGCCGGATCAACAAGTCAAAGCGCCTGGCCGGGAAGATCAGGAGCATCAAACCGGGAGATCTCATCCTGATCAACGGTCCCATAGGCGAGCATGGAATGGCTGTGATGAATGCAAGGGAATCATTCAACTTCAAAGCACCTCTGAAATCTGATTGTGCATGCCTGAATCACCTGATCAGGGAAGTACTGGATCATACAACTTCCGTAAAATTCATGCGTGATCCTACACGCGGAGGAGTTGCTACCGTGCTGAATGAACTTTCAGGAATGATAAAGTTCGGGATCTCCATTGATGAACCTGCATTGCCCGTTGGTAAAGGTGTAAGGGCTATGTGTGAACTTCTCGGGTTCGACCCGCTTTATATAGCAAATGAAGGAAAGGTTATTATCGTTACCGCTGAAAAAGAAGGCGAACGCATACTCGGGATCATGAAGGACAACGAACTTGGAAAACAAAGCGCCGTTATCGGGAAAGTCGTAAATGATCATCCCGGCAAGGTTGTGCTGACAACCGAAACCGGAGGCCGGCGAATCATAGCTTCACTTGCAGGCGACCCATTACCACGTATCTGCTAAAACACCTAAGGCATGCATGAGCTGTCACTGGCTGCAGAAGTTATCGACCTCACCTCCGGCGAAGCACAAAAAAACGAGGTCAATACGATTCAGGAGATCGTGATCGAAGTTGGCGACCTCAGTGGCGTTGAGGCAGATGCATTTCAATGGGCACTGGAAATGAGTGTGAAAGACACTATACTTGAAACTGCTATTATACGTTTGATCCATACTCCCGGTAAAGGTTTTTGCAAGACCTGTGACCGGGAATTTGAAATGAGAAACCGGCTGGACATATGCCCGTCATGCGGGTGTTTCCCATCGGAAATCAGCGGCGGACAGGAATTCAGGATTATATCAATAACAGGAGAATAATAATAAAATAATTTGATCATATGTGCGAAACCTGCGGATGTGGAAAACCGGATGAGTTCACGATAAATGAAAGCAGCGAAAAGCGAGATGCGAGATGCGAAATTGGGAGTGAAGAAAGTAGCCTAAAGCGAAAAGCGAAAAGCGAAATTGATCACGAGCATCACGAACATGTGCATGAACATAACGGGCAATGGCATTCACATGAGCATAAAGAGATCCGGTTAAACATTGACATTCTGTCAGAGAACAACCGGCTCGCCGAAAGGAACCGGGGCTATTTCGAAGGGAAAGAAGTGCTTTGCCTCAATATGGTCAGTTCGCCAGGTTCGGGTAAAACAAGCATACTTGAAAAAACCATACAGGCGCTGATCCCTTCAAGGAAAATTTTTGTCATCGAAGGCGATCAGCAGACTGCAAGGGATGCCGACAGGATTGAGAAATCGGGAGCACCTGCGATCCAGATCAATACCGGTTCGGGTTGCCACCTCGATGCAAAAATGATAAACCTGGCCTTGAAAAAACTGGAAGTTGAAAACCATTCCATCCTGTTTATCGAAAACGTGGGCAACCTTATATGTCCTGCCTTATTCGACCTTGGGGAACATAAACGGGTGGTTGTGATTAGTGTGACTGAGGGGGACGATAAGCCCCTGAAATATCCCTATATGTTCCAGTCGTCCGGCCTTTGCATTATCAATAAAACAGACCTGCTGCCTTACGTTGACTTCAATGTGGAGGCTGTCAAAAATTATGCATTGCAAATAAACCCTGGACTTGAGTTCATCATGATGTCGGCTAAAACAGGTGAAGGACTGGGTGAGTGGTATGACTGGCTTGGGAAGCAGTCATGAGATACAATTAAGAAAAATTTACGATATTTAAACCATCAAACGGCCATCAGGTAAAACCAATATGAAAACCATCAGAGTCAGGCGAAGAGGTTTTGGTGCAGTGATCATATCTCTTTTTCTGCTGCCGGCATGCCATAATACGAGGGATAATGGATCTGCCTCAGAGGAATCCAACCCGGATATTATCAAGAAAGAAGTCATTCTCTCGCCTGACACCCAGGATCTTTTAAACCGCTTTCCTACTCCATTCGAGGTTACCAATATGCTTCAGGAAGCGGGAGCCCCGTATATTTTCAGCCTCACCAACCCCCCGGCCAATGTCAGCAGCTACTTCACTGAAAAAACCAAAGCCCTCAACCTTGGAGTTTACAGCACCGACCTCGCTTATTCATCAGTTTACCAGAAGGCGGATGAAACCGATAAATTTCTGTTCTGCACCGGAAAACTGGCAGGCGACCTGGGAATAGGCGGGGTTTATGATAAAGACCTTCTGAAGAAAGCCAACAGCTATAAGGACAAGCGGGACAGCCTTATTTCACTGGTAAGAAATTTCTTCAGGGCGACCAGTGATTTCCTGCGGCGGAATAACCGTACCCAGGTGGCTGTATTGGTAGCTTCCGGGGCCTTTGCCGAAGGCCTTTACATCACTTCTTCATTATGCCTGCTTTCGCCCGACAACAATGCGATCAGGGCAGGCATTACAGGCCAGAAAGAAAGCCTCGGCAAACTCCTGCTGATCCTCGGGGAGTACAGTGAAGATTCCAATCTCAAACCCGTGGCTGATGAACTGTCAAAGCTGAAGGATGTCTTCACCTTGATAGGGCAGGGAACCAGCAAACCCGCTCCGAAAGACCTGGAACAGATGGTTGATATAAGCGGGAAAGTGAGGGCTTACATGATAAAGTGATCCGCTTCAGGGTTACTTTAATAATTTACCGCTGATCAGGAGCAATGCCGTTTCGGTGAGTTTTGTTTTGAATTCCGCTTCGACAAGGCGTGTATCGGCATCCAGCAGGTTTGTCTGGATCTCGCGAAGCTGCAGTGAGGAAATGGACCCCACTTCGAAACTTTCCCTGGCGATCTCCATATTCTTATGTGCCAGGGCCATATTTTCCTTTTCAAATGTTATAAGCTCAAGCTGGTTCATGTACTCATTATAGATCTTCAGGAGGTAAGCCTCGAGCTGGTTTTCAAGCTGCTTCACTTCCAGTTCGGATGAAACATAGGAAATTTTTGCATTCCGGTAATCCCTCTGAAGGTTCAGCCCGTTGAAAATATTCAGATATGCACTAACACCCACTACAGCTCCTAAATTCCTGTTGTAATTGGTGATATTCGCCTCGGTCTGGTTGTTCAGGTAATTGATGCCGGTGGTGAGTCCGAGAGTGGGCCATTGCACAGCCCTGGTTGTTTTCATATTGAGACTGGTCACTTCCATGTTCCTGTTGTACAGCAGCAGGTTCCTGTTAGCTTCACGCATCCCGGCCCTTAAAGAATCATAATTCAGCTGGTAATTAATAAGGATGGTGTCTTTTACCCCGAATTTTGAGGTCACATCCCTTGCCATCAGTTCATTCAGCGTGGCCAGGGAATTCAGGGAAACGGTCTTCTGGCTCGAGAGATTCGCTATATCGGCATTCAGTTCAACCCTCGCTTTCAGGTATTCGAGTTCGGAACCGCTTCCTGTCTCATATTTAAGCCTGGCCAGTTCAAGCCTGAATTCAGAGATTCCAACCTGGTCTTTCATGATCTCCGTTTCCTTCTCCTGCCTTATAATATCATAATATGCAGCCATGATTTTTGCCAGGGTGTTTTCGACGGAGATCTTTACATTGAGGTCGCCTATCTCTTCCAGTTTTTTCAGCTTATCATAGGTTATGAACATTTTAAGCCCGTCGAAGATGGTCCAGTTCAGGTTGACCCCGGCAGTGAAAAGATCGGAGCCGGCTTTTGAGTTATCAAGCTCGAACCCCGCGAGATTCGTGACTTTCGCATTACTGATCCCATGAGCATACCCTGCATTCACATCGATTCTCGGTAGCATTCCCGCATTTCCCGGGGTCGCGTTGTTCTCGGATATCTGCCGGGAATTCTTTGCAATGTTGATCCCGTAATTATTTGACAGCCCGATTTCTATTGCCGATTCAAGAGTAAGGATATCTTGTCCGGATGCAGTCCGAACAGCAAGGAATACTATCAGTCCGGTGATGCAGGCTTTTTTCATGTCTCCTGTGATTCTTTGTTTCGGATATCCCTGGATAAGAATGTATAGAAGGCAGGAATGATAAAAAGTGTAAGAAAGGTCGAGAATATCAGTCCGCCAACAACGGCAATCCCCAATGACTGACGGCTTTCCGATGAGGCCCCGATATTCAGCGCGATGGGCAGAATTCCCAGCACCATGGCCGATGAGGTCATGAGGATGGGCCTGAACCTGGAAGCTGCCGCTGTACGCACCGCTTCCAGCTTGGCCAGCCCGATCTGCTTCCGCTGATTCGCAAATTCGACGATAAGGATACCATTCTTGGTAACAAGCCCGATCAGCATAACGATCCCGATCTCGCTGAAGATGTTCAGCGTCTGCCTGAAATACCAGAGTGAGAACATGGCGCCTGCAATGGCCAGGGGTACCGTAAGCAGGATGATAAAAGGGTCGACGAAACTTTCGAACTGGGCAGCCAGGATAAGAAAGATAAGGATGATCCCCAGTATGAATACGAATATGAGGCTGGATGAGCTTTCCCTATAGTCCCGGCTTTGCCCCGCGAGGTTTGTCTTGATGCTTGGAGGCAGGATCTCCTTCGCTATCCTGTCAAGTTCCCGGATCCCGTCGCCAAGCGTTGCGCCCTGTGTAAGTCCGGCCGATATCGTTGCCGAAATATAGCGGTTATATGAATATATTGCAGCCGGGTTAATATTTTCTTCAATGCTGATCAGGTTGTCGAGCGGCACCAGCTCTCCCTGGCTGCTCCTGACATATAACGATTTCAATGCATCCGGATCGTTGCGGTAGCGGGCCATGAGCTGCCCTATGATCTCGTATTGCTTGCCCTCCATGATGAAATACTCGTAACGCTGTCCGCTCAGGCTCAGCTGCAGCGTCCGAGCGATCTCCTCCGTGGAAACGTTGAGCAGGGATGCTTTGTCGCGGTTGACCGTTACCCTGAGCTCAGGCTTGTTGATCTTGAAATCGGCATCCACGAACTGGAGTATCGTCAGTTTCCTCGCTTCGTCGAGGAAATGAGGCAGGATATCCTTGAGCATGGTCAGATTAGGAGCCTGCAGCACATACTGCAAAGGCTGGCCCGAGAACCGGTCGCCGATGGTCGGGGGCTCGAAGGGGAAACAGCGGATCCCTGTGATTTGCTGAAGCTCCCTGGCCGCTTTCACGAAGATCTCATGCTGGGTGCGTTTTCGCTTTTCAGCATCCTGAAGGTAAACTATCTCCATCCCCTTGTTCGGATTATCCCTTGCTCCCATGCTGGGCGAGATCATATAAAAATAGGTGGTCACTTCAGGCACAGAATCCCTGAAATATTTATCGACCCGGGCCATGTATTTATCCATGAACTCATAGGTGGAACCTTCCGGTGCAAGGGTAGGGATGCGGATGTTGTTGCGGTCCTCGAAGGGTGCCAGTTCCGAATGAAGTGACTTGTAAAACACTAAGATCAGCGCGGTAATGGCAAGGAACAGGGGCAATGCCATCCACCGTCGTTTTAAGAAATTATCAAGCGCCTTACCGTAAGCAGTGTTAAGGTATTCGAAAAACGGATCTGTACTGCGGATGAGCCGGTTCGGTTTCCCTTCGCCCCGTGGTTTTAAAATGCGGGAACACATCATGGGCGAAAGGGTAAGTGCCACAAAGGCAGAGATCAGTACCGAGCCTGCAACCACCAGAGCAAATTCCCTGAAAAGCCTGCCGACCAGGCCCTGCAGGAACATCACGGGGATGAAAACAGCTGCAAGCACGATGGTTGTTGAGATCACTGCAAAGAAGATCTCGTTCATCCCCTCGTTGGCAGCAGCAACCGGCTGCATACCCTTTCCGACTTTTGCATGGATGTTTTCAAGCACAATGATGGCATCGTCGCACACCAGGCCTATCGCCAGGACCACCGCCAGAAGTGTAAGCACATTGACGGAAAGTCCGAACAGAGCCATGAGAATAAAGGCTCCGATCAGCGAGACCGGGATGGCTACCACCGGTACGATGGTCGACCTCCAGTCACGAAGGAAAAAGAAGATGATCAGGATCACGAGGAGAAGCGAAAGAAAGATGGTCTGCCTTACTTCCTTTACCGCTTTACGTTCGAATTTGGTGAAATCATACCCGATGCTGATATTGTACTCGGCTGGTATTTCGTCTTTGAGCTTGGCCATCCTGCGGTAAAACTCATCGGCAATTGCCACATTGTTTGCATTGTTCTGCGGAACCACGCCAATGATCAGCACCGGCAGCAGGTCCATCATCACGGTGGAGCGGTCGTTCTGGGGATACAATTCGGCGGTGCCTATGTCGGACAAACGAATGATGTTCCCACCTTCCTGCCGTACGATCATATTATTATACTGATCAGGGCTCTGCATCAGACCGAGGGTCCTTATCGTCAGTTCGGTCATATTCCCTTCAACACGTCCTGACGGCAGTTCAATATTTTCCCTTGCAATGGCTTTCTGGATGTCGAGGGATGTGATGCCGCAGGATGCCATTTTATACGGATCGAGCCATAGCCGCATCGAAAATTTCTTTTCGCCGAAGATCTTGATGTCACCTACTCCCGGTATGGTCTGCAGCCTCTCCTTGATCACGTTTTCCATCAGGGCATTCACCTCCATAATATTATGCTGGTAACTGCGGATGACCATGAAGATGATCGCATTCGTGTTGGCGCTGAGCTTTTCAACAATAGGCGGATCCACATCCTTGGGGAGCAGACTGATGGTCTTGGAAACCCTGTCGCGTACGTCATTTGCAGCGGCTTCCATATCGTTGCCCAGGTTGAATTCAACCGTGATGAGGCTGGTCTGGTCGTTGGAAATTGACGAAAGCACCCTGATCCCTTCTATGCCGTTGATGGCATCTTCGAGAGGTTCGGTTATCTGCGCCTGTATGATCTCGGCATTGGCCCCGGCATAGTTGGTGGTGACTGTGACCACCGGGGGATCCATGGCAGGATATTCGCGTATCCCCAGGTAGGAATAGCTCACCAGCCCGAAGATCACGATCAGGAGCGAGAAGACGATAGCCAGTACCGGCCTTTTAATGCTGACGGACGAAAGGCTCATATCACTCGAGTTTCACCAGCTTCAATGGGGAGTCGGGTTTTATCCTGAGAAGGTTGGT
>Ga0182011_10004179_pt1 | contig 11619 bp, 7 predicted proteins | sample 711E1DmetaG_FD_120481 | JGI IMG/M metagenome (GOLD analysis project Ga0182011, IMG submission 120481) | Permafrost microbial communities from Stordalen Mire, Sweden - 711E1D metaG | ecosystem: Environmental > Terrestrial > Soil > Wetlands > Permafrost | place: Sweden: Stordalen | collected... | reverse complement strand
GTGTGAGTGTTAGTGAAACCACCGCGGAGATGACAATGGTGACAGCCAGCGTGACGGCGAACTCGCGGAAGAGACGGCCCACCACATCGCCCATGAACAGCAGCGGGATGAGCACCGCGATGAGCGAGACGGTCAGCGACATGATGGTGAAGCCGATCTGTTCGCTGCCCTTGAGCGCCGCGCGCATGGGGCTGTCTCCCTCTTCAATGAAGCGCGAGATGTTCTCGATCATCACGATGGCGTCGTCCACGACGAAACCGGTGGAGATGGTGAGCGCCATGAGCGTGAGGTTGTTGAGGCTGTAGCCCAGCAGGTACATCACGCCGAAGGTACCCACGATGGACAGAGGCACCGCGACCGAGGGGATGACGGTGGCCGCCAGATTGCGCAGGAAGAGGAAGATGACCATCACCACCAGGGCGACGGTGAGCATCAGCTCGAATTCCACGTCCCGGACCGAGGCGCGAATGGTGACGGTGCGGTCGGTGAGCACCTTGACCTGCACACTGGCCGGCAAACTGGTCTGTAACTGGGGCAGCAGCAGCTTGATGCGATCCACCACGGCGATGATATTGGCGCCGGGCTGGCGCTGGATGTTGACGATAACCGCCGGCTGGCGGTCCATCCAGGCGGCCTGCTGGGAGTTCTCGGCGGCATCGACGATGGTGGCCACATCGGAGGCGCGGACCGCGGCCCCGTTGCGATAGGCCACGATCACCGGCTTGTAATCGCCGCTGGAAAGCAACTGGTCGTTGGCGCCGATGGTGTACGACTGGCGGTTTCCGTTCAGCGTGCCCTTGGCCTGGTCCACGTTGGCGGCCGCCACGGCCATGCGCAGGTCTTCCATGCTCAGGCTGTAGGCGGCAAGTTGGGCCGGGTTGGCCTGAATGCGGACCGAGGGCTTTTGGCCGCCGGCGATGGAGACCAGGCCGACGCCGGTGACCTGGGAGATCTTTTGCGCCAGATTGGTGTCGGCCGCGTCCTCGATCTTGTCCAGCGGCAGCGAGTCGGAGGTCAGCGCCAAGGTCATGATGGGCGCGTCGGCCGGGTTCACCTTGCTGTAGATGGGGGGATTGGGCAGGTCGGCGGGCAGAAAGCTGTTTCCCGCGTTGATGGCCGCCTGCACCTCCTGCTCGGCCACGTCGATGCTCTCGTCCAAATTAAATTCAAGCGTAATGACCGAGCCGCCGCCGGAGCTGACCGAGGTCATCTGCTTGAGTCCCGGCATCTGGCCGAACTGCCGCTCCAAAGGCGCTGTCACGGAAGAGGCCATCACCTCGGGCCCGGCGCCGGGGTAAAAGGTGAGCACCTGGATGATGGGGTAGTCCACCTCGGGCAGGGCGGAGACCGGCAACTGCTGATAGCCCACGAAACCGGCCAGCAAGATGGCCGCCATCAGCAGCGAGGTGGCTACTGGGCGCAGAATGAATGGCCGGGAAGGACTCAGGCTCACTGCCGCTCCCTTTTGCCGTGTTTGCCGTTGTCATTGCCGGAGGCCGGCTGAGCAGTCCCATCGGGCGCCGCCGACGAGCCGCCGCTCTTCCCATTACCCTGCCCGGCCCCGGCCTGAGGGGTTTGCTGGCGGGCCGTGCTTACGGTGACAATCTGACCGTTGCGCAGCCGCTCCGCGCCATCCACCACTACGTTCTGACCCGGTTCGAGGCCGCTATCGAGGATCGTGACCTGCCCTTCGGCCAAAGCCACTTTGATGGGCTGCATCCGGGCGGTTGCGACGCCCTTTGCGTCGGTGTCGACCGTCCAGACAAACGATCCCTGCAAGCCGGTCTGAATGGCGGCCGACGGCACCACAATCGCGTTGGGCCGGTCTTCCAGCACCAGGTGAATGTTGACGAACTGGTTGGGAAAGAGCGCCTCGTCCTTGTTGTCGAAGACGGCCTTCAGCTTGTCGGTTCCGGTAGTGGTGTCGATCTGGTTGTCGGCCGTCAGCAACAGGCCCCCGGCGATCTTCTGCGCGTCGCCGCGATCGTAGGCGTCCACGGGCAGGCGCTTCTCCGCGGCCAGCTTTTGCAGCACCTGGGGAAGCTGGTTCTCGGGCAGGGTAAAGTAGACGGCGATCGGCTGGAATTGATTGATAATCACCAAATTGGTGGTGTTGGCGGTGACGATGTTGCCGGGGTCCACCAGGCGCAGGCCGATGCGGCCGTTGATGGGCGACTGGATGGTGCACCAATTGAGCTGCAACCGGGCGGTTTCAACGGCCGCTTTATCGGCCTCGATGGCGCCCTGATACTGGCCCTGGGCTGCCTCGTAGGATTGCATGGCCTCTTTGGAGACCACGCCCAGGTCAAAGAGCGCCTTGTAGCGGGCATACTCCGCCTGGGCGTTCTTCAGCAGCGCCTGATCGTGAGCCTGAGTGCCTTTGGCCTGGTCCAGCGCCGCCTGATAGGGCCGGGGATCGATCACCATGATGGTCTCGCCCTGCCGTACCTGCTGGCCCTCGGTAAACTTGACGGGCTCGAGTTCGCCGTTGACCCGCGCCTTCACCGTGACGCTCATGTAGGGCATTACCGTGCCCAGAGCGGTCAGAAAAATTGGCATTGGCCGCTGCTCCGCCGCGGTTACCTGCACGGGAATCGGCCGCCCGATCAACGCTGCCGCCTGGTCCGCGCTCTGCTTCTTGGCTGCTTGCTGGTTCTGGTAGATCCGCCACACGACAAAACCCAGAGCGCATGCCAGCGCCAGGTATACGACAATGCGAAGCCCGTATCGTTTGCGGGCGTGAGGCGGTTGCGGCCCGCTGCTTGCGGGCAGATAGGACTCCGGTGCGCTTTCGAATGACATGGTGTCGATTCCCGTCGTTTGCCTGTGAGTGAATGCCCGCAGTGGGAGCAACCAGGCTGCCAAGCCGGGTAGAGGCAAGACTACCCGGTCTTGTTTCTACGGACGCAACCGTTTGGTCTGAAGTTTCGTCACTCCCGGCGCCATCGAAAGAGCGTTTTCTTAAGATAAGCTGAAGGCTCAAACCGCCGAGGGTACAAGACAAGACCATTGTATGCGAAGCGGGCTAGAGCGGCGCAACGACGGCTCGGAACCGGCGCGGAGAGCCGCATTTTTCCGGCTCTTGCGCCTTTGGGACGCTGCTTCGTCTACCATGGTATTTCCAACAACAGGTTGTTGGAGCGGGGGCCGGGCGGTTTTGCCGTCCGGACCGGAACCCGGCGAACCGGCGTTAACCGTGCCCGGACGCTTGCCCGCCTCTTTGCGAACCGCGAGCAGGGAGCAACCCGGTCACGGACAGCACCGTTACGCACAACCGGCTCGGGAGCGAGCACAGTCTTATGTGGATTGTCCGGCTTGCGCTGCGGCGGCCTTATACATTTGCCGTCTTCGCGCTATTGATCCTGATTGTCGGCGCGTTCAGCATCCTCTCGATGCCGACGGATATCTTTCCCAACATCGACATCCCCGTCGTCACCGTGGTGTGGAACTACAGCGGCCTCTCCGCGCAGGAGATGTCCACCCGCATCATCTTCAACAGCGAACGCAGCATGACCACCACGGTCAACGACATCGATCACATCGAGTCGCAATCGCTCAACGGCGTCGGCATCATCAAAGTTTACTTTCATCCGCACGTGAATATCGGCGCGGCCATCGCCCAGGTGACCGCCATCAGCCAAGTGCAGTTGCGCAGCCTGCCGCCCGGCGCCACACCGCCCTTCATCATCCAGTACAACGCCTCGAGCGTGCCCATTCTGATGCTGGGCCTCTCCGGAGAGGGCCTGAACGAACAGCAATTGGCTGACACGGCCAGGGTCAATATCGCCGTTTCGCTGGCGACCATCGAGGGAGCGCAGACGCCCTTTCCCTACGGCGGCAAGTCGCGCCAGGTGCAGGTGGACATCGACCTGCAGGCCCTCCAGGCCAAGGGGCTCTCGCCCGCCGATGTGGTCAACGCCGTCTCCGCGCAGAACTTCATCGCGCCCTCGGGGACCATGAAGATCGACCGCTTCGAGTATGCGGTTGAAACCAACTCCGCCCTGCCGATTATCGACGAGTTGAACAACCTGCCCATCAAGGCGGTGAACGGGGCGGTGGTCTACGTCCGCGATGTGGCCCACGTGCGCGACGGCAGTCCGCCGCAGACCAACATCATTCGCGTGGACGGCAAACGCGCCGTGATGATGGCCATCATGAAGACCGGCTCGGCCTCTACGCTGGAGATCATCGGCGGGGTGCAGAAGAAGCTGCTTGCCATCAAGGGCCAGCTGCCTCCGCAACTGCGGATCAACTCGATCGCAGATCAGTCGATCTTCGTTCGCGGAGCCATCGACGGCGTGGTTCGCGAGGCCATCGTCGCCGCCTGCCTCACGGCCATCATGATCCTGGTTTTTCTCGGCAGTTGGCGCTCCACGGTCATCATCGCGGTCTCCATTCCGCTCTCGATTCTCTGCTCGCTGGCGGCGCTCTACGCGCTGGGCGAGACCATCAACATCATGACCTTGGGAGGGTTTGCGCTGGCGGTCGGCATATTGGTCGATGACGCCACCGTCGCCATTGAAAACATCAACCGCAATCTTGAAGCCGGCAAGGAACTCGAGCAGGCCATCCTCGACGGCTCGGCGCAGATCGCCGTCCCCGCGCTGGTCTCGACCCTGGCCATCTGCATCGTCTTTGTGCCCATGTTCTTTTTGAGCGGCGTGGCCAGGTATCTCTTCGTTCCCATGGCCGAGGCGGTGGTCTTTGCCATGCTGGCCAGCTACCTGCTCTCCCGGACGCTGGTCCCCACCATGGCCATGTACCGGCTCAGGGAGCACGACGACGCCGAGGCCGCAATAAAGAGCGCCAGCCGCAACCCATTTATTCGCTTCCAGAGAGCCTTCGAGTCCGGATTCGAGAGGTTTCGCCACGGCTACCTGCGGCTGCTCACTCTGTGCGTGGACCACGCCGGGGTCTTTCTGATTCTCTTCATCGTTTTCGCGCTGGGCTCGATCGGGCTTCTCGCGCCCTCGCTGGGCGAGGACTTCTTCCCCGCGGTCGACTCCGGTCAATTCAAGATTCACGTGCGCGCCCGCACCGGTACGCGCATCGAGGAGACAGCCGCGCTCTGCGATCACATCGACTCGACCATCCGCCGGCAGATTCCGGCCAAAGAGGTGGTATCGATCATGGACAACATCGGATTGCCCTACTCGGGCCTGAATCTCTCCTATTCGACCTCGGCGCCCATCGGTCCCGCCGACGCGGACATACAGGTTCAGTTGTCCGAAGATCACCATCCCACCGCGGCTTACGTCGAGCGGTTGCGCAGCGTGCTGGCCCGCGAATATCCCGGCGTCACCTTCTATGTGCTGCCGGTCGACATCGTCACGCAGATCCTCAACTTCGGCCTCTCCGCGCCCATCGACATTCAGATCGTCGGCCCGGATCTCTACGGCAACCGCGCGTTGGCCGAGAGGATTCTCGATGAGGTCCGCTACGTCCCCGGCGCCACCGATGCGCGCATCCAGCAGCCCTTCAACTATCCCAAGATGACGGTGGACGTTGACCGCACTCTCGCCCAGAGCATCGGCCTCACCCAGCGGGATGTGGCCCAAAGCCTGCTGATCTCTCTGAGCGGCAGCTTCCAGACCGCCCCCAACTTCTATCTCGATCCCAACTCCGGGGTCACCTACAACATCGCCATTCAGGCTCCGCAGTATCAACTCGATTCGCTGGCCGCGCTGAAGAGTCTTCCGGTCACCGGATCGGCCACGGTGAAGAGGCCCCCCTCCGCCGTTCCCGGCACTCCCGCTCCAACCCAGATTCTGGGCAATCTGGCCACCCTATCGCCCGGAGCCGAACTGGGCACCGTAAGCCACTACGATGTGCAGCCGGTCATCGATATCTACGCGAACGTCAATGGAACCGGCCTGGGCGGCGTGACCCGCGCGATCGAAAAGATCATCGGCCGCCACAAGGCCGAGCTGCCGCGCGGCTCGCACTTTGACCTGCGCGGCCAGAGCGAGACGATGAAAGCCTCGTACATCGGCCTGCTGGGCGGATTGATTTTTTCCATCCTGCTGGTCTACCTGTTGATTGTGGTCAACTTCCAGTCCTGGCTCGATCCGTTCCTCATCATCTCGGCGCTGCCGGCGGCGCTGGCCGGCATCGTGTGGTTTCTCTTCCTCACCAATACGCGGCTCAGTGTGCCGGCGCTTACCGGCGCCATCATGTGCATGGGCGTGGCCACGGCCAACTCCATTCTGGTGGTGAGCTTTGCGCGCGAGCGGCTGGAGGTTCTGGTGGGCGATGCGCGCAGAGCGGCGCTTGAAGCCGGCTTTGTCCGCCTGCGGCCGGTGCTGATGACCGCACTGGCGATGATTATCGGCATGGTTCCCATGGCGCTGGGGCTGGGCGACGGCGGCGAGCAAAACGCCCCGCTGGGCCGCGCCGTGATCGGCGGACTGCTGCTGGCCACCGTGGCCACGCTCTTTTTTGTCCCCGCATTTTTCTCTTCCCTGCATGGCCGGCTGGAAGGCCGCCGCAAGGCTGCGCGCGGCGCCGCCTTGGCCGGGAGTTTCGACGAATTTGACCCGCTTTCGGAGCCGTAAATTATGAGTGACCCAACCAACCCGAGCCGGCAGCCGGATCCCCAGGCTGCAAACGAATACGGGACTGCTCCACGCCAAAAGTCCATCTCGCCGCGCACGGCCCTTCTGGGCGTGGCTGTTTTGCTCATCGTGGCCGCATTGCTGGCAGGCTACGGCATCCTCGGCCGCAGGTCAGCCGCCGCCGTGCTCGCTCAGCGCACCCAGGAGCTGGCACCTCCCACGGTGATCGCCGCAGCGCCCAGGCAGGGCGCGCCGATCGACAGCTTTGTCCTGCCCGGCAATGTGACCGCCTGGACGGACTCTCCCATCTACGCGCGGACTTCCGGATATTTGACGCGCTGGTACTTCGACATCGGCAGCCGGGTGAAGAAGGGCGCGCTGCTGGCCCAGATCGCCACTCCGGAGGTGGACCAGCAACTGGCCCAGGCCCAGGCCGACCTGAATACCGCCCAGGCCAACGCCAACAACGCCCGCATCCAGGCCGAGCGCTACACCGGGCTGGTCAAATCCGACGCCGTTTCCCGCCAGGACACCGATACGTTTGTGAATCAGGCCGCGGCCACCGCGGCAGCCGTCCGTTCGGCGCAGGCCAACGTCGAGCGGCTCCGCGAACTGCAATCCTTTGAGAAGGTCTACGCGCCCTTCGACGGGGTGATAACCGCGCGCGCCATCGACACCGGCCAGTTGATCGACACCGGCGCGGGCAAGGAGCTATTTCACCTCCAGGCTATCCAGACCCTGCGCGTCTACGCCAACCTGCCGCAAATCTACTCGCAGAAGGTGAAACGCGGCTCGAAGATCGACCTCGCCTTTGCCGAGCACGCCGGCAAGATCTACCAGGGCACTCTGGCGCGCACCTCCGACGCCATCGATCCGGCCAGCCGCACCCTGTTGGTGGAGATCGACGTGGACAACCGCGCCGGCGAGCTGCTGCCCGGTTCAATGGCCGAGGTCCACTTCAAGAGGCCGGCCGCCGGGCCTGCCTTCATCGTTCCTGCCGCGGCGCTCCTCTTCCGCAAGGAAGGCTTGCGGGTGGGCGTCGTTGTCAACGGCAACGTCGCGCACCTGGTTCCTGTCGTGATCGGCGAGGACGACGGAGCCTACGTGCAGATCGTTACCGGGCTCAGCGCCGGCGACCGGGTGATCCAGGATCCGCCCGACTCGCTCATCGAGGGCGAAAAGATCTTCGTGGCAAGCCCCGGCAACGCCTCCGATGCGGGAGGCAAATAGCAATGCGGGCGCTTCCGGTCGAATTCGCCCAGCGATTCAACAGCCGAGCCGTGCCGGTTGCAGCCCTGTTCACTCTCGGTCTGCTGGCCGGCTGCAAGCCCGTCGGACCCAACTACGGCCGACCCGGCTATGAAGCCCCCGCTATTTACAAGGAGGCCGGAGCATCGACGGTAATCGTCCCGCCTGCGAACCCAGCCGGCGGCGGCTGGCAGCCGGCCGCGCCCTCCGACGGAATGCTGCGCGGCAAATGGTGGGAGATCTACCAGGATTCGCAACTGAACCAACTGGAAGAGCGCATCGCCACGGACAACCAGAGCCTGCGCCAGGCGCTGGAGACCTATCTGGCCGCGCGCGACCAGGTGAGCGCGGCCCGCTCTACCCTTTTTCCCAGGCTCTCCGCAGGTCCTTCGGTTCAGCGCGAGAACATCTCGACAAACGGGCCTTCTTACTCGCCCGGCAAGCCCACCGGTACCAACGACTTCTTGCTCACCGGCCAGGCCAGTTGGGAGCCGGACCTTTGGGGCCGCATCCGTCGCGCCGTCGAGGCTGCGCGCGAGAACGCCCAGGCCAGCGCCGCCGATATGGCCAGCGTGGACCTCAGCCTTCACGCCGAGATGGCCGCCGACTACTTCCAGTTGCGTGGACTGGACGCCGAGATCAAGCTGCTGACAGCCACCGTCGCCGATCTGGAGCGACAACTCGACCTGACCCAGCGGCGGCTGGCGGGCGGAGTGGCCACCGAGGCGGACGTGGCCCAGGCCCGCACCCAACTCGAAACCGTGCGCGCGCAGCTTGTGGATGTAGGCGTGGCCCGCGCCCAGTTCGAACACGCCATCGGCGCCCTCGCCAACGCCAATCTATCGGTATTCAGCATTCCGCCCTCGCCGCTTGTTCAGTCTCAGGATCTCGCGCCGCCCAAGGTACCGGTGGGCGTGCCCTCGCAACTGCTGGAGCGGCGCCCGGACATCGCCGCCGCCGAACGCCGCGCCGCCGCCGCCAACGCCCAGATCGGCATCGCCGTCAGCGCCTTTTATCCCACCATCACTCTGGGCGGATCGGGCGGTTTCGAGAGCCTTCACGGCGGCACCTGGATTCAAGGTCCGAGCGCGCTGTGGTCGCTCGGGGCGCAAGCCGCCCAACTACTCTTTGACGCCGGCCAGCGCCACGCCCTCACCGACCAGGCCCGCCACCAATACGAAGCCCAGGTTGCCGGCTATCGAACCGCCGTCTTCATGGCCTTCAACGACGTGGAAGACCAGCTATCGGGCTTAAGAATTCTGGAGCAGGAGTCGGGCGTCGAGCAGAAGGCCGTCGCGTCCGCGCAGCATTCTTTAGACATCTCGAACCAGCGCTACAGGGGCGGCGTGACCGGCTATCTTGAAGTGCTGACCGCCGAAGCCACGCTGCTCCAGAACCAGCGCACGGCGATCGACCTTCAGACACGGCAGTTTGTGGCCAGCGTCGGTCTGGTGCGGGCGCTCGGCGGCGGCTGGGATGCAACGCAGTTGCCGAAGTAACGGGATGCCCGTGATGCTCGTCCGCAGTGAGAGACCCGAAGATTGCGCCGCGATTCGCCTCGTCAACGAAGAGGCATTTTGTCGGCCTGACGAAGCCGATCTCGTCGATCGATTGCGCGCTCAGGGAGCCGCGCTCGCTTCGTTTGTTGCCGAGGCTGAGGGCCTGATCGTTGGGCACATCCTCTTCAGCAGGATGTCGATCGAGACAACCGATCAATCCGTCCCGGCGGTAGCGCTGGCTCCCCTGGCGATAATGACGAAGTTCCAGCGCCAGGGCATTGGAACCATGTTGACGGCCCACGGCCTCGATTGGCTGCGTACGCAAAAGGAGCAGATGGTCTTCGTTCTCGGTCCCCCGGAGTACTATCCGCGCTTCGGCTTCTCGACCGATAGGGCTCGCTTCATCGAGAGCCCGTTCAACCCAAACTCCTTCATGGCGCTTGAACTGAAGCCCCATGCGCTCGAAGGCATTCGCGGCAGGGTCCTATACCCAGCTGCCTTCGGACTCTGAAAACGGGAGACTACGGCCTCTCCGACCATTCCTTATCGGGACTCACCGGGAGCGGCTGCTCCGGGCCAAGATTGTCCGCGCTGACGGCGGCATAAATAAAGTTCTCCGGCGGTACAGGAGAGCCTGCCAGCCGCCGCAGCATCGCCAACTGCCCGGAGTGGCTCAGCGCGTCGCAGCATGGACCTTGCAAGACTCTTTCCAATGTAATCTCGCGCAACTGTGTGCCGATTTCTATGTGATGCGCCAGATCCGCCAGCGTCTGGTGAAAGTGCGCAACCGCATCGGCGAACTCCGGAAAGTAGGGAACGCTGTAACTGCCCCCAACGAAATAGGCGCGCGCAGATCCCAGGACGCCGTCCATGTGGCGAATCAGTTCATGCGGTGTGCGCAGCTTTGACGCAGCCCGGTAGGCGGAGAACTCCGGCGGCGCATCGCGCAGCGCTTTCTGTGTCCGGTAGGCCAGAGCCGCGAGAAAATGTATGAGCAATTTTCTTTGGTCATCCTTATGCCGCTCCGGTGTCTCTCCAGTCACTTTCATACTAATGTAGGCCATGTAGGCCGTCGGAAATAGGGTCATTTGCCGATGCCCGCGAATTGACTGAATGAGGTTTCGCTTCCCATTCCGCCCATTTCGCGCTACGATTTCGACAATCTTCCGTGGAGGCTTCTCGTGGTTCTGCGCCGGTTGGTTTGTGTCGCGCTCTTTGCCGCTATCTGGCTCGCGCCGGCCTTTGCGGGCGCGGAAAAGCCCTGCGTCACCGCCGACGAAGCCTCCAAACTCGTCAACAAGGAGGTCTGCGTCACCGCGCGTATCTATGACGTGGTCGAGCTTCCCGACGGAACCCGCTTCCTGGACGTGTGTACGCCGGAGACCCCGGACGAGCGCTGCCGGTTCACCATCATGAGCTTGCGGGAGGACCGCGACGAAGTAGGCGAACTGCGCAAATACCGCGACATGGACGTGCGGATTCGCGGCCTCGTGCGGCCCATGCACGGCCGCGCCGGGATGGTGTTGAGCCATGCCCGCCAGTTCTACGGCGGCCCGCCCAAGTTCAAGCCCAACCCCAGGCTGGCGCGCGGATTCAGCGCCGAGCAAAGCCGGCCCCCTATCAGCGACTCCAATCTGCGCTCGCAGGGCGGGCGGCGCGCCTTTATGAACACCCGCGACCAGGAGAGGACGCCGGCGAAGTGACGATAGCTGCTAGCTTATAGCCTGTAGCTTCTAGCGGTTCCACGCAAGAAACAGCTTTGGCGGCTCATAGGGAATTCGTACACAGTATAAACAGCTAAAGGCTAGAAGCTAAGAGCTAGAAGCTGCCTCTTCAAGCTTCGGCGCAAAGCGCGCTCCGTTCCACAGAATGGCAGATGAGATGACCAGAAAGACGAGCGTTGCGCCGAGGCCGAGGCTCAGGTTCGAGCGGTCGGAGATGGCGCCGATAATCTGCGGAGAAAAGGTATCGCCGAAGAAGTGAATGCAGAAGAGGTTGAAGGAAATCGCCGTGGCTCTCACCGGCGCCGAGACCGAGTTCACGATGGCCGCGTTCAGCGGGCCGGTATTGAGGAAGAGGAAGAACTCGGCGGCAAACAACGCTGGGATGGACCATGCGCGCGGGCCGAAGAAGACCATCGCGCCGCATGGCAAGGTAAGCGCGACGCTCCAGGATGAGAGCAGGTAAAGCGCGCGATGGTTGGTGCGCAGCCAGCGCTGCGCGATCCAGCCGCCAATCAGCGTACCGGTGATGCCGTCGATGACCGTAATGGCGCTGACCACCATGCTGGCCTTGCCCACCGAGAGCCCCGCGGAGCG
>Ga0182011_10004173_pt1 | contig 11629 bp, 6 predicted proteins | sample 711E1DmetaG_FD_120481 | JGI IMG/M metagenome (GOLD analysis project Ga0182011, IMG submission 120481) | Permafrost microbial communities from Stordalen Mire, Sweden - 711E1D metaG | ecosystem: Environmental > Terrestrial > Soil > Wetlands > Permafrost | place: Sweden: Stordalen | collected... | reverse complement strand
TTCTGCCAGTGCCGGCGTGTTGTCCTGGGAAACGTTCCCGCTTCCCCGGGGTTTGACCACCAGGGTGATTGCATTTTTTAATGCAACGTTCCGCTTCTCTTTTTTCCCGATGACAAAATTCCCGTCAAACCGCTTCAGGGACCGCGCAAATGCCCTGATAATTTTTGACCGGTCACTGAGATCTGCGGGTTTCAGGGTTGTCATTTTCTCGAAGATGGCGAGGTCGATCAACGTCGAGGTGATCCAGTCGATCTCGCAGGTATACCCGAAGATCCACGGTATCCGCGTGCCGATGAGTGCCTGCTTGAACTTGTCGATGTTTCCCCCGATAGTGCAGGACCCGATGATCACCCCCTCGATATTCTTGTACCGGGTAACGTCCCCGATATCGGCAAGGACCGTTGTCAAAGTCACCCCGGAACAGTTGCCCATCCCCCCGATCCTCGAACTCAGCCCGTGGGCGGCGATATACAGGTATAACCGGTCTTCCCGGGTATGGGTGAGGTCGTCGAGCAGCGCGACCTTGAACCCTTCCCGCTCGTAAAAATTGGAATGGTATACCGAGAAATGTTCAACGAAATTCGCGAGCCCCATAAAGAACGGGAGGACCGAGGCCCGCCCCTGGTTGATCTCCGGTGTCCACCAGGGGGTTTCGAGGACGATGAGCGCTTTGCCGGCCATAGTACCAGCATGGCGGGTGAACGTAATGTAATTATCGGGAAAAATGCTCTGGAGAAATCATCTGATAGTAATTATGACGCTCTTTTGGGCTCTGCCCCCGCTGCTGTGGCATCCCCCGGTTGCGATTGCACCGTATTACCTGTACACTATCGTGGAGAAATTTTCCGTCCAGGGAATGCCGGGCTCAATTGCTCAGGCATCCTGATCCTAAAAATCGAAAATTGAAATCAGGATGAGGCAGACTTTGTTGCTATCCCGACGGGTAGCTCAGACTGGCTTAGGATAGACGCATGCTGTGTTCTTTATATATATATTTATACCCAAATTAATCCCGGAGTATTTTCAGAAACACGGACAGATGTATGCAGATCACCCTTCGCCGCATTGACGGCAGAATTCCGTCATGCGTTTCTGCTGGCGGTTCTCCGCGCTGATGGGGAAAACCCCCCGGTCAAAAGTCCGGCCGGGGCGTACCATGTTTCAAGTCTAAATATCTTCTCAACTAAAATTTCCGGTCAAATTCCCATAGCAGCACTGAGGTTCTTTGAGTCAACCACAATAGTCATAAGAGGAATGATATCATTATTTACACCTATTGACAGAATTGAAACCGAAAGGGTCGATTATATGATAGAGGAACTATTACAGGGAAATTCGCAATTCAATGAAACAGTTTTTAAGAAGAGTAAGGCCCGGTATCAGGAGCTGATGGCAGGCCAACATCCGAAAGTCTTCTGGATTGGTTGTTCTGATGCGAGGATCCAGACAGGACACATCACCAATGCTCCGCCCGGTTCAATGTATGTTCATCGTAATATGGGAAACATGGCTCCTAATCATGACTGGAACTTTGCATCCGTATTGGAATATGCGATAGTTCATTTGAAAGTAGAAGACATTGTGGTCTGTGGTCATTCAGATTGTGATGCAATCAGGGGTCTCGACGAGAATCTTCAGGATTCCTATATCCCTCTCTGGCTTAACGAAGCTCGCGAGGCAAAGAACCGGGTGGATTTGTGGATCGCACCGCCCAGAACGAAGGAAGAACTGGAAGGGCGATGGAAACAGATCGAGATAGAGAATGTTCGTCTTCAGGTTGAGCACCTGAAATCGTATCCTCTCGTTAAAAAGGCAACAGATGAAGGAAAAATTAAAATCTATGGACTTTATTACGATTTGAGTACCGGCATTTTGTCTCGAATTGTATGAACGGTATAAGACCGAATATCCATAGTATATCCATTTTGAAAAGGTGGGAAAGCACGGCCGGGGCATACCACTTTTTAAGTCCAAATCTCTTCTCAAAAATATCTGACTGGATTTCCGGGACATTACTGCTGCCATTTATTGTCAGAGCTCCCGGTCTGCCCCTGGTATTTCTGTGTCCTCTCTGCGGGATGGGCAGCCGTCCTGTACGAGCCGGAAACGGCAACGCAACGGGCATATCCCTGGTGGACGGGATCTGCAGGATTTGATTTTCACAGATCGGTAAATTCCTGCTGTATCCGGAAAAAGTAATCATCCGCACGCTTGTCCTCAAGACCGTATTTCCGGTACACCTGGTCGGCATAGTGATAGTTCATGCGGTCGATGAGCACGTAGTCAACCTTTCCCTTCAGGAGTGCTGCAAGTCCCTCTGCTCCCGGGAGCACCGGCGCTACCATGGCATACGTCCTGATACCGGCCTTGTGCAGTTCGTCCAGTGCCTGTATCCGGTCGTTTATAGGCGGTGCACCTGGTTCGAATAATTTCCTGATAGTATCATCCGCTGTCGTTACCGAGAAACCGACCTCAAAATCCCGGGCCTCTCTGAGTATATCGATATCACGCAGGACCAGGGGCGAGCGTGTCTGGATAATCACCGGCCAGGTATTCCGGGCCAGTATCTCCAGGCATTGCCGGGTCAGCCGGTATTTTTCCTCCAGGGGCTGGTACGGGTCGCACACGCCGCTCACCCAGACCCTCTCCCGCTTCTTCTTTGTTATTTCCTGCCGGAGCAACTCTGCAGCATTGACCTTGACATCCACGAATTCTCCCCAGGGTTCCGTATGCCCGGTCACCCGTTTCATGAAGCGTGCATAGCAGTACGAGCAGCCATGCTGGCAGCCGGTGTAGGGATTCACCACGTACGGGTAGATCTTCGATTTTGAAAGGATGGTTTTTGCGAGAATTTCCTTTACGATCAGCGTCATTTCACATCATTTACCCTGTCGTATCTTCCTGTTCCTGCTAAAGGCCGGCCCCGGGTTTTTAAACCGCACTTCCTTTGGAACCTTCAATCCCTTTTGCGGCCCGGTTTGCCCGTGTTTTTTCTCTGGCCGTAAAGAGAGAAAAAGATGATCCCGTCTTTCAGTATCTTAAAACCGGCGCTTCTTTTTATCTGGCCCCCCGCCGGTATTCTCCCGGCACCGGAGAAATACCGACAGATATACTTATTGTGGTAATCGTCCAAACGTGAGTATTTAAAAAAAACCGGGAGCACACAAGCATGGTCCAGTTCTGCCCGAAATGCGGGACAAAAGAGCCCGACGAAAAAGCGGTCTTTTGTCATAAATGCGGGAACAGGTTACCTTCCCGGATTCCGGAAAAAAAGGACAGTATCTGTCCGGCCTGCGGGACGAAAATCCGCGATATGCAGGGTTTTTTTTGTGACACCTGCGGGTCTCCTCTGCGCCCTCCCGTATACATTCAGCCCGCCGTCGCATCCCGGGCAGCACCAGTACAGGTACCACGAGCCGGTGTACCTCCGGGAGTACCTGCTCCCGTACGGGTCCCGCAGGCCGTTGTACCCCCGGCAGCAGCCGGTCCTGTCAGGGAGAAGGAGCATTGTCCTTCCTGCGGGGTCGCTGTTGCCGAGGAAAACATGGACTATTGCAATGTGTGCGGGGCGTATCTCCGCGGGCCCGATCCCCGCACTCCCGTTCCTGCAGCATCCGGTGAAAAAAACCTGCCTTACCCGGAAAAAACGGGACCCGGCGCGGACAGATCTGCCGGGGGAAAAGCTGCTCCGGTAAAGAAAAAAAGCCGGAGGCCTCTCCTGAAATGGGTTCTTGCAGCGGGAATTGTGGTGATTATTCTCGCACTCATCGGGGCATCCCTGTCCGGCATGATACCGGGATTCAGGCTGTTGTCAAATACAACCCCCTCACCGGCAAACGAGACTCTTCAGACCACTCTTACGACCACAACGGCCCGGACTGAAACGCCGGTCGTGACGCCATCCCCTGCGGAAGTTACCACCACTCCTGTCCCGGCGACCGTGGTAACAACGGCTGCAGCCGCTGTCGTTACCGTGAATGCGTCCGCCACGGTAACTGCGAATGTATCTGCAACAAGCGCAGCGAATGCAACCGCAAATGTGACACCCGCCATGACCATCACCTCTTCTTCCCAGCCGTTATCCCCCGGCCAGAGTGCCTATGACGGGAAAGGAACACTGACCGTGAATGGTATTTCCTTTAAGGACAAGATGAGCGATCCGGTACCGAGCTATGCTGTTGGCAAGCAATACCTGATTGTCAATATAACCTACGAGAATCTGCAACAGAATGCGACCATGGATGTTGACCTTTCCACGATGAAAGTTGTGGATGGCGGGGGTTACAACTATGATCCGGCTTCCGATACCGCGCTGGAGAACGTATATACCGGGAAATCCATTCTTCCCCGGGAGAAACGGACGGGTAACCTGTTGTTCATCGTGCCGCCGGGGGCGACGTTCCTGAAACTGGAATACAGTGTCGCAAACCAGAATCCCCTGACCTTCCAGTTAACCTGATTTTTTTGCTCTGGGGAAATCTTCTTTTCCGGTGATGATCTGCCGGTCAGTATCGATGGAGATCGAGGTTTTCAGGAATCGTTTTTAGGTTTTTCCGGTTCTCCACGAATAATATGAATTGGTAGAGGATCTGGTAAACCCCGACGAATCGATCGCGGTACAAACGATTCTTTCACCCAGGTCATAAAAATGTTAACGAGCCGGTTGAGTAACCGGGTGAATATCGAGGATCGGATCCGTTGACAGAACTTATGGATTGTCGTGAAATGGGGGGACTTCATCGAGCTGGATTTTCTCTCGGAGAGAGTCTATGACCTCCAAAAGCTCAACCGTGTCCCGGTAATCTTCAGACAGGTACTCTTTCAGGAGCAGGAGAATGAGTAACTGGTGCCGGGTACAGGTTTGGCATGAGAATCTGGAGGAAAAGAGAGGAATTCGGGGATCACGGATCAGTCCTGAAGATAATCCAGCAAACCTGATAAACCGGTTTGCTGTCACTATTTTGTCTCCTGGGCGTTTGGTGGCATACTAAAGTAAGGAGATTCCGTACCTGAGCTCTTCCGGTCACCGATACAACACGAGTTTAGTTCAGGTTTTCACGAGAGCTGACAAATTGTCAACTATATTTCCCAATATTTATTGCCCATTGTTCCAGAAGTCTATCAATCGGGGTGGACAGGCTTTTGGATAGGCACACCGGATCCGCAGGATCATGTGTCACCCCGGCTTGCTGTTGAGGAGTGAACAAGGTTGGCGCTGATGGGTCTGAAAAGGTATGGTCTGGTTCCTGGTATGATGGTGATTATTGCGCTGGTACTGGTGGCACCGGTGGCGGCTCAAACTACTATAACGGGAGTAACGATCCTTGGCACACCGGCGGTTGGTACTGTGCTGACAGCGGTGGTGACGCCATCCGGGTCCGCAACAGGTTATCAGTGGTATAGGATTATACCTCCTGGTAGTACAGCAGGAATAATACCGGGAGCAATATATGACACGTATACACCGGGTCTGGGTGATATCGGATACAACATCTATGTTACCGCTTCCAACAGCGACAGCTCAGCTACCAGCCCACAGGCAGGACCGGTACTGGCGTCGATAGTGACCGTCAACACCGCGGCTGAACTTGAAACAAATGTCAGTAACCCGGTACACGGTGAGATCATCATCCTCGAACCGGGAATATATTATGCAAATGACATGACGGTTGCCGATGACAAAATCATCGAGGCCGACACAGCGCACGGCCACGGCCCGTGGGACACCATCATTGACGGCTCATACTCAGGGAATAGTATCTTTACAGACCCCGGCAGCCACTCTCTTTCCATCGACAACCTGACGCTCCAGAACGGCGTTAGCGCCAACGGCGGCGCGATCTATACCTTCGGCGGCAGCGTAACGGTCACCTCCAGCACGTTCACCGGGTGCACGGCAAGCAGCCTCCGGGGCAGGGGCGGCGCGATCTATGCCGGCAACAGCGTAACGGTCACCTCTGGCACGTTCACCGGGTGCTCGGCAAGCGGCATTGGAGGTTACGGCGGCGCGATCGCTGCCGATAGCGTCACGGCCACCTCCAGCACGTTCACCGGGTGCACTGCAGGCGGCTACGGCGGCGCGATCTATGCCGACAGCGTCACGGCCACCTTCAGCACGTTCACCGGGTGCACTGCAGGCGGCTACGGCGGCGCGATCTATGCCAGCGGCGGCACCATCCATTTCTGCCGGATCTACCATGACAACTTCGGGGCGTCCGATCACAATACCGCTTTTCTCAATGCATCAGACACCTGGTGGGGCACCAACAACGACCCGTCAGGATATGCTTTCGGGAGAGTAACCACCAGCCCGTACCTGGTGCTCGGGATCTCGTCATCGCCTGCCACCATGACGACTGGCGGGACTTCCACCATCAGCGCCAACCTGACCTACGATTCAAACGGTATGGATACCTCCGGCAGCGGTACAGTCCCTGATGGTACGCCGGTTACGTTCACGGCAAGCGGCGGGTCGATCTCCCCTCATCATGCCGCCACAGATTCCGGCGTGGCGTCCACCACCTTCACCCCTTCCTCCACGGGGACGGCATACATCACCGCGACCGTTGACGGCCAGAGCGTGACCGTGCCGGTCACGGTCACCTCCGGCACATCCGGTGCAGCCACGAGCATCGTCATCGACCCGGCAACGCCCGCGGATGTCTATGCCGGGGTGGACGGGCTGGGCATCTACCGGAGCACGGACAGCGGAGGATCGTGGACCGGCGCCACAAGCCAGCCGGCGAATACCCATATCAAAGCGCTGGTGGTAAACCCGGCTTCTCCCACGCATCTCTTTGCCGCTACGTATGGCGGGGGTGTATACCAGAGCTCGGACAGCGGCACAACCTGGACTGCCTGTCCCAACACCAACCTCGCGAACCTGAACGTGCTCTCCCTGGTCGCCAATCCCACGGGAACAACACTCTATGCCGGCACCGAAGCCGGCGTCTATACAAGCCCGGACTGTGGCAGCTGGACGCTCCTGAACAACGGGCTGCCATGATGACGGAGCGGACACCGGTGCAAATGACACTGCGACGAACCTTCCTCGCGATAATCCTTGTTATGGCGCTCTGCGGGAGCGCTTCAGCGGCCCTCAACGTGTGGAGCGGCACCGGCCCCTTTGCCCCGGTTACGGGTCACCGCGCAGTATATGCGCTCGCCATCAGTCCTGACGGCAGCATCATCTACAGCGGCCTGAATTCCGGCACCGTCTTCTCGCTCACCTTCGATCGCGTCCCCGCGGTCACCCATATGGCACCGCCAACCGGGCCGGCCACCGGCGGCACAACGGTCACCATCACCGGTACCCATTTCACCGGGGTATTGGGCGTGAAGTTCGGTACGATCGATGCAACATCCTACCATGTGGATTCCACAACGCAGATCACCGCCACCGCCCCGTCAGGTCCGGCAGGAGCGGTCGATGTCCGGGTCACCACGATCAGCGGGACCAGTACGGCAACGACCGCTGATGTCTTCACCTACACGGGACCGGCAGCGCGTCTCTATGTGTCGGGACCGGCGACAACAACGGCCGGGACTCCGTTCACCTACACCGTCACCGCGCTCGATGCGCTGGGCAGCACGGTTACCGGTTATTCCGGCATCGTGCACTTCTCGAGCAGTGACATCAGTGCCACCCTCCCGGCGAATGCTGCGCTCACCGCCGGTACAGGCACCTTCAGCGCAACACTGAATACGGCCGGGACGCAGACCATCTCTGCGAACGACACCGTGACCGATTCCATCAACGGGGACACGGGTCCGATCACGGTCAGCCCCGGCCCGGTAACCGGGTTCACGGTCGCGGCACCGGGAACAGCAACTGCCGGCACCTCGTTCAGCGTCGGAGTTACCGCCCTCGATGCCCAGGGCAACACCAACACCAGTTATGGGGGAACCGTGCACTTCACATCCACGGACGGTGCGGCAGTCCTCCCGGCGGACTCCCCCCTTACGTCAGGCACCGGCTCGTTCAGCACAACCCTGAACACGGCCGGATCGCAGACAATAACCGCGACCGATACCGTCACTTCGTCAATCACCGGGACATCAGGTTCGATCACCGTGGGCCCGGGGCCGGCTGCCCGCTTCAGCGTCTCTGCACCGGCAACCGCCACGGCCGGGTCTTCGTTTACGTTCACGGTTACGGCGCTCGATGCTGACGGGAACACCAATACCGGGTATTCCGGCACCGTTGATTTCACGAGCAGTGATGGCGCTGCAACCCTCCCGTTCCCCTCGGCACTCCCCAGCGGTACAGGGACCTTCTCCGCAACGCTGGACACAGCCGGGACGCAGACCATTACCGCAACCGATACCGTGACCAGTACGATCACCGGGGCATCCAATACCATAACGGTCAGCCCGGCAGCGGCCGATCACTTCACCGTCACCGCGCCGGCAGCTGCAACAGCCGGCACCCCCCTCACGTTCACCGTGACCGCCCGCGACCCGTACGGCAACCGGGACACCGGCTATGCCGGCACCGTGCACTTCTCGGGCAGTGATGGCGCAGCAACCCTCCCGGCGAACTCAGTGCTCACCGCCGGTACGGGCACGTTCAGTGCAATCCTGATGACCGGCGGGACGCAGACTATCACCGCGACCGACAGCGTGACATCGTCAATCACCGGCACATCCGGCAGCATCCTGGTGAGCGCAACGACCCACTTCTCCGTTGCCGCACCGGTATCGGCGACGAGCGGCACGCCATTCACCTTCACTGTCAATGCCCTCGACGGTTCCAGCAACCCCGTGGCCGGGTATCCCGGCACCGTGCATTTCACGAGCTCGGATCCCGCTGCAACCCTCCCGGCAGATGCCACGCTGACCGGCGGCACCGGCACCTTCACCGCAACGCTCAGGACCACCGGGTCCCGGACGATCACCGCAATCGATACGGGGACAGTATCCATCACCGGGACATCCGGCAGCATCACCGTCAGCAGTACCGTCCCGACAACAGCGCCGACAACCTCCACGGGATCCGGTTCATCCGCGTCGTCCTCCTCCGGCAGCAACGATGACGGCTACCGGGGCAGTGCATCGGAGCTCCCCCTCATGACCGTCACCGTGAACATTGGCGGGGACTCGAAAGCCTGGCAGGCGGTTGTGACCGGCACGAAACTCTCCGAGCTCATCGTCACGGGAACCGTTCAGCACGGTCCCGGGGACAACCGGACTGCACCGCCAAAAACCGTGTTCCAGTACTTCACCCTTATCCCGGCCCGGTACACGTCCATCACGAAAGCCGTGATCAACTTCACGGTCCCGCAGTCATGGTTGGGCGATAACCACATCGCCCCGGGCCGCATCGTGCTCTACCACCAGACCGCAAACGGCTGGGAGGCGCTGCCGACCACGGTGCTCTCCACGGAGGACGGGACTGTATACTTCTCGGCTGTGTCGCCGGGATTCTCGCTCTTCGCGATTGTGGGCACACCGGATGCAGCGGCACCGGCAGTAACAACGGTCGCCCCGTTCGGGAGCACGGCCCGGGAACAGACAACGACACGGGCCATTGCAGCGGAGGCTCCGCTCACAACGCAGACCACAGCCCCCTCAACCGCACCTGCAGCACCGGCCGCCGGTTTCCCGTTCATGACTGTAGTGCTGATCGTTGCAGGCTGCGTTGTGCTGATCGGCTCCGGCTGGTATGTCCGGCGCTGGTGGATCCGCCGGCAGAACCCGGCGCTGTTCCGGGAGTATGATTAACACGGCAAATTGTGAAAAAGATACACCCCTCTTCAGTTTTTTGCGCCGCGTATGATGTGCGGTACCGAACGTATTTGACGGAGTTTCCGGAGTCTTAAAAGGTTTTTTTGAGATTTTCTCCAGAGCAGATTTTTTTCATTCGTTCATATTGGGCACGGGCACGGGATGCGGTTCCACAGCATGCGCAGAAGTACTGCTGACTGAAGGGCAGGGGCATCCCCCGCGACCGTCCCGGATATCAGGGCGCTTTCAACACCCGGCTTTTGAGTTTTGCAACATCCGCCTGCAGGTTCAGCACATGCATCTTCCGGTGGCAGTTGGGGCAGAGCGCGACAAGGTTTCCGGTCGTATGGGACCCGCCCTCCTCAAGCGGGACGATATGGTGAAGTTCGAGATACGGCTGCCCGTCGTGACCCGTGAATGGCGCAGGCAGGCCGCACAACTGGCAGAGCCCGTTTGCGTTCCTCCGTGCATTCTCACTCACCTTATCATGCCCGGAAAGGTTCTCAGCAGCTTCGCGTTCACCGGTTTTTGCGGTTTTTTCCGCCGGTGACCTGGCAATGCCTGAGGATATCACGCGCACGTTCCTGCGGCCGGGCTCCCCGCCTGCTTCAGGCAGTTCCGGTTTCACGAGCGGCGGGTTCTTGTGGCTTTTGAGCTGCAGGGGAAAAACCTGGACATCCCGCATGTTCTTTTCGCTGTCCACCTGCCGGGAGCGGTACGGGCTGTCCATCAGTTCGACTTCCCCGATATAGACATAGTTGCCTTCATAAAAGACCTCGAACAGGTAGAGACCGACCCCGTTCTCTTTGGATTTTGCAAGCGTCCTGTTCTGCCGGGACCCGACTCCCTGTTCCCCGATGATGCCCATGCCGGTAAAATGGAAGACCTTCCCGATCCACTTGTCCTCGCAGCCGGGCTTCGAGTGGTCTGCGATGAGCACGAGGCTGTTGGTGGCAAGCGACCGCCGCATCGTCCCCAGCAGGCCGCACCGGAAGACGGCGTGGAGCGCGTCGTTGTCGATGGTATCCCCGGCCTTCCATGGCACCCGGAAGTCCCTGACAACCTCTTCCGGCAGGACCCCTTCGAGTTCAAGCATATAGTGACCGGGCTCTGCCCGTTTCGTAAACCGGATCCAGGGCGTATCCCCGCTTTCCGCCCTGCTCTTTTTGAAAAATTCCAGCCACTGGGGATATTCCTTCTGCAGCACTGCCGCAAAGTCCGGCTTCCAGATCATCCTTATGGTGGGGACCTTGTGCAGGGTCTTCTCGATGAACGCCTCGAAGCGGGATTCCCCGTGCCAGAGCACGACCCGCTTCTTTGTGCCGGGTACTAATTCTTCCGCACCGAAGAATTCCCGGATACCCGGCGGGATGATTGTCTCCCTGAACAGGAAGACGTGCCGGTCGGCCTGCTTGATGGCAGAACCGTCCTCGAAGGTCCAGGAATACACGTTCTCCTCCTCGTCCGGGATCTCCGGGGCCTCTTCTTCAGCTGCTGCGATGATTTTGTCGATCTCTTCCATTTTTAATCCGCTTTCCCTTCGTATCGTCCGGCTCCTGCCCGGTGAACCGGAGTGAGCCCGTCGAAGAAACGTTGGTTATACTGTGTTAAGTATTTTCTACTGTCTTCCTGCGGGGGGTGCCATTGCTGCGGGGGCAGAGCCAAAAAGAGCGTCGTAATTAAATGATTTCTCCAGATCAGAACAGTAAAAACAAAACCCGTCCTTTCCCAATAAAAAATCAAAAAAAATTTATTCCATTTCCACCATGAATGCGATCTTCACATCGGCGCGGTATTCGACGATCCTGTTGTCCTTCACCTTTGCCGTGCAGTGCTGTACGTCGACACCCGTAATATTCCTGATGGTGCGGGCTGCTGCCCTGACGGCATTTTCGGTTGCTTC
>Ga0182011_10004172_pt1 | contig 11630 bp, 9 predicted proteins | sample 711E1DmetaG_FD_120481 | JGI IMG/M metagenome (GOLD analysis project Ga0182011, IMG submission 120481) | Permafrost microbial communities from Stordalen Mire, Sweden - 711E1D metaG | ecosystem: Environmental > Terrestrial > Soil > Wetlands > Permafrost | place: Sweden: Stordalen | collected... | reverse complement strand
CCGCATAAATGATCCTTCCCCGAGCTGTTCGGAACATTATGATTTACCAAAACTAACGACCGAGCCCGGTTTCATTACTCGGCATTCATAATTCACAATTCATCAGGCACGTTCGACCTCCGTTATGCGCTTGATGGCCTCGACAAACACTTGCCAGCCACGACGCTGTGAAGCCAAAACTTTTCGCCCTTGCGGCGTCAGGCGGTAATAGCGCCGCCGCCGCTGCCCACTCTTCTCCACCCACCGGCCTTGAACCCAACCGCGCTTTTCCAAGCGATAGAGCAGCGGATAGAGCGAGGCCGCGTGGTAGCGGAGCGTCCCTCGGGAACGCTGCTCGATCAGTTTGCTGACGTCGTAGCCGTGGCGCGGCCGAACCTCCAGCAGGGAAAGTATCAGGAGCTCGGCACTGCCCTTCTTCCACTCAAGATCAGATGCTTTTGCATCCATATATGGCATGTCCACATATTGAGCGTCTACGCCCGGCGATGTCAAGGGAATCTTCGGTAGTGGGTCAATTTGATGTAGAGGCGGCTTTACGCCGCCATTCGGTCCGTCGGCTGACGGATAAACTCGCCGCTACGGCATCAAATTGACCCGTTACCGAATTTTCCTCTTTGGCGGGCAAATGCCGGGCGCTGTGCGGAGAATTTGCACCCGCATTCCGTAATGGCTACAGAAATTTCCGGTCAGATCTGAAGAAAGGGAATGGAATCCCCCCTGCGGGTAGTAGTGTCATTTGAAATATCATCTCTTACGAAACTCCAGTCATTCCCGCGAAAGCGGGAATCCAGTCCGTGAACAGCGCATTTCCGGAGGTTTGCGGAGTGGATTCCCGCTTTCGCGGGAATGACTGCGGTCTGGAGCACTAGTGTCTCGCAAATGACACCAATACCCCCCCCCTGCGCCCGGCATCCGGGAAGCCGCAATTAAAACCTCGGCTCCATCGAATTACTTTTGCCGCTGGCGCTTTACTGCTGCGGGGTTTGTGCTTCACCTTTCCCTTTCCGAAAGGTAAGTTTAACCTCGTCCAATCCCCGCGGAGTCTCGACGGAGCGCTGGACCTTGAGCACTTCACCGCCGTTGGAGAGCGTCCATCGTTCCTTGCTGGCGAAGGTCACGCTGCGTCCCCCGAAGCTTGTCTCGCGGACCGAAGACAATTCCAGAGTTTTCTTATCCGTGGCCCATTTGGCCTTGAGCTTGGCCGTGCCAGGCCTTGGACTCTCTATTTCCGCCGTCGTCTCCTCGCCGTCCAGCGAGTAGGTTGCATTTGGAATTACCATGCGCACCGCCATGCCTCCGCCTGGAGGTCCACCGCCGGGGCCACCCGGGGGTGGACCTCCCTCGGCGCCGCCGGGTCCTTCGTCCCCAGGACCACCGGGGGGAGGCCCACCGCCCTCGGGGGGGCCTTCACGGGGACCGCCCTCCCGAGACTGGAGATCGCCTTCCAACTTGGTCTCAACCACGAGCTGCTGCTCGTTCTGCGTGACGACCATCGTATAGCTTTCGAGTCCAGAGGGCAGGTCGTGGGTCTTCCCTTTGTCCAAGACCCATACGCCGCTGAAATTATCCTGGGCTACCCCGATAGAGGCGGCGCAGAAGCCGAACATGGCAAATCCTATAATGCTGAAAAGTACTTTCGTCTTTCTCATCCGACGCTCCCTTCTCGTTTGCAGAATTTACGCGCTTATGCAGAGGCGCAAGCGCCTAACTGCGCAAGGCTTTTCTTCCGTATCGCTCACCACTCCTTTAGGGGATGTCAATCGTTCGTCCTCTTTTAGCAAAGACGGTGGGATCCTTGGAAGGTTTACATTGGCCAGCATCTCCAGAACGGCAGGCGATGGGCATTTTCCTCTACGGAGGACGAACAATCCGTATCAGACGCACCAGCCCGGGCACCGTGCCCGTGACGGCGCGCTGCCCGGGCCAAAAAGAAAGACTCCCTTTGGCGGATCGAAGAGGACACGTTGTCTCTTGACATGCGCAGAAGGTAGGCTAGAATACTGAGTTGTGGTTCCGGAAGCGCCTTGGGTTCTAGGGGAACACATTTCTTCCCTGCGACTTGGGACCCCGACCCCCGCCGACGTCACGCCAGGCAGCCGGAGAAGCGCAGGAAAGGCCATGAAGCTGTGAAAGAATTGCGTTTTGCCGTCGCGTCGTAGGGGTCCCGCAGGCGCGGGATGGTTGCTCCCGCCCTAGCGGGACGGCCACAAGGGCCGCCCCTACAACTCGATTTTTTCACAGCTTCCATGTCTTCCCTACGACAAGGAGTCGGGTCCCGTGAGGGATTAGGAAAATGGTTGTTTAAAAGTGAACGAACAACGCGGGAATGTTCCAGAAAATAAAGCACTTCACTTTTTGGCAGGGGGACGATGCGGGAATGTTGTTGATAGCAAAGGAGTTAATCCTATAAAGCGGGAATGTTGTTGAAAAGACAGGTGGTTAGTGTGAGTGACCGGAGGTCATCGATGCGTGCCGTTTCTTTCAAATTGGTAAGTCTTCTTGGCATAGCCTCACTCGCTTTGGCGACGAATGTTGCGAAGGGTGCAGGTGCGTGGACCGTAAAGTTGGCGGCCGATGGCCACCATTTGGAGCTTGCCTATCGAGGTATGACCTGGGTGAGTGACTTGCGGATTCAATCAACGTCAGCCACACAAAAACTTGCGTCGGACGCTGCGGACGCGAAACTGAGGCTCGCGCCTGGCAACAAGTCCGAGGAGACAGTGGTTAAGGTCGAGGGGAAGCTGAGTTATGAATTGGTCTTTCGCGCGGTGGGTTCAAGCATCGACTTATCGGTTCGTGGGCTGCCCGCCAAAACGGTAGCAACAGCCACTGTCCTGGCTGACCTCGAGGCTGGGCCGGAACCGCTTCAAGCGCGCCTGGACGGTGTGGAGGACGACATCCAGCAAATGGTGAGCGGGCGCGCGGCGAGCACGCTGAATAATTGCGTCTACGACCGGTTTCGCGATCAGGCGGTGAAAGTCCTGGCGCGGGAGGCCGGTTTCAGCGCGGGCAAGGCCGGATACAGCATCTCGGCGGGTGGTGCGCTGGGCGGCGCGCCCCTTTGTAGCTTCGAGCTGGTCGACCATGTCTACGCCAAGCGCCTGCCCTTCTACGCCCCCCTGGACAAGAAGAAATGGCCTCATGCTCCTGTGGGCTGGTGCTCCTGGTACTTCTATTACCCCTATGTAAAAGAGGAGGACATCACGAGGAACGCCGCCGCCTTGGCGCGCGAATACAAACCCTTCGGTCTCGAATACGTTTTGATCGATGCCGGCTGGCAGGTGGCGGGTGAGGGCGAAAATGCAGCGCCGATTGGAGGCAGTTGGACTGAAGCCAACGGGAAGTTCCCGCACGGGATGAAGTGGGTTGCCGACCAGATACGCGCCCAGGGACTCAAGCCGGGGATATGGCTGGCGGCTTTTGGCAATGCCGACGAGAACTTTTATAATGCCCACAAGGACTGGTTCCTGCACGATGAAAATGGAAACGCCAAATTGGGCTCCTGGTTCGGGACCTATGTGGCGGACTTCTCCAACCCCGCTCTGAAGAAGTTTCTCTACGAAACGTACCGGCAGCACACGCTCGATTGGGGCTACGACTACTTCAAGCTGGACGGTGAAAACGGCACGCGCGACATCTGGGCACAAAACCGCGTGCGCGCTTACGACCCTACGCTCGACGCCGACGCCGCCTTTCGTGAGACCTTGGGCCTGATGCGGCAAGCGATGAGCTCGAAGCCGAACGTATTCTTCTCCGCCTGTGGCCCGGAATATCCCACCGAGTCGATGGGCATTGCACAGGCTGCCCGGTTGGGTGGGGATGTGGTGGGCGAAAAAGAGCCACCCTCTTTCCGCGGTCTGCGCACGGCGCTCGAGGCCATGCGGCGCGGCTATTACACGCACAACATCGCCTGGTACGGCGACCCGGATGTGCTCGTGGTCCGGCCGCCGCTGACGCTCGAAGAGGCCCGTACGTGGACCTCAATTCTGGGCCTTTCGGGGCAACTCCTGATGCTCAGCGACGACACGCCAACGCTACCCGAGGACCGCCGCGAGCTGCCCAAGAAGATCATTCCTGTGGCAGACATCACGCCTATGGAACTTTATCCTGCAACCACCGACCGGCATATCTGGATGCTCCATATCGCGCGCCCCTTCGGTTCCTGGGCTGTGGCGGGACTCTTCAATTGGGATAACGACGGAAATGAAATACTGCTGGGTAAGGAGTCGAACGTCTACGAAATTATCGAGAACAATGAAAGATTGCTTGGGATACAGCGCGTCTACGGCGACTCCATTGCGCTGGGCTCGGTGGGCCAGAGGGCGCGCGAGGAAAATCAGAGGCTTGAAGCCCTGCCAGATAAGCCCCCGGGCTTGGAGTTGATTCCCGTGACAACATACCTCACTCCTCCTCCACCCCGACACTTCGCTGTCCGCTTTGACAAGGCCGGGCTCGACCGCAACCGCGACTATCTGCTTTTCGATTTCTGGAACCAGAAGTTCCTGGGCAAGGTGCGCGGGGAATACTCTGCGGACCTCCCGGCCCATGCCTGCCAGGTGCTTTCGCTACGGCCCGCTCAAGGTCATCCTCAATTGATTGGGACTGACCGTCACATCACCATGGGGGCCGTGGAATTGAAAGACGAGAAATGGGACGCAAGCAAGAAAGAATTGCGACTGAAGATTGAGCTGGTCGAAAACTATCCTACCACGCTCACTATTTACACAGCGGGCCGGACCTTCAAAGAATCAAAGGCGACAGGAGCAGAAATGCAGGCCGCCAGCGAAGGTGAGACGGTCCACGCAAAACTCCTGAGTGGGAAGTCCGGGGTGGCGGAGGTTGTGATGCAATTTGAGTGACGCCAGGCGCGCAAGCGCGAATTCATCTTGCCCTCTCCCCCTTGAGCGAGAGGGTGGCCCGCCCCGGCGCATTCATCAGCCGGCGCGGGACGGGTGAGGGGGTCCGAAGGTGGATTTTTTCTGATCGAAATCCTTCGCTCCGCTCAGGATGACAGCCTGGCGCATCACAAGTGGTTTGCGTAACCCACAACACAGATGGACAGGATCAGAATTGCCACACCCGCCACGGCCAAGCCGAATGCCTTGCGGCTCGCGCCCTTCCACTCTCCCGTTATGAACCCTAGGATGTTCGCGGTAACGACCATCGTGGACATCATGACGGCCCATCCCACTGACGTCCCCAGAGGACCCAGGAACCGCGTGCCTGGCGCGTAAAGAACAAAGCCGGCAATCCACATGAACCCCATCAAACTCGCCAGAGCCCAGTAGTGGGGTATTCCCTTCAAGAGTAATAGCCCGCCGGTCTTATTTTTCCTCATCAGCCAGACGCAGTAACCAGCATTGGAAATAAAGAGCGGCAGGGTGAGTGGCGCCCAGAGGGAGTTACCCGCCATTGACTCTGCCGCGCCCTGCTCGATGGCCCTGCGTACGTATTCTGCGCCGAAGGTAAAGCCCAGGTTCGCGCAGGAAGAGAGAAGCCCGGACACGACACAGATTGTCAGGCCGACGGCGAAAGAACTCCGTGGGGCATTGCTTGTGGAGGTCTGTTCGGGTTCTCGAAGCTTTCCGCCCCAGGCACCGAGGCCCAGACCGATCAGAACTAGCGCGAGGGAGCCGAGCGTAAGCAAGCCTTGTGGCTGGCCCAACTTTTCAGGAGCCATCACGATCATGGGAATGAGCGCCCCGGCAGTGGCCGCCAGTCCAATAATGATCGTAAATCCCAGGGCCATTCCCAATCTAGCCACACCCAGTCCAAATGTAACCGCTCCAATCCCCCATCCCACCCCAAACAGTTCTACCAGGAAAAGAGAGTGCAGGGAGGTGGTAGCCAAGACACTGGCGGGGTGAGGAATGGTAAAGAGCACGAACAGCCAGGGAAAAATCAGATAGCCTGCGGTGGAGTAGACCAACCAGGTGTTTTCCCAAGCCCACTTCTTGGTAGATTTCATGGGCAGTATGAAGGCGCCTTGCAGCATGCCTGCGACGATTACAAGTAGATAACCCATCGTTTGTCCTCTCTATTCCAGGTAGTCAACTATGGCTTCTGCCACTTCTCCAAGGTTACGATCCCCAAAATGAACCGCGAGTCCCAGGACCTCTCGACGGCGCAAAGGGTTGGAGGGTGCAACAGCGGTGAGCCGGATCTTTCCCTCAGTGTGTGGCGGGATGGTGACGGAAGCGGCGGCGTGTATTCGCCATCCCGAGGGGGCGCGAAGCTGCGCGGAGGCTTGGCGGGGAGATCCGCCGTGGTTGTAGACCCTGGCCTCGATGGTCACGAGCTGACCCGGAAGGATGAATTGCCGGTATGGATAAGCGCGAATCCAAGACGGGTCCAAGCCGAAATTAGGGTCGTCCCAGGGAAACATTCGTAAGAAAAGCACCCGGCGCTCCTCGAACAGCTTGAGACCTTTCATCATGTACTCTTCCGAATACGGCACAGGGCCCCAATGCGAAGCCACCAGCATGTCAGGCTTCAGTTTCAGGAGAAGCCGGAAGCATTGGTCATAACCGGGTTCGTCTTTTCCCAGGAAGTTGCGATTGTAACTGCAATAGTCGTCGATGCCGAAGTCAGCATACGAATCTCCAGTCATGAAGATGCGAGTTCCGTCATGCTCGATCAGCAATCCGTCATGAAAGATCGTCTGACCGGGGAAATAGTACCCGGTCATCTTATAACCTTTCCAATTGATGACCTCGCCTTCTGAGAGCGGATGGTCCACATGAATGCTCTCGGGCGTCAAGGCGGGCATTGAGTAAGCGTAAGGGTTCTCCAAGACGTCCTGGAGTTCCTTCTGAACGTAGAACTTTGCTCCGTATTCGCGCCGAACCGCATTGATGGATTGGTCGTGGTCGTCGTGGTAGTGAGTGATCCAAATACCGTCTATCCCCTTGATGGTTCCATTGTTCTTCAGTTGGCCGAGAGTTTGGAGCAAGGGATAGAACCCGCAATCAAGCAGGAAAATGGTCTCATCCTCGGCTTGTAAGTACCAGGTTGTGGAAGACGCGAAATGCAGCCACGAAGGCGCCTGCGGCAAGGGCAGGGTTGGCAGCATGGGCACGCTTAGATCCGGAGGGGGGCTCGAGTTGTCGGGTAATGTGATGTTCTCAGGAACGTCGTGGAAATTTCCAGAAAAGTAGATGCGCCAAGCAGCCAAGGTCAGGTAATTTGACATCGCGGCATCGAGGTTCTTCTTCAACCTGGCGACCGCATCGCTGGGATCGTGCATGACGGCGCCATGCGCCGGCACAAGCATCACGGGTTTGTGGGAAAGCACGACATCCAGGCTGTTGAGCAATTCCGGCGCAGCCCCGCCGAAACCCCAATAATCACCCCGCATCCCCGGAAAGCGCTTTTGCAACATGTAGAAATTCCAAAGCTGTCCAGGGCTGTAGATCAGATCTCCCGTGAATGCGAACTTCTTCCCATCGATATCCACGATATAAGAGACGCTGCCGTCCGTAGGGCCGGGAGTTGGGACAACCTGGATATCAAGGCCCTCCCAGTGAAATACCTCGCCCGCTTGTAGCTCTCCGTCCGGAACAACGGAGCTGCGGAGAATGAACAGGTCGGGGCGAAAATTCATCCGGTCGTAGAGAATGGTGTCCGCGCTTTCCCAAATTCCCGTGGCATTCTTGAAGAACTCCGCCTCGCCGGCAGGCACGGCGATCTTCACCCCGGCTTTCTTGAGTAGGGCCGCGCTCGCACATTGGTCGCGATGGTGATCGGTATAAAGCACCCATTCAATAGAGCCGATGCCTAGTTTTTTTGCCGCTTCTAAGACCGCACCGTCACCGGACCCTATAAGCAGGCTCTTGCCGTTGCGTTGGATCACCGCGACGTTAATCGCCTCGTGAAAGATCCCCACATGGGGTGATAAGGCTTCGAATTGTGTCTTAAAGGCCTCGCCCGAGACTTGACCGAGAAGGGGGCAGGCAAAGGAAAGAAAGAATATAAGTAAAGAGCTCCCTCGAAGCTTCATGGCGTACCTCGCCGCGATTAATTCGGATATGCCTTTGGGACAAATCAGAACCGACCATTATAACCCGAGGAAGCAAGGAAGACGCCGGGGGCCGAAAGAATAGTGCGCGGGGGGTCGCGAAACTCCGTGCCGGCGCGAAGCGCTTTGGAGTGCGGGGGCTTGCCGCCGCTTTTGCCGGGCCAGCTTGCTGGCCAGCCTTCGGCTTCAATCTGGATTAGAGTAACTCCGTATGGCCTTTCTGGGTTGTTTGACAGTTCTGGAGGCCCTTCAGAAAACGGCGACCCCCACTGGCGCAGGGTTAGCCTTGCAACCCTGCGCCAGTTTCTCCGCCACTATAAGTCGATCCTAGGGGAGTTTTGGCGGGGCCGTAAGATACATGAAGTTCCCTTCTCCGGGGGGCGGTAGAGCAGGAGGCCCAAATTGCGACCCGGAGCGGACTGTGGCGATCCCCGGCAGGTCGCGAAGCTTCTTCCACTGATCGACGGTGAGGACCCGGCGAATGGCGAGTAGCATCTTTGCATTCGACTTTTCCAGGTTGGCTCTCGCCTGAGCGACTTTATCGATCTGGGCGATCACCTGCGATTCGTCGGGCTGATCAGTTTCAATCAACGGGTCCAGGATCGCTTCCTGCTTTTCCAAAGCGGCGTGGAGATCGATGAGGTCGAGGCGGTGGTCCTGGAAGATCTTCTCGAACTTTTGGACCTGTTCATCGCTGACCCCGATCTTTCGCATCAGTTCCGAGTCCTTCCACCATTTTCCGGGACTACGGTTGACCCATGCCGGACCACGATCACCGGATCGCACTGTCATTGAACGAGGGCCCATTTGGGCGCTGGGCCCCTCGGGCGGCGCAGGGGGACCCTGGGCGATGGCCAGCCCGCAGAACGCTATCAACAGGGTCAAGCTTGCTAGGGTTGCTCTCATTTTATTTCACTCCTTTTTTTAAGGTGCTCTTCGTTTGTTCTTTATTCGTCAGGATTTCATTACGCTCCTCGGCGATCAGGACTGCGGGGGCCAGAGCTTCGGGAACCTCACGTGCCAGGTCTCCTTGAACCTCCTGTAACAGGACCTTATCCGCATCCTCCGTGGCTTTATTTTGGAGAGGGCTCGGAGTGCGCGTCAGGAATAAAGCGGCAACCAGAACCATGACCATAGCCGCAACCCAAGCCCAATGTAAGGGATACCAATCTCTTGCGGAGGCATGTTCGGTGATGGCGTGCTGCCGCTTTCTCCAATAACTGTCATCACGTTCAGCAGCGGCATGAATCGAATCACGGAAGCAGGAGATGGTGCTCCGCAATTCCTTCACCTCGACGGAGCAAGCACGGCAGGTCTCAAGATGACGACTGGCGAAATCGTCTCTTGTGCCGAGCACCCACTCCGCGATTTGATCCTCGCTCAGATGGTTATTCACTTGATCTACCTCCCTTAAGTCGCTGCCGCATCGCATGGACAGCACGGAACAAGTGGGTCTTAACTGTTCCTACCTTCAGAGAAGTCGCTGCGGCGATTTCTTCCAGGCTCATTTCCTCGACAAAGCGCAGGATGAAGACCTCGCGCTGCTGTGGCGAGAGCTTTTCAACCACCGACCAGACGCTGGCCACTTCCTCGCGCCCAACAAGCACCCGCTCCTGGGAGGCATGGGGGTCCGGCAGCCTCTGCCCGAGGTCCTCAACCTCCTCGGATGAGGAGGAGAATCTAAGCCAAAATTCCCTCAGGCGGCTGCGCCGGTGATCGCGAGCCAGGTTCACAGCGATTTTGAGCAGCCAAACGCCCACATTCGCTTCGCCCCTGAAGGAAGCACGCCTCTGGTACGCTTTCAGAAAGCACTCCTGGGTCAAATTCTGCGCTGCGTCGGGGTCGCGAACCATGCCCAGCAGGACTCGATAGATACGTCGCTGGTGCGACTGTACAAGGGGCGTAAAGTCATCGAGTGCAGTCATCCCGAGGCCCGCTTTCTGCTGAACGGGAATCAAAACAGCGGCTTGCTCATCCTGTGCCATGCCCGCTCCTCATATCATCAAGACGAATCGGGCGCGGGAAGGTTTACACAGGGACCTGCTTTGCTTGACGAGTTTTCCCTTTACCCGTAGACTACAAACATGCCCGCATAAATGGAGCCGATTTTGAAAACTATGTCATTCCGACGCATTCTCGTCGCATTCTCGTTGGCTCTGGCACTGACTCCGGCTGCCTGGTGCCAGAACAACATCCAACTGTTTCCCATCGCTGATGTCAAGCCGGGCCTGAAGGGCGTCGGCCGTACAATCTTCGAGGGTGACAAGATTGAAGAGTTTCAGGTCGAAATTCTCGGCATACTGAGCAACGTGCTGGCGCCAAAACACGACCTCATTCTGGCGCGACTTTCAGGAGGCCCGCTGGAGAAGACGGGAGTCATTGCCGGGATGAGTGGAAGCCCTGTTTACATTGACGGTAAGCTTGTGGGCGCGGTGGCCATTTCATTTCCATTTTCGAAAGAACCCCTGGCTGGCATAACGCCCATTAAGGAAATGCTGCAAGTCGTTCCCGAAGCGAAAGGTCAATCGCAAGCACAGGCGGAGATACCCCTGGACTTTCGCATGGCTAGAACCGCGAGCGGCCTGCGCGAGAGCGCGCGCTTGATTCCCCAGCAAGATTTTAGCCCGGAAAGCCTCCGTCGATTCTTTCCGGCGCGCCCGGCGGGGCTTTCACTCCCCAACTTGCAATTGCCCTTACGGTTTGGCGGATTCTCCGCCGAGGCCTTGGAACCCTACTTGCCGCTGTTTCGTCAAATGGGTTTTGAACCCATGATGGGCGGCGCACTTTCCGGCGGAGAGAGCTCCACACCGGTGAAGGCAGAATTAGAGCCCGGTTCGATGATCAGTATGCTACTGGTCCGAGGCGATCTCAACATGAACGCGGACTGCACGATCACCTACCGGCAAGGGAACAACCTTTATGCATGCGGGCATCACGTGCTTTCCATGGGCCCGGCTCAAATCCCCTTTGCGCCCGCCCATGTTCTGGTCACCGTGCCAAGCATCGCCTCATCCTTCAAGCTGGATGCTTCGGGGCAAGTGGTGGGGACGATTCGGCAGGACCGCTTCGACGGCATCTACGGCGTGGTGGGAGAAAAGAACCCCCCGATGATCCCTGTGACCGTCCAGATCCAAAGCACACTGAATACCCAGGAGGACTACAGGTTCGAGGTTATTCAGGAACCGTTCCTCTCGCCAGTGTTTGTGAATCTTGCTTTCGTCTCAACCCTCGGCAACACAGAGCGGGCCCTCGGCGCATCCACCTTGGAAGTCAAGGGGAAGATCCGGCTGGCAGGCGCAGAATCAGTGGACTTCCAGGACGTCTTGTCCGGCGAGATGGGGACCGCCGCGCTGGCGGGTTCAGCCGTGGCTGTCCCCCTCACGTATCTCATGGGCAGCGGTTTTCCTGATTTGCACATTGAGGGCATCGACCTCTCGGTGAAATCGACGAACGAGAGGAGTTTGGCCACGCTGGAGCAGGTTTGGAGTACAAAATCAGAGGTGAAACCCGGTGACCATATCGAAGTATTCGCCCTGTTGCGGCTCCCCGGCGGACAAGCGGTGACCCAGAAGATTCCTGTTGATATCCCGGAAAACGTGAGCGACAAGGCCTT